>Ga0196970_1000949_pt1 | contig 24556 bp, 21 predicted proteins | sample S1v_513CmetaG_FD_148672 | JGI IMG/M metagenome (GOLD analysis project Ga0196970, IMG submission 148672) | Soil microbial communities from Anza Borrego desert, Southern California, United States - S1+v_5-13C | ecosystem: Environmental > Terrestrial > Soil > Desert | place: USA: California... | reverse complement strand
CCTGGCCCTGGAAGCGGATCGAGCCCGTGCGCTTGCCGACGATGCCCATGATGGAGCGCATGGTGGTGGTCTTGCCGGCGCCGTTGCGGCCCAGCAGCGTCACCACCTCGCCCTGGCGCACCTCCAGCGACACGCCGTGCAGCACGTGGCTCTCGCCGTAGAAGGCGTGCAGGTCTTTCACCTCCAGCATGGACCCGGTGGTGGTGGTGCGCGCGTCCGGCATCACGGCGTCAGGCATGTCCGCCTCCCACGGTGGTCGAGCCCATGTAGGCTTCCTTGACCTTCGGATGGCGCGAGACCTCGGAATACGGCCCCTCCGCCAGGATTTCGCCGCGCGCCAGGACGGTGATGTGGTCGGACAGGTCGGCGACGACGCTGAGGTTGTGCTCGACCATCAGGATGGTGCGGGTGGCGGCCACCCGGCGGATGAGTTGGGCGATTCGCCCGATGTCCTCATGCCCCATGCCGGCCAGCGGCTCGTCCAGAAGCAGCATCTCCGGATCCAGGGCCAGCGTCGTGGCGATCTCCAGCGCGCGCTTGCGTCCGTACGGCAGTTCGGCGGCGGGAAGGCGCGCGTACTCAGCAACGCCCACATCCTCCAGCAGTTCCATCGCCCGGTCGTCCAGGTCTTCCAGCGACCCTTCCGACCGCCAGAAGTGGAAGCTGGTGCCGAGTTGGCGCTGCAGCGCCACGCGCACGTTCTCCAGCACCGACAGGTGCGGGAACACCGCCGAGATCTGGAACGACCGCACGATCCCCAGCCGCGCGACGTCGGCCGGCTTCATCGTGGTGATGTCCTGCCCGCGGTAGAGGATCTGCCCCTGCGAGGGGATCAGGAACTTGGTCAGCAGATTGAAGACCGTGGTCTTCCCGGCCCCGTTCGGTCCGATCAGCGCGTGGATGGTGCTCTTGCGCACATGCAGATTGACGTCTCGCACCGCGACGAAGCCGCGGAATTCCTTGGTCAATCCGCGCGTTTCCAGGATGACGTCCTGCGTCATCGTCCTCCCCTGTTCAGCGGTGGCGCTCGCCCGACGGCGGCGGCCTTGTAGTTCTTCCAAGAGGTTACCGAACCGCTGATGATCCGCAAGAGGTTCCTTCAGCAATGAAGTAATTTGCCGGGCGGATTGCCGGAAACGCGCATGATATGGGCAGCCGGCGGCGCGCCCGAACCACCCGGTTGGCGCTGCATCGGAGGAAAGCCGTAATCGAGTCGGGGAATCGGCGGCCGCCCGCCGGAAAGGGGCGGCCGCGGTCGGGGAGCGTCCGGCGCAAGGCACGGAAAACAGGCCCGCGCGCTCTCACCGCGCCGCGGGCACGCTCCCCGGAACGGGAGACCGGAAAAAAGCCGTGCCGCGCGCTCAGGCAGCCGAGGTCAGCGGAAAGCTGCTGTAGTCGAGTGATGCCGACCAGAAGCGCTCGAGCTTGCGCAGGGTCTCGTTGGTCTTGACCAGTTCTTCGTCGGAGAAGCCGGCCTTTTCCAGCGCCTGCAGGTGGCGCTCGAACATGCGGCTGATCTTCTCGCGCAGGTCCAGACCCTTTTCCGACAGGCGGACACGGACCGAGCGACGGTCGTGCGGCGAACGCTCCTGCCCCAGATAGCCGTTCTCGACCATCTTCTTCACGTTGTAGGAGACGTTCGAGCCGAGATAATAGCCGCGCGCCGTGAGTTCGCCGACCGTCATCTCATCCTCGCCGATGTTGTAGAGGATGAGGCTCTGGACGTTGTTTATATCCTGGATGCCGAGCCGGTCGAGCTCGGTCTTGAGCACCTCGAGAAAGTGGCGGTGGAGCCTTTCGATCAAGAGGATGCTCTCGTAGTAGGGTTTGCGCACCGCGGTCTCCTTTGGCTCGTACCTGAACGCTGCAACCACATCGCCGGCCCGCGCACGGACCGTCCCACACAGCTAACAACACGTTAACCGATCATTCGCCCGCAATCATCTTAATAATCGCGGAAAAGTCCATACCGGACCGTCCCGAATTGCAGAAAAGCGCATACATCGCGGCGGCTTCGGCACCCATCGGCGTCGCCGCGCCGCTCTGCATCGCGGCCATTTGCGCCAGCCGCAAGTCCTTGAGCATCAAGCCGGCCGCGAATCCGCCCTCGTACCCGCGATTCGCCGGGGAGCCGGGCACCGGGCCCGGCACCGGGCAATAGGTGGTCAGCGCCCAGCACTGCCCCGATGACTTGGACGCGACGTCGAACAACTTGTGCGCGTCCAGGCCAAGCGCCTCGGCCAGGACGAAGGCCTCCGACACACCGATCATGGTGATGCCGGCAATCATGTTGTTGCAGATCTTGGCCGCCTGCCCGGTGCCGCTGGGTCCGGCGTGGATCACCGCGCGGCCCATGGCGGACAGGATGGGCTCGGCCCGCCCGAACGCTTCCGGCTCGCCGCCGACCATGAAGGTCAGCGTCGCAGCCTCCGCCCCGATGGTGCCGCCGGACACCGGCGCATCGACCATGTCGTACCCGGCCTTGCGCGCCTGCGCCGCGACGGCGCGGGCCGTCTCGATGTCGATGGTGGAGCAGTCGACCAGCAGCGCGTCCCGGCGCGCCGCGCCGATCAACGCGCCGGATCCCGCATAGATCTCGCGCACCTCGCGCCCGGTGGGCAGCATCGTGATCACCACGTCCGCTTGCGCCACCGCCTGCGCCGCGCTCCCGGCGGCCTCCGCCCCCGCGACGCGCGCCTTTTCCAGGCACGCCGCGGCTACGTCGTAACCGATCACCCGGTGACCGGTCTTGAGCAGATTGACCGCCATGGGCAGGCCCATGTTGCCCAGGCCGATGAAAGCCACCGTCGCCATGTCCGTCCTCCCCGTCCCGTTCGCCCCGGCACGGCGCGGCTCCAGGTCGCGCGCCACACCCTCCGGGTTTTTGAGACAAGTCCCGCGAGGATTTTCCGTCATTAACGGTCGTCCGCCCGGAAAGTGCCCGTCGTCCGTCGGATTTTCGTGCGTGATTTCAGCCGCCCGCGCGCGGCTGCGGAACACTGTAACATTCGAATGTCCTTACCGCATGAAATTCCGTTTACAAGTGAGCGCCTCCCACCGCGCCAAGCTTCCGGCGGCCGCGCGGAACACCTCCGCCCTTTTCCCGTTCCGCCGCACGAGCCATGCTGAGACAGAGCTGCAACAGGGGTTCCCAGCGATGAAGGTCGCCGTCGTTCTCAACCAGTCCGCCGGCACCTTGCTGGGCCTGCCGCTCGACGAGGCCGTGCAGACGATCGAGGCCGCCTTCCGCCGCACCGGCGCCGAGGTGGAAGTGCACAGCGCCAGGGCCGAGGGCTGCGCCGACGCCATCCGCAACGCCGCGTCGTCGGACGCCGAAACCGTCGTGGTCGGCGGCGGCGACGGCACGATCCTCAGCGCCGTCAACGCCGTGATGCCGACCGGCAAGACCCTCGGCGTGCTGCCGCTGGGCACCATGAACCTGCTGGCACGCGATCTCGGCACCCCGCTCGACCTGGATGCGGCGGTGCATGCCGTGGCACAGGGCGGCGTGCGCCCCATGGACGTGGCCGAGGTCAACGGCGAGGTCTTCCTCAACGCCTCCATTCTCGGCTTCTATCCGCGCGTGGTGCAGGAGCGCGAGGAACAGCGCCGCCGCCACGGCCTGCGCAAGTGGCCGGCCATGGCACTGGCATTGGTCAAGGCGGTGCACGACTTCCCCCTGCTCGACGTGCATCTCGACATCGGCGATGGGCCGAGGCGCGTGCGCACGCCGGTGCTGGCGGTGTCCAACAACCCTTATGACGAGGGCTGGGGGCCGGTTGTGCGGCGCTCCGTCCTCGACTCCGGGACGCTGGGCATCTATGTGGCGCGCCACCGCAGCAAGTGGGGGCTCGTCCGGCTGCTGGCCGGCATGGCGCTTGGAACCTGGCAGCAGGACGGCGAGTTGGAAACGCTGCACGCCACGACGCTGACCGTGGACAGCCGGCGCCGGCACCTGCGCGTCGCCAACGACGGGGAGGTGCGCCGCCTCACGCCGCCGCTCGTCTACCGGATCCGGCCGAAGGCGCTCAAGATGCTCTACCCGCGCCCCCCGGAGCCATGAGGCCGACATGGCATGAGGACGCTCGCCCACATCTCCGACCTGCATTTCGGCCGCATCGACCCGCGGGTGGTGGAGGGACTGCTGGCCGACCTGATGGCGCGCCGGCCGGACCTAGTGATCATTTCCGGCGACCTCGTGCAGCGGGCCAAACGCACCATGTTCAAGGACGCGCAGGCCTTCCTGGAGCGCCTGCCTTTCCCCTATCTGGTGGTGCCGGGCAACCACGACATCCCGGTCTACAACATCCTGCGCCGCTTCCTCGACCCGTTCCGCTACTACAAGCGCTACATCAGCCGCGACCTTAGCCCGCTGCACGTGGATGCGGAGATCGCCGTGCTGGGGCTGAACACCGCGCGTTCGGTCATCCTCGACTTCTCGCACGGGCGCATCAACCGCGCCCAGATCGCCCGCATCCGCGAGGTGTTCGACGAGCTGCCGCCGCACGTCTTCAAGATCGTCTTCACCCACCACCCGTTCCTGCCGCCACCCGACGCGCCGAGGACGCGGCTGGTCGACCGCCACAAGCTGGCGCTGCCGGCCCTGGAGGCGTGCGGTGTCGATCTGCTGCTGGCTGGCCACCTTCACCGCGCCTATTCGGGCGAACTGGCGGCCTTCCACACCCAGGTAGCGCGCTCGATCCTGGTGGCGCAGGCATCCACCGCCACCTCCACCCGCCTGCGCAACGAGGCCAACGCCTACAACATCATCACCGTCGCCATGCCGGAGCTGACGCTGGAGGTTCGCTCCTGGACCGGCGAGGCGTTCGAGCGTGGTCCCGTGAGCATCTACAGCAAGAACGAACACCGCTGGCGGCTACAGGACCGCGACATCGGCAATCTGGCGCAGTCGGAGCCGCTCTGAGCCAAAAGAAAAGCCCCGCTCTCGCGGGGCTTTTCCGTTTCAGCCGGAGCGTGGACCGCTTACGACTTCTTCGGCGGCGGAGCCGAATAGACGAAGCTGTCGAAGGTGTACTCGGCGACGCGGAACCACAGGTACTCCTCGTCGCGGAATTTGCGCCAGGCCTCGTAGACCTTCTTGAACTTCTCGTTGGTCTTGGCGTCTTCCTCATACGTGTCGAAGGCCGCCTGATAGCAGGCCTGCATGACCTCGCGCGGGAAGGGCTTCAGCGACGTGCCGGAGCCGACGAGACGCTTCAGCGCGTCCATGTTCTGCACGTCGTACTTGCCGAGCATCGACGTGTTGGCGTAGGCGCACGCCGCGTCGAGGATGGCCTTGTACGACTTCGGGAGCTTGTCGTACTCGCCCTGGTTCACCATCAGCGAGACCTGCGGGCCGCCTTCCCACCAACCCGGGTAGTAGTAGTATTTGGCGACCTTGTTGAAGCCCAGCTTCTCGTCGTCGTACGGGCCGACCCACTCCGCCGCGTCGATGGTGCCTTTCTCCAGCGACGGGTAGATGTCGCCGCCAGCGATCTGCTGCGGCACCACGCCCAGGCGGGCGAGCACCTTGCCGGCGTAGCCGCCGACGCGGAACTTCAAGCCCTTCAAGTCGTCGACGGTCTTGATCTCCTTACGGAACCAGCCGCCCATCTGCGTGCCCGTGTTGCCCGCCGGGAACTGCACGATGTTGTAGGCCTTGAACACCTCGCGCATCAGCTCGAGACCGCCGCCGTGCGTCATCCACGCCATCTGCTGGCGGGCGTTCAGGCCAAACGGCATGGCCGAGTCAAAGCCCAGGGCCGGATCCTTGCCGACGTAGTAGTAGGACACCGTGTGGCCGCACTGCACGGTGTTGTTCTGCACGGCGTCCAGCACCTGCAGGCCGGGGACGATCTCACCACCGGCGAAGACGCGGATCTGGAACTTGCCGTCGGTGGCCTCGGAAACCATCTTCGCGACCGTTTCGGCAGCGCCGAAGATGGTGTCCAGGCTCTTCGGAAAGCTGGAAGCGCAACGCCACTGGATTTCCGGCGCGCTCTGCGCGATCGCCGGGGCGGCGATGGTGCTGGCGGCGGCGCCGACACCAGCGGTGGCGAGGAATTGACGACGCTTCATGAAGGAGACTCCCTGGTTGTCGCTTGTCGCGCGAGTTTTATGGCGCCCGGCCGTCACCAGCCCACGACGGGATGGCGGCGCGGCGACCGGCAGGTGCGGATGCAATGGAGGCCGTGGAACGTGGTGCGGACGTCGATTCGACCATCCCGCACGGAACCCGTAAGGTCACGCCGCTCCTCCCCCGATTTGTCGCCCCGTGTCCGGCGGCGGCGGTAAAGCCGACCGCGCCCGGCGTCTTTGCAGGACGCAACTATGCCGGAAACGCATGGGTGGTATCAAGCATAAGCAACGTCTGGTCATACCAAATCGGGGGAATTTCGCGGCCTTCGGCTCTCCCCCGGCGACGTCGGAGGAGAGCCGAAGGCCGTTCACGAGAACCTGTTGTTCTTCGGAAAGCCGTTGGGCGGCAGATGACCGACTCCGGCGCGACTGGCCAGCCAGTTCCTGATGTTGGATTCGACGCGCACCCGGTCGCCCAGGTTCCACGACAGGCCGTCGGCCAGCGTGAAGGTCTTCACGTCGGACAGGCTGCCATCCTTGTATTTCTGCAGCTGCACGCCCTTGCCGCGGGCCAGAACCGGCAGCTCGAACAGCGGGAAGACCAGCAGCTTGCGGTTGTTGCCGATGACGGCGACGTGGTCGCCCTCCACCGGCACGCAGACGCGCGCCGCCTTGCCGTCCTCCAGGTTCAACACCTGCTTGCCGGCGCGGGTCTGCGCCAGCACCTCGTTCTCCTCCACCTGGAAGCCGCGGCCGTCCTCGGAGGCGACGATCAGCTTGCGGTCGCTCTGGTGCTTGAACAGTTCGACGATATCGGCGTCGTTGCCCAGGTCGATCATCAGGCGCACCGGCTCGCCGAAGCCGCGGCCGCGCGGCAGCTTGTCGGCGGCCAGCGTGAAGAACTTGCCGTTGCTGCCAAAGACCAGGATCTTGTCCGTCGTCTCGCAGCGGATGGCGAAGCGGTGCTTGTCACCCTCCTTGTACTTCAGCTCGGCAATGCCGGCGTCGTCCAGGTGGCCGCGCACGGCGCGGATCCAGCCCTTGTCCGAGCACAGCACGGTCAGCGGCTCCCGCTCCACCATGGCGTCCAGCGGCACCTCGATGGCGGCGGGGGCGTCGGCCACCTCGGTCCGGCGGTCGTCGCCGAATCGCTTTCGGGTGTCGTCCGTCTCCTTGCCGATGCGCTTCCAGCGCAGGGTTTCGTCGCCCAGCAGTTCGACCAGCTCCGCCCTCTCGGCCGTCAGCCCGCCGTGCTCCTTGCGGATCTCGAACTCCTCCAGCTTGCGCAGGTTGCGCAGGCGCATGTCGAGGATGGCGTTGGCCTGCACCTCGGTCAGCTCGAAGGCGCGCATCAGTTCCTGCTTCGGCTCGTCCTCCTCGCGGATGATGCGGATCACCTCGTCCAGGTTCAGGTAGGCGATCAGGTAGCCGCCCAGCACCTCCAGCCGATGGTCGATCTGCCGCAGCCGGTTGTTGGAGCGGCGGACCAGCACCTCGTGCCGGTGGTCGAGGAAAGCGTCCAGCACCTCGAACAGGTTCATCACGCGCGGGACGTTGTCCTTGTCCAGCACGTTCATGTTCATGGCGAAGCGGATCTCCAGGTCGGTGGCCTGGAACAGCGAGGCCATCAGGACCTCGGGATCCACATTGCGGCTCTTGGGCACGAGGACGAGGCGGATGTCCTCCGCCGACTCGTCGCGCACGTCCTCCAGCAGGATCAGTTTGCGCGCGGTCAGCAACTCGGCGATCTTCTCGACCAGCCGTGCCTTCTGCACCTGATAGGGGATCTCGGTGACGACGATCTGCCAGGTGCCCTGCCCCAGCGGCTCCTTGTGCCAGCGGGCGCGCAGGCGAAAGGAGCCGCGGCCGGTACGGTAGGTCTCCACCACGCTGGCGCGCGGTTCGACCAGCACGCCGCCCGTTGGGAAGTCCGGCCCGGACATCAGCGAGACGAGGTCCTCGATCCGCGGCTTGGCCGGGTCTTCCCGGCCCACCGCGCGCGCCTTGACCACGTCCTGCTTGTGCTTCAGCACGAGGCGCAGCGCGTTGCAGATCTCGCCCACGTTGTGCGGGGGGATGTTGGTCGCCATGCCCACGGCGATGCCGCTGGACCCGTTGGCCAGCAGGTTGGGGAAGTTGGCCGGCAGCACCGCCGGCTCCTCCCCGTCGCCGTCGTAGGTGGCGCGGAAGTCGACCGCGTCCTCGTCGATGCCTTCCAGCAGAGCCTTGGCGACCTCGGTCAGGCGCGCCTCGGTGTATCGCATGGCCGCGGCGTTGTCGCCGTCGACATTGCCGAAGTTGCCCTGGCCGTCGATCAGCCGGTAGCGCACCGCGAAGTCCTGCGCCAGGCGGACGAGCGCGTCGTACACCGCTGTGTCGCCGTGCGGGTGATACTTACCGATGACGTCGCCGACCACGCGGGCCGACTTCTTGGGCGGCGTGTCGGGGTTCAGGCGCAGCTCGTTCATGGCGAAGAGCAGCCTCCGGTGCACCGGCTTCAGCCCGTCGCGCACGTCGGGCAGCGAGCGCGCCATGATGGTGGAGAGCGCATAGCTCAGGTAGCGCTCGCCAAGCGCCTCGGCGAGCGGTTTGTCCAGGATTTCGGATGCTGGCACGGGTGTCTTCATGCGCGCACCCTAGCCAGATCCGGGGCGAAAATCCAGCGGAACGTGTTCTATATTTGTTCTCATTCGGGACGGCAGGAACGCGTGACAGGCGCGACGGCGCGACTGTACCATTCCCCCCTCCCCGAGCCCTTTCCGGAGCCCGCCATGGACGCCGCCGTCGCCTTCCTCAGCATCCTCGCCGCGCTCGCCGTCGGCGCCGCCAGCCCGGGGCCGAGCTTCGTGGTGGTGGCCCGCACGGCCATCGCCGTGTCGCGGCGCAACGGGGTGGCGGCGGCGCTGGGCATGGGGATCGGCGGCGTGGTCTTCGCGGCCCTGGCGCTGTTCGGCCTGCACGCGGTGCTGGCGCAGGTGGGCTGGCTGTATCTGGCGCTCAAGCTGGCCGGCGGGGCGTACCTGCTGTACCTCGCCTACCGGCTCTGGCAAGGCGCCGCGCAGCCGATCGTCGTGGCCGAATCCGGCGAGCGCGCGGCGGGCGGGTTCGGCCGCTCCCTGGTGTTCGGGCTGGCGACCCAGCTCAGCAACCCGAAGACGGCGATCGTCTACGGCAGCATCTTCGCAGCATTGCTGCCGGAACACCCGCCGCCGTGGGTGGTCCTGGCGCTGCCGCCGCTGGTCTTCCTGATCGAGGCGGGGTGGTACACGGTGGTGGCGGTCGCCTTCTCGGCGCCCCGCCCGCGCGCCGCCTACCTGCGTTCCAAGAACTGGATCGACCGGCTGGCCGGCGCCGTCATGGGCGCGCTGGGCGCCCGCCTCGTGGCCGAGGCGGTGCCGCCGGACTAATGCTTCGCCGGCCGCGCGCAGACCTGCGGCAGGTCGAGCGCGAAGCCGCACGGGCGCGGCTCCGCCACGCCGTTCCAGTCCATGGGGCCGGTGCAGCCGGCATCCTCGTACAGCGCGGTGTCGCCCGCGCACAGCAGCACGGCGGAGTGCCGGCCGTCGCGCCGCGCGTCCAGCGTGTAGCGCGCGGAGTCGCGGAACGGCGCCAGCAGCGTCGTGTCGTTCTTCGTCGCGTACTCGATGAGCGGCATGCCGGTGAGGTCGGCCGCACCGGGATCGTAGCGCACGGCACCGTCCACCGCGCTGGCGATGTAGCGCAACGGGTTGCCGAGCGCGGCGACCTCGTCCGCCTGCGTGATCGGGGCGAACAGCATGGTGGACAGCATGACGGCGACGGTCAGGTGGCGCATGGGTGTCAAGCCCCTCAGGCGATGGCGGGTTCGGTCCAGAACACGTAGGCGCCGTCGCGGCGGCCCGTGTCCAGGTTGGCATCGACGATAGCGTCGAGCGCCGCCGGGTCGTCGTAGACGCCCCGCGCCACCGCCTCCCACCAGCGCCCGACATTGCCGACGGCCCAGTCGAACACCGCGTCGTAGTCCTGCCGCCCGTACGGCGTGTCGAGGTCGTCGATGTACGTCCGGTTCAGGTCCTCCAGCGCGGGATAGAACACGGCGTGGCCGTCCAGCAGGTGGCGGGCGAAGGGGACGTAGCGTATGGCGCTGTCCACCACGTCGACGATCCGGGTATAGCCCTCGTGCCAGAGCGCCACGTTCGGCGGGCTCTCGGCGGACAGGTCCGGGTGCGTGTCGGCCAGCGCCCCTTCGAACACGGATGTCACCGTGTCCATGTGGCGGCTGTCGTCGCACCATGCGATGCCCGAGCGCACGAAGGCCGCCGGACCGAGTCCGCCGAGATTGACCCGTTGGAAGACGTGGACGTCCTGGTGCATTTCGCAGTCGCGGTGCGCCGTCTCGTTGCCCTGGTAGGGGCCGACGCGTCGCTCGACGACCGGGTGGATCGACAGGTCCAGCGCCACGTGCGACGTGTAGCCCAGCAGCCATGCGAGCGCCGGCGCGCGCCGCGCCGGATCGAGCGCGCGCACGCGCTGTGCTGCCGCCCTGATCACGCCGCCGGTGCGCTCGTAATGCATACGGTCGGCCCACGCCTTCGATTTGCCGACGGGCGCCAGATAGGGATAGTCCGGGCTGACCGCACCCAGTTCGCAGAAACGCAGGTTCTGCGCCACGGCAGCCATGGCCGGTCCGGGCATGTCCAGATCGTCGAGCCGGCTGCGCAACTCGCTGATGGCCGTCAGGTGCGCGAACCCACCCGGCATGCTTCCCTCCCCCGCTGAAAACCGAAGGCACGCTAGCGAATCCAACAGCGGTTGTCACGGACGGCGCGAATGCTCGCGCGAAGCGTCAGGCCGACCGCCCCAGCCGTTCCGCCAGACGGACGCGGGCCGGCGGCAACGGCGCGTTGAGCAGATGCCGCTCCAGGAAGAAGGCGGTCAGGCGCAGCCCCTCCGTCACCTCCCCCGGCCCGCCCAGGCCGCGGCCGATCAGGAAGCCCGGCAGCGGCAGCAGCCGGTCGCGGAACGGCTCGCCCACCACCGCCGACACGGCGCGCCCGGTGCGCGGGCTGACGAACGCCAGATAATCGTTGCTGCCGGTCACCGCGCAGCGGTCGAGGTCGAGGCCGAACCCCAGTTCGCCCAGCAGGCCGACTTCCCAGCGCACGTAAGCTTCAGGCCAGGCCGGCGCCTCGTCCAGCACCTCCAGCAGTGCCTTCATCCCGTCGAACAGCGCCGGGTGCGGCTCGCGCTCGGGCAACGCCGCTTCCACCAGCGCACAGGCCGCCGTCAGCGCCGCCAGCCGCAACGGGTCGTCGAGCAGGCCGGCGGCATAGCCGCGCACAGGCTCGACCGTAAGGGTGCCGAGGTGTTCGTTCAGGCGCGCGCGCCAGCGGGCACTGACCAGCGTGCCCGGCTCAAGGTTGCCGCGCTGGCGGCTGGACCGGCCGCCGTGCACGAGGCCGGCGTGCCGCCCGTGCTCGCGCGTCAGCAGCACGGCCAGCGCCGCCGCGTCGCCGTGCGGCCGAGTCGACAGGACGATCCCCTGGTCGGTCCATTCCATGGCCATGGTCTAGCAATCCGCGTGTCCGCCCGCCATGGGAAAGGAACCCGCGAGACCGTCGCTGGTTCACGTCGCCCGCCCGCGAACAAAGTTTGCGCGCCTCGCGACACATCGCTGAAGATGGCGGCCGATCCCGCAGAACAAGGTTGCATTTGCCGCGATTTTAATCAGCAATGTCGGCCACGGTGCCGTCCGTGCCGCGACACGAGGGGGTCTTGAGCAGTCCGATCGACCGATACCTGCTGGCCGAAAAGGCGGGGACCGAAGGCGTGTGGGATTGGGACCTGCGCACGGACACCTTGTATCTGTCGCGCCGGTTCAAGGAGTTCCTCGGGCTGCCCGCGGGCGACGGGCTGAACCGTCCGTCCGACTGGCTGGACCGTGTCCACCCCGACGACCTGGACTGGCTGCACGCCTCGTTCGAAGGGCAGATGGTCGGCGTCTCCGTGCCCTTCCAGATCGAGCATCGCGTGCGGAGCGGCGCCGGATGGCGCTGGCTTGCCTGCCGGGGCGTGGCGGTGAGCGACGAGGATGGCGCGCCCGCCCGCCTCGTCGGCTCCGTCGCCGATGTCACCGAACGCAAGCTGGCCGAACAGCGCCTGCGCCAGAGCGAGGAGCGCTACGCGCTCGCCGCCGCCGCCAGCAACGACGGCCTTTACGACTGGGACTTGAAGGCAGAGAGCGTCTACTACTCGCCGCGCTGGAAATCGATCCTCGGCTTCGAGGAGCACGAGATCGGCGACAGCCCCGAGGAATGGCTGGGCCGCGTGCTGCCCGACGACCTGATCTGGCTGCGCGCGGCGCTCGACGCCCAGGCGGACGGCGATGGCAAACCCTTCCAGATCGAGTACCGCATGCTCGACGCGATGGGCAAGGTGCGCTGGATGGCCTGCCGCGGCATCGCCGTCCTGGACGAGGCCGGCACCCCCATCCGCATCGTCGGTAGCCAGGCCGACGTCACCGACCGCAAGCAGGCCGAACAGCAGCTCCGCCAGAGCGAGGAGCGGTATGCGCTCGCCGCGCGCGGCGCCAACGACGGGCTGTGGGACTGGACGCTGGCCGACGGCGCCGTCTACTACTCGCCGCGCTGGAAGGCCATGCTGGGCTATGCCGAGGACAACGTCGGCACCCGCATCGACGACTGGTTCGACCGCGTGGTGCCCGCGGATCTCGCCGGGCTGAAGACGGCGGTCGACCTGCACCTGTCCGGCGAGCGCGACGGCCTCCAGCATGAATTCCGCATGCGCCACGCCGATGGCGGCGAGCGCTGGTTCCTGGCCCGCGGCCTCGCCGTGCGCGGTCCGGACGGGCGCGCCGTGCGCATGGCGGGCTCGATGACCGATATCACCGCCCGCAAGAAAGCCGAGCAGCAGATCCTGTTCGACGCCATCCACGACGCGATGACGGGGCTTGCCAACCGAACGCTGCTGCTCGACCGCGTCGGGCAGGCGCTGGATCACCGGCGCCGCGCCGGCGGGCGGCACTTCTCGGTGCTGCTGCTCGACCTCGACCGCTTCAAGGGCGTCAACGAGTCGCTGGGCACGGCCGCCGGAGACGCGGTGCTGAAGACCATCGCGGCCCGGCTGGAGGGCAACCGCCGCATGGGCGACACGCTGGCCCGCCTGTCGGCCGACGAATTCGGCGTGCTGCTGAACGACGTGGATGCGGTGGGCGATGCCATCGATGCCGCCGAGCGGCTGGCCCAGGCGGTGGCGCAGCCGATCACCCTGGACGGACAGCAGGTGGTGCTGACCGCGTCGCTGGGCATCGCGCTCAGCGTGACCGGCTATGACCGGCCGGAGGACATGCTGCGCGACGCCAGCCTCGCCATGTACCGGGCGAAGTCCGGCGGGCGTAACCGCATCGACGTGTTCGACGGCAACCTGCGCCGTCAGGCCATGGCGCAGATGCGCACCGAGACCGACCTGCGCCGCGCGCTGGAGCACGGCCATCTGCGCCTGTTCTACCAACCCATCGTCGAACTGGTCAGCGGACGCATTGCCGGATTCGAGGCGCTGATGCGCTGGCAGCATCCGGAGCGCGGCCTGGTCTCCCCGGCCGAGTTCATCCCGCTGGCCGAAGAGTGCGGGCTGATCGTCCCCATGGGCCGCTGGGCGTTGCGCGAAGCGGCACGGCAGGCGGCCGACTGGCAGCGGCGCTTCCCACGAGCGACGCCGCTGTCCATGGCCGTCAACGTCTCCTCCCAGCAGTTCCGCGACGACGATCTGGCGTCTCTGGTGCGCGGCGTGCTGGATGAGACGGCGATCCCACCCTCCTCGCTCAAACTGGAGATCACCGAAAGCCTGCTGATGCAGGACCCGGCCAAGGCGCGGGCATTGCTGGTGAGCATCCGCGACATGGACGTGCGCCTGTCGATCGACGATTTTGGGACCGGCTATTCGTCGCTGTCCTATCTGCACACCTTCCCGGCCGACACGCTGAAGATCGACAAGAGCTTCGTGCAGGCCATCGCCACCGGCGAGGGCAGCGCCGCCATCGTCCAGGTCGTCACCACGCTTGCGGCGATCCTGGGCATGGATGTGGTGGCGGAAGGGATCGAGACCCCAGCCGAGGCCGACTTCCTGCGCGACATCGCATGCAGGTACGGCCAGGGCTTCCTCTACGCCCGCCCCGCGCCGGCCGAGCAGGCCGAAGCGCTGCTGGAGCGCGACCCCATCGCTGCTCCAGCGGTCACGGCGAGCTGACGGCGGACCAGAGTTCCGGCGCCGCTCACAACGCGCGGTGTCGCGGGCGTTCCCCAGCGTGCACCGGCACGGCGGGACGGGACCGCGTGTCCCGTTATCCAGAAACGCAGAACGGCCCGCAAGCGGGGCCGTCATCTGGATCTAAGCCTTTGATTTCCATGGTGGGCGATGAGGGTTTCGAACCCCCGACCCTCTCGGTGTAAACGAGATGCTCTACCGCTGAGCTAATCGCCCGAAACCGTGCCCAAGTCGCGAAAAACGAAACCGGCCGACCTGAACGTCGGCCGGTTGCAGTCTAGGCCAACAGGCCCGATCAGTTCAACGCGTCCTTGAGGTTCTTGCCGGGCTTGAACTTCGGCTGCTTGGACGCCGGGATGCTGATCTTCTCACCGGTACGCGGGTTGCGCCCCTCAGAGGCGGCGCGCTCGGCAACGGCGAAGGTGCCGAACCCCACGAGACGCACCTCGTCGCCCTTCTTCAGCGAGTCCGCGATGCCCTCGAAGACCGCGTCGACGGCCTTGGTCGCATCAGTTTTGGACAGACCCGCTGCGTCGGCGACATGCGCCACGAGATCATTCTTGTTCACTCAATCCCCCTTCCCGATACGACTAAGAACTAAACAACAAAGCCGCCCCACGACCTTGTAGGAGCAAAGTCTAAACACAGCTTCCGCCACCCGTCAATTGCCGACGGGTGGCGGAAGCCGCGAATCAGGCGGATTTCTGCGCTTTTCGGGCCGAAACCGGCCCTATGCAGGATCAGTGCCGGATCACCTCGCCGGTGCCCTCGCCGTCCCGCGGCTTGGCCGCAGCCTCGACAGGGGCTTCCACCGGCTCGGTCCACTCGATGGGTTCAAGCGCCCGAACCAGCGCGTTACGCAGCACATCATCCACAGAATTCACCGGGATGATTTCCAGACCACGCTTTACGTTGTCCGGAATGTCGGCAAGATCCTTTTCATTGTCCTTCGGGATCAGCACCTTTTTCAGGCCACCGCGGAGTGCCGCGAGCAGCTTTTCCTTCAGACCGCCGATCGGGAGCACGCGGCCGCGAAGCGTGATCTCGCCGGTCATCGCCACGTCCTTGCGCACGGGAATGCCGGTGAGCACCGACACGATCGAGGTGATCATCGCCACGCCGGCCGACGGGCCGTCCTTCGGCGTTGCGCCTTCCGGCACGTGGACGTGGATGTCCTTCTTCTCGAACAGCGTCGGCTTGATGCCGAAGGCGGTGGCGCGCGACTTGACGTAGCTCTCCGCCGCCTGCACCGACTCCTTCATGACGTCGCCCAGCTTGCCGGTGGTGGTCACGCGGCCCTTGCCGGGCAGCGACACCGCCTCGATCGACAGCAATTCGCCGCCGACCTCGGTCCAGGCCAGGCCGGTGGTGACGCCGACCAGATCCTCCAGTTCCGCCTCGCCAAAGTGGAACCGGCGCACGCCGGCGTACTTGTCGAGGTTGCGGCGCGTGATGGACACCTTCTCGGTGCCCTTCATCATGATCTCCTTCACCGCCTTGCGGCAGAGGTTGGCGATCTCGCGCTCCAGGTTGCGCACGCCGGCTTCCCGCGTGTAGTAGCGGATGAGGTCGCGCAACGCGTCGTCGGAGATGGTGAACTCGCCCTTTTTCAGGCCGTTCGCCTTCACCTGCTTTTCGATCAGGTGCCGCTTGGAGATCTCGACCTTCTCGTCCTCGGTGTAGCCGGCGACGCGGATCACCTCCATGCGGTCCAGGAGCGGCTGCGGCAGCCGCAGCGTGTTGGCCGTGCACACGAACATCACATCCGACAGGTCGTAGTCGACCTCCAGGTAGTGGTCGTTGAAGGTGCCGTTCTGTTCCGGATCCAGCACCTCCAGCAGGGCCGACGACGGGTCGCCGCGCCAGTCGGCGCCCAGCTTGTCCACCTCATCAAGGAGGAACAGCGGGTTGGACGACTTGGCCTTCTTCATGCCCTGGATGACCTTGCCGGGCATGGAGCCGATGTAGGTGCGCCGATGGCCGCGGACCTCGGCCTCATCGCGCACGCCGCCCAGCGACATGCGCACGAAGTTGCGGCCCGTGGACTTGGCGATCGACTTGCCCAATGAGGTCTTGCCCACGCCCGGCGGCCCGACCAGGCACAGGATCGGCCCCTTCACCTTGTTCATGCGGTTCTGCACGGCAAGGTATTCCAGGATACGTTCCTTGACCTTCTCCAGGCCGTAGTGGTCGGCGTCGAGGATCTTCTGCGCCAGCTTGATGTCCTTCTTGACCTTGGTGCGCTTTTTCCAGGGAATGGACAGCATCCAGTCCAGGTAGTTGCGGACGACCGTGGCCTCGGCCGACATCGGGCTCATGGAGCGCAGCTTCTTCAGCTCGGCCAGCGCCTTTTCGCGGGCCTCCTTGGTGAAGCGCGTCTTGTTGATCTTTTCTTCCAGCTCGGCCGCCTCGTCGCGGCCGTCCTCGGTCTCGCCGAGTTCCTTCTGGATCGCCTTGAGCTGTTCGTTCAGGTAGTACTCGCGCTGCGTCTTCTCCATCTGCCGCTTGACGCGGTTGCGGATGCGCTTTTCCACCTGCAGCACGCCGATCTCGCCTTCCATGAAGGCGTAGACCCGCTCCAGCCGCTCCGACACGGTGGCGCATTCCAGGAGCTGCTGCTTCTCGGGAATCTTGAGCGCGAGGTGTGAGGCGACGGTGTCGGCCAGTTTGCCGGATTCTTCGATCTGGTTGATCGAGACCAGCACCTCCGGCGGGATCTTCTTGTTGAGCTTGATGTACTGCTCGAACTGCGAGACCACCGCGCGGGACAGTGCTTCCAGTTCCTGCTGGTCGCCCACCTTCTCCTCGACGAGGTCGGCGTAGGCCTGGAAGAACTCCTCGTTCTCGGCGAATTTCGTGATGGAAGCGCGCTGCCCACCCTCGACGAGCACCTTCACCGTGCCGTCCGGTAGCTTCAGGAGCTGCAGCACGGTGCCCACGGTGCCGACGCTGTAGATGTCCGCCGGAGTCGGGTCGTCCTGCGCGGCGTTCTTCTGGGTGACGAGAAGGATTTGCTTGTCGTCCTTCATCACGTCTTCCAGCGCGCGCACGGACTTCTCGCGGCCCACGAACAGCGGCACGATCATGTGGGGAAACACCACGATGTCGCGCAGCGGCAGGACCGGATAGAGGGCACCACGGGGGATTTCGAACATCGATCAGGGCCTCTTGGTAGGAACGCCGCCAGCCCGGGATGGGCCTGGGGCGATGCCGCCTCGCGATGAGCGCGGCATCTTTGAACGGCACCCGACTAACGTGGCACAGCACCCCGGACCCTTCAAGGGCAGAGCCGCGGAATCCCTACTGCGACGCAGCGTGGACGGGGCGTCGGGGCGTGTGGTCGCCCCACAACAACACACGCCAAAGAAAAAGGGGCGCCGGAGCGCCCCTCTCGTCTCGTATCCGCGCGCCCGTCAGGCGCCCGGCGCTTCCCGGCGCTGGTCGGCGTGGACGTAGAGCGGCTTGGCCCGGCCCTCCACCACTTCGCCGTTGACCACGATGCTCTCCACGCCGGCCAGGCCGGGCAGGTCGAACATCGGGTCGAGCAGGATCGATTCCATGATCGAGCGCAGGCCGCGGGCACCCGTCTTGCGTTGGATGGCCTTGTTGGCGATGGTCTTCAGCGCGTCCTCGGAGAAGTCGAGGTGCACGTCCTCCATCTCGAACAGGCGCTGGTACTGCTTGACCAGCGCGTTCTTCGGCTTGGTCAGGATCTCGATCAGCGCCGCTTCGTCCAGGTCGGACAACGTGGCGACCACCGGCAGGCGGCCGACGAACTCGGGGATCAGGCCGAACTTCAGCAGATCCTCGGGCTCGACCTCACGCAGGATCTGGCCGGTCGACCGCTCCTCAGGGCCGCGCACGTCGGCGCCGAATCCGATCGACGTGCCCTTGCCGCGCTGGGCGATAATCTTTTCGAGACCGGCGAAGGCGCCGCCGCAGATGAACAGGATGTTGGTGGTGTCGACCTGCAGGAACTCCTGCTGCGGGTGCTTGCGGCCGCCCTGCGGTGGCACCGAGGCGACGGTGCCCTCCATGATCTTCAGGAGAGCCTGCTGCACGCCTTCGCCCGATACGTCGCGGGTGATCGACGGGTTGTCGGACTTGCGGGAGATCTTATCGACCTCGTCGATGTAGACGATGCCGCGCTGCGCCCGCTCGACGTTGTAGTCGGCGGCCTGGAGCAGCTTGAGGATGATGTTCTCGACATCCTCACCGACATAGCCGGCTTCGGTCAGCGTCGTGGCGTCGGCCATCGTGAACGGCACGTCGATGATGCGCGCCAGCGTCTGCGCCAGCAGCGTCTTGCCGCAGCCGGTGGGGCCGATCAGCAGGATGTTCGACTTCGCCAGCTCGACGTCGTTGTGCTTGGTGCCGTGCGCCAGCCGCTTGTAGTGGTTGTGCACGGCGACCGAGAGCACGCGCTTGGCATGCTGCTGGCCGATTACGTAGTCGTCAAGCACGGCGTGGATGTCGCGCGGCGTCGGCACCCCGTCCCTGGACTTCACGAGGGTCGTCTTGTTCTCCTCGCGAATGATGTCCATGCACAGCTCGACGCATTCATCGCAGATGAACACGGTCGGACCGGCGATCAGCTTGCGGACCTCGTGCTGGCTCTTGCCACAGAACGAGCAGTAGAGCGTATTCTTCGAATCGCCGCTGCTGGACTTGGTCATCTGTACTCCGTCATGCTCCCGGGGGACCCAATCGAAAGAGGCAATCCCAGCGACGTCCCCCGACGCCGATCCTGAATGCTACGTTGTCGCGGCAGCATGCCGCGACAAGTCCAACGTCGCGCGCCGGATCCCTGCCATTCAACAACAGGGGGACCGGCGCAATCAACATTTTGTTCACGCGGCTATCAGGCCGCGGCGTTCTCGCCCGGAATGGGGCGCCGCTCGACCACCTCGTCGATGAGGCCGAACGCCTTGGCTTCCTCGGGCGACATGAACTTGTCGCGCTCCATGTTCTGCTCGATCACGTCGATCGACTGCCCGGTGTGGCGGGCGTAGATGTCGTTCAGGCGCGCGCGCAGCTTCAGAATCTCCTGCGCCTGGATCTCGATGTCCGCGGCCTGACCCTGCGCACCGCCCGAAGGCTGGTGGATCATGATCCGGCTGTTGGGCAGCGAGAAGCGCTTGCCCGGCGCACCGGCGGCAAGCAGCAGGGAGCCCATGGAGGCGGCCTGCCCGATGCACACCGTCGACACCTGCGGGCGGATGTACTGGATTGTGTCGTAGATCGCGAGACCCGACGAGACGTAGCCGCCCGGCGAGTTGATGTAGAACGCGATGTCCTTGTTCGGGTTTTCCGACTCAAGGAACAGCAGCTGCGCGCAGATCAGGCTGGCGACGGCGTCGTTGACGCCACCGATCAGGAAGATGATCCGCTCCTTCAGCAGGCGGGAATAGATGTCGTACGCGCGCTCGCCCCGGTTGGTCTGTTCGACGACCATCGGGACGAGGGTGTTCATGTGCGGTTGGAAGTCGTGCATGTGACCTTACCCAGCCCCCTGATCCTTTGCGTCTACCCCCGTGCGGGGGCCAACCCACTATATAGGGTGGAAGAAGGCGGCCGTCAGGCCGCCTCACCACATTGGGCGAAAGAAGGCGGCCCTCAGGCCGCCTTCGCCTCTTCCTCGTCCGGATCGCGCATCAGCTCCTCGACGGGCACCGTGCGCTCGCTGACCTTGGCCATCTCGATGATGAAGTCGACGACCTTGTCCTCGAAAATCGGGGCGCGGAGGTTCTCGACGGCCTGCGGGTTGTTCTTGAAGAACTCGAAGACCTGCCGCTCCTGGCCCGGCCAGCGGCGCGCCTCGGCGATCAGGGCGCGGTTCAGCTCGTCCTGGCTGACCTGGATGTTGTTGCGGCGGCCGATCTCCGACAGCAGCAGGCCCAGGCGCACGCGGCGCTCGGCGATGCCGCGGTACTCGGCCTTCAGCTCCTCTTCGGGCTTGTCGGCGTCTTCGCCGGCGTTGCCGTTCTTGATCTCGTCCTGCAGGCGGCGCCAGATCGCCTCGAACTCGATCTCCACCATGCCTTCCGGCACCGGGAAGCTGTGGCCCTCGGCCAGCTTGTCGAGGAGCTGGCGCTTGACGCGCATGCGGCTGACGTCGCCGTAGTCGCGTTTGATCTTGTCGCGCACGGACTCCTTCAGCTTTTCGACGTCGTCGAGGCCGAACTCCTTGGCGAGGTCGTCGTTGACCTCGGCCGGGATGCTCTTGCGGATCTCCTTGACGTCGACCTCGAACACCGCCTCCTTGCCGTTCAGCGTCTCAACCCCGTACTCCTCGGGGAAGGTGACCGTCACGGAACGGTGTTCGCCGGCACTGGCGCCGACCAACTGGTCCTCGAAGCCCGGAATGAAACGGCCGGAGCCGAGTTCCAACGGGAACTCCTTGGCGTCCATGCCCGGCTGGGCGACGCCGTCGACGGTGCCGGCGAAGTCGATGACCACGGTGTCGCCGTTGGCGGCCGGGCGGTCCTCGGTCAGCGGCTCGGTGGTCGAGCGCGACGCGGCGATGCGCTCGATCGCCTTGCCGACCTCGTCCTCGCTCACCTCGACCACGAGCTTCTCAAGCTCGATGGAGGCGAGGTCGCCGGGCTCGACGTCGGGCAGCAGCTCGACGGCCATCTTGTACTCGAGGTCCGAGCCCGGCTCGTACTTCTCGATCTCGATCTTCGGCTGCAGCGCGACGCGCAGGCCGCGCTCGTTCAGCGCCTGGCGCGAGCTGTCGGAGACCGCGGTCTCCAGGACCTCGGCCAGGACGGAGCCGCCGTAGCGCTGCTTGACGACCGCGACCGGCACCTTGCCCGGGCGGAAGCCGGGAAGCTGCACCGTCTGGCGCAGCTCTTCGAGCCGGCCCTGAACCTTCTGATCAATGTCCTGGGCGGAGAGGACGACCTTGAACTCGCGCTTGAGGCCGTCGGTGCTGGTTTCGGTAATCTGCATCGGAGGGGAAGCCTGTCTCGTTGCCCGGTCCGGCGGCGCCCGGGAAGGGGCGGCCCGGAACCGCGTTCTCCAGTCGGTTCAAGGGTTTGCCGTGGTGCGGGCGAAGGGACTCGAACCCCCACGACCGAAGTCACCGGAACCTAAATCCGGCGCGTCTACCAGTTCCGCCACGCCCGCAACGGCAATGGCGGACCCGGGCAGAGGGGTCGCCCCCGCCCGTCCGCCAGCGTGGGGCCTCTATAGCACAACGGATTCCCAGCAAACACACAAAATGGTCTTATGGCCCCACTCACGTGCGCGAGGGGCACGGGCGCGAGGGGCCGACGCCGGCCCTCCGGCCCTCCGGCCCTCACGCCACCCCCTTGGCGAGCGAACGGATGGCCGACGACGCGTTCACCTTCCCCTCCCCCGTGTAGGATTCGTGGTTCGCCTCGATCTCGCCCAGTTTGTATCGGTAGTTGATCATCATCCCGCAGGACTGGGCGATCCCCTTGGGCGAGGTGTCGGCCAGCCAGTTCAGCCGCTCCATCCGCGCCCCGTTGGACAGGTGGAAGTGCGCCACCGGATCGCGTGCCCGCAGTCCCGCCCCGTCGCCCGGCCGCACCTCGGTCAGGTAGGTGGCGCACAGCCGCGTCAGCGGGGCGCGCAGCGCCTTGGCCAAGCTCTCGTGCCGCCACCATGCCTCGCGCCCCAGCGCGGATTCGAGCACCCCGCGGCCGGGAATCGCCGAATCGGCCAAGTCGAGCCATTCGGCGATGCGGTCGCGCTCGGCCGCCGCCAGCAGGCGGTCGCCCTGTTCGCCCAACGCCCGATCCAGCCAGCGGCGGAAACCGGGAATCGGGGACAGCGTCGCGAAGGTCTTCAGGTTGGTGAACTCGCTGGCCAGCCCGTCGACCACCCGCTTGATCAGGAAGTTGCCGAAGCTGATGCCGGCCAGCCCCTTCTGTGCGTTGGAGATGGAATAGAAGATGGCGGTGTCCGCCGCCTTGGGATCGACCAACGGCGCTTCCGGGTCGAGCAGCGTCTGCACGTTGTCGGACATTCCCTGGACCAGCGCCACCTCGACGAAGATCAGCGGCTCGTTGGGCATGCGCGGGTGGAAGAAGGCGAAGCAGCGGCGGTCGGAATCCAGCCGGTCCTTCAGGTCCTGCCAGCCGCGGATCTCGTGCACCGCCTCGTACTTGATCAGCTTCTCCAAGAGCGACGCCGGGCTGTCCCAGGTGATGCGGTGCATCTCCAGGAATCCCACGTCGAACCACGCACGCAGCAGACTCTTCAGGTCGTCCTCCAGCGCCCGCAGCAGCGGCTCCCCGCCGGCCATCTCGATCAGCTCGGCGCGCAGATCGACCAGGAACTTAACGCCTTCCGGCAAGGCATTGAATTGCGTCAGCAAACGCAGGCGCGGCGGCTCCAGCGCGCGGCGCAGCGCGCGTTCGGCGCGGCCGCGCTGCACCGGGTCGGTGGCGGCGCGGAAGGCGTCGACCGCCTCGTCGACCGCCGCCCGGTCGACGTCGAAGTCGCGCGCCAGGATCATCAGGAAGTTGCGCCGGCCCTGCCCATCCAGCGCCAGGTAGGCGCGGCCGAGCTGGGCGGCGCGGGCGCGCGCCGACACCTCGCCACCGCGCGCCTCCAGGCAGGCCTGCATCTGCGCGCGCAACCGCTCGGCGTCCTCGCGCGGCAGGTGCGGGCGCGGGGCCGCGCCCACGGCGGTGCGGGCCGAGGCGGCGATGTCGCGCCAGCGCGCCCGCAGGTTCTCCAGCGCACGGTCGAACAGCCCCGGCGACGGACCGCCCTGCGGCTCCGTCTCGGGCGTGGCGGTGATGGTGCTTTGGCTCTCGCTCATGCGCGGAAGTTTGCCGTCCGCAGCGCTCCTGGGCAAGCGGGAAGGCGGGCCTAGGTCCTCCAGGCAGGCGCGGCGCTGGACGGCTACCCCATCCGGCCGGCCGACGCCCGGCGCGACGGCCTCGGTCGAAGGGCGATGGCGCCGCCTCGCCAAGCGGGTTCAGCCGACCGGATGCGGTCCTATTTCCCTTGTGCAGATTGTCCGAGGAGGCAATTCGCGCGACAGTGGACGCACAAGACGGACGGCGCGACCTTCACCACAACGCGGCACCGGAGCGGCATTTCGCATAGACGTGGTATGATGATCCGGGCGCCCGCTCATACTTCCGGCGGATGCGCCACGGCTTGACCGTAAAGAAGCCATGGGTAATCATCTTGGCGACGGCGCGTTGCCGCCCTCTCCAATACTTCGTGAATGCGCAACAACAATTGCGTCAAATCTGTAACAAACCCGCCCCATGGAGCTGCCATGGCGGCGCCGGACCACTCTTTCCGGGAGGACGCGACATGTTCAAGCAGGACGGGCGAACCATGGTGGATCACCTGTTGGATGATCCGATCGTCGACCTGATCCTCGCCCGCGACGGCCTGACGCGGGCCGACGTCCTGTGCGTCATGGAAACCGCGCGCCGCGCCCGCGTGGCCGAGCTTGCGCTTGAGCCCGCGTTCGACCGCGCCGCCTGACCCCGCCGGAGCGAGGAGACCACCCGTGCCCCTGCAATCCGACCCGGCCGCCTTTTCGATCACCGCCCTGCTCGCCGACCAGGTGACGCTGATCGCCCGCCACGAGGGGGTGTCGCCCGGCGCCGCCGCGTTGATGCTCCGCCAGATCATGGACGGGCACGGCGGCCGCCGGCGCCTGCTGAGCATGTTCGAGCGCGAACTGAGCCGCGAGCCCGACCCGGCCGAGGCCGCCAAGATCGCCATCGTGCGCTCGGAAACCGCCGCATGGCTCGCCGCCATGGAGCAGTGTCCGGCGCGGGCCGCATCGTAGGCGCGGCCCGCGCGAAAAAATCCGCATTCGATGGAACCTCTTGCCGACGCATGCCACGAAAGATCCCCGGCTCCGAGACCCCGTACCCGGTCGGCCTGCCGAACTGGCAGGGGATCTACAACGCCGTCGTCACCGGAACGGCGCTCTCGTACAAGGTCGAGTGACGGTAAGGCCAGCCCTGGATCCAACCCTTCCCTGGCCGCGCCGGGGGAGGAGCCTTGGGGCCTTAGAATCTATTCCAGTAGGGATCGTGGTGCGCCTGAGCTGTTGGACCTCCAGTGCATTCGGGCATGGGGGTTCCCATGGGCAAGTTGGTTCAAGACGATGGCTGGCGGTTGCCGGGTGAGTTGTGGGAGCGCATGGAGCCGCTGCTCCCCGAACGCCCGGCGCACCCGCTGGGCTGTCACAATCCACGGGTCCCGGATC
>Ga0196970_1000948_pt1 | contig 24560 bp, 20 predicted proteins | sample S1v_513CmetaG_FD_148672 | JGI IMG/M metagenome (GOLD analysis project Ga0196970, IMG submission 148672) | Soil microbial communities from Anza Borrego desert, Southern California, United States - S1+v_5-13C | ecosystem: Environmental > Terrestrial > Soil > Desert | place: USA: California... | reverse complement strand
GACGTCGCCGGCCATCAGTTTGCGCGCGGTGCGCAGCAGCGCCGAGCGCTTGACCGCGACGCCCTCGGCCGCCGGGTCCAGCTCGATCTCGACGGAGAAGAAGCCGGTCGGGTGCTCGACGTCGAGCCGCTGCACGGCGGCGCCGCCGGTGAGGCGCGCCACCGGGGCGGCGGCCGAGCCGGGCAGGATGCAGGCGGTGGCGACGCTGACCGCGCCCAGCACGCCGATCGCCTCGTGCACGCGGTGCGGGATGAAGGTGCGGGTGGAGACGACGCCGCCGGCCGTCGGGGCGGAGACCAGCGACACCTTCGGCATCGTCTTCTTCGTCACGTCGCCCAGGTTCATCAGCCGGCCGGCGGCCAGCCGGATCGCTTCGACGCGCGCCTTGAGTTCCGTGTTGCCCTCCAGGTCGGCCGGGGTCTCGGTGCCGCTGACGCCGAGGTCGAATGCCCGCACCACCACCACCGGCATGCCGTTGTCGATCAGCGTGACGTCCACGCCCTCGACGCGGTCACAGGCGTTGCCGGTCGGCAGCAGCGCCCCACAGGTCGACCCCGCCACGTCCAGGAAATCGAGCATGATGGGTGCGGCGGTGCCCGGCACGCCGTCGATGGCGGCGTCGCCGTGGTAACGCACGACGCCGCCGGGCGTCTGCACGGTGGCGACCGCGACGTCGCCGCTGTTGACCATGTGGATGCGCACGCGCGTCACGTCGCCGGTCGCCGGCACCAGCCCCTTCTCTATGGCGAAGGGGCCGACACCGGCCAGCATGTTGCCGCAGTTCTGGCCGAGGTCGGCGCGCGGCTGGTCCACCACCACCTGGACGAACAGGTAGTCGACGTCGGCGTCGGGTCGGCTCGGCGGGCCGACGACGGCGACCTTGCTGGTCAGCGGGTGGGAGCCGCCCAGCCCGTCGATCTGCCGCAGGTCGGGGGAGCCCATGACCGCCAGCAGCACGCGCTCGCGGAGATCCGGGTCGGCCGGCAGGTCGCTCGCCAGGAAGAACGGCCCCTTGGAGGTGCCGCCGCGCATCAGCACGCAGGGGATCGCCGTCTGCATGGCTCAGCCCCGCGCCTTGAAGGCGGCCATGTCGTCGAAGTAGACGAGGCCCTTCTCGGCCAGCTTCGCCCGCATGCTGTAGACGTCCAGTCCCAGCTCGCCGCGCTGGAAGCGGGCGCGGTTGGTCTCCTCCTTGGCGAGGCGGGCGCGGGCCGCCGTCAGGGCCGCATCGATGTCGCCAGCCGGCACCACGGCCACGCCGTCGTCGTCGGCGATGATGACGTCGCCGGCCTCGACGGTCTGCCCGGCGCAGACCACCGGCAGGTTGATGTTGCCCAGCGTCTCCTTGACCGTGCCCTGCGCCGACACCGCCTTGGACCAGACGGGGAAGCGCATCTCGGTCAGTGGCGCCACGTCGCGGCAGCCGGCCTCGATGACCGTGCCGCGCACGCCGCGTGCCTTGAGCGCCGTGGCGAACAGCTCGCCGAAATAGCCGTCGCTGCACTCCGAGGTCGGGACCACCACCAGCACGTCGCCGGGTTTGCACACCTCGATGGCGACGTGGATCATGGTGTTGTCGCCCGGCGCCACCGATACGGTGACCGCGGTGCCGGCGATGGAGGCGCCCTGATAGATCGGCCGCAGGATCGGCCGCATCAGGCCGACGCGTCCGCGCGCCTCGTGCACGGTGGCGGTGCCCAGCCGCGCGAACTCGTCGAGCACTTCGACCGGCGCGCGCGGGAAGTCGCGGATGACGACGCCCTTCATGCCAACTCCTCCGTTACGTGCGGGAACAGGCGCTGGTAACCCTCGGCGTAGGTACTGGCGATGTTGGAATTGCGCTTGGCCTGGACGCCGCGGTTGAGCGCCACGCGGGTGTAGTAGTCCCACAGGTACTCCTGCCCGGTCATCGCCTCGATCGCCTGGCGCTTCTTGTCCCAGACCGGGCTGATGTCGAGCAGCACGTCGGGCTTCCATTCGCACATCTCGGTCTGGTGCGGCTCATAGAGGAAGACCGGCGGGGCGCCGATCACCGGCGTTTCCGGCTTGTAGCCGTGCGCCTGGGCGACGATGCGTGCCTCCTGCGCCAGATGGGTCGCCAGCGGGTGGTCGAAGTTGTAGGGGTCCTTCAGCGAGTGCGACAGCACGAAGGACGGCCGCAGCTCCCGATACAGGTCGGCCATGCGGAACAGCGTCTCGTCGCCGACGCGCAGCGGGTAGTCGCCCAAATCCCAGAACTGCACCTCGGCGCCCAGGATCTCGGCCGCGGTCTGCGCCTCGGCGCGGCGCGATTCCTTCACGCGTTCGATGGTCATCCCGCCCTGGCGCCACAGCTTGGCGGACTCGCCGCGCTCGCCGTAGGACAGGCAGACGACCACGACCCGGTAGCCGCGGCTGGCGTGCAGCGCGATGGCGCCGCCGGCGCGCCAGACGAAATCGGCCGAATGGGCGCTGACCACCAGGGCGGTCTTCTGCTCTTGGCTCATCTGCGATCCTCCCGTTTATTTGTTGATGTTTTGAAACCAGCCGCGCAGCGCCGCGCTGACCGCGCCCGGCTGTTCGACCGGCGACATGTGCCCGCAATCCTCGACAACAGTCAGGACCGCGCCGGGGATCGCCGCCGCGATCGCCTCGTGCTGGTCCTGCGGGCTCCAACCATCCTGGCGGCCGCACAGCACCAGCGTCGGGCAGCGGATCGTGCTGAGCACTGCCGTCGCATCCGGCCGGCCGAGCAGCGCGCGCACTTGGCCTGCGAAGACCTCCGGCGTCGCCTGGCAGACCATGGCCGCCAGCCGCTCCATGAACGCGGCGTCTCCGGCCCGCTCGGGGTGCAGCATCGGCGGCAGCCAGCGCTTGGCAAGTGCCGCCATTCCCTCGGTGTACGCCAAGTCGACCAGCGCCTGCCGCGCTTCCGTCTCATTCGGGCGGCGGGGGTGCACGCCGGTGTTCAGCAGCGCCAGGGCGCTGACGCGCTCCGGCGCCCGCCGGACGATTTCCAAGGCGACCCGGCCGCCCATGGAGTGGCCGGCGACGGCGAAGCGCGCCGGGGCCTGCGCCAGCGCGGATTCGGCCATGGCGCCGATGGAATCGTAGCCAAGGAAGTCGGCGACCACGGTATCCGCCGCGTCGGCCAGCGCCGCCGTCTGGTCGGCCCATACCCACGCGCCGCACAGCAGTCCCGGCAGCAGGAACAGGGTGGGGCGCTCAGCCATGCGCCGGCTCCGTGCCTTGAATCCCGGTGTGCGCGTGTTGCGCCAGCATGACCATTTCCCCCACGCACCGTGCCGGCGTGCCGCCGGCCTTCTTGTTTCGTCGTGTGCATGAGCAGTTTAGGGGATAGAGGAACTGTCGCTTTATCGAATGATTGGAAATAGCTATAACCGAACGGTTATGGCTTGCGAGGGCAAGGCGACGTGGAGGTTAACCTCACGCATCTGGCGCAGCGGTTGAAGATCCGCCAGCTCAAGGTGGTGCTGGCGATCGCCCAGCATCGCAGCCTATCCAAGGCGTCCTACGCGCTGGGCATCAGCCAGCCGGCGCTGACCAAAGCCTTGCAGGACGCCGAAGAGGTTATCGGTGCCCGCCTGTTCGACCGGCTGCCGCGCGGAGTCATCCCGACCGCCTATGGCGAGGTGGTGCTGGTGCGCGCCGAGGCGATCCTGTCCGAACTTGCCCAACTGGGCGAGGAACTGGCCGAGATCGCCAGCGGTGCGGCCGGCATGGTGTCCATCGGTGTCCTGCCGGCTGCGAGTGCCGGACTGCTGCCCGGCGCTCTGGCGCGGCTGAGGCGCTCCAATCCCGGGCTGGGCGTGCGCGTCGTCGAAGGATTGACGCGCGAGCTGTTACCGATGCTGGCGGCCGGCGACATCGATGTGGTGGTCGGCCGCCTCTACGCGCCCGAGGCGCCGGACGAGTTCCGGCGCGAGCCGCTGTACCAGGAACCCATCGTGGTGCTGGCCCGCAGCGACCATCCGGTTTTCGATCAGCCGGCGCTGACGGCCGCTGACCTGCCGCGGTTCGAACTGGCGCTGCCCTCATCGGCGCAGCGCCTGGGCCGCGACATCGAGGAGGCGCTGATGAGCATGGCCGTGCCGCTGCCGCCGGCGGCCGTACGCTCCACCTCCCTTTCGCTGATCCGCGAGCTGGTGCACGACGGCAACGTGCTGACCATCCTGCCGGCGCTGATGCTGGCCGGCGACCTGCTGCGCGGCACCGTCCGTGTCGTGCCCATTGAAATTCTGACCCCGCCGCGCCCCGCCGGCCTGATCTCGCTGGTCCACCGCCGGCGCACGCCTGGTACCGGTGCGCTCGTCGGTGCCGTGGCGGCCCAGATCGGCCACCTGCGTGCACAGGGCATCCTGACGTGACGTTGGTCTGTGACGGCGGCTGCGGTCTACCAGCCAGCCGATCAGTGCCGCACAGGAGCCCCCTCCCGCCCACTGCGTGGGCACCCTCCCCCGCTTACGCGGTGGAGGGGAGAGAGCGGCGGCAGTCCCCTCCACCTCGAAGAGGGGGAGGGTTAGGGAGGGGGCCAAGGCGTCAGCAGTTCGGCTCGCCGGGTATCAGATGGCGCCCAGCTGCTGGGTGATGGTGGTGCGGAACAAGCGGATGTTGTCGATGGCGGCGTGGCTGTGCTCGCGCATCAGGGCTTCGGCGCGGCTGCTCTCGCCGTTCTTGAGGGCCTGGAAGACCGCCTCGTGCTGCTTCTGCGCGACGAACAGAACGTCGAACTGGCGGCGCATCACCTCTTCATCGGAGCGGTCGTTGAGGAAGGCCTTGGCCGAGGCGAACGGCACCTTGTCGTTGATCTGCAGCGCATGCAACAGCGCCTTGTTCGCCGCCCCGCCGACCAGGAGGTCGTGGAAGCGGCCGTTGATGTCAGTCCAGGCGACGCCGTCGCCGTCTCCCAGATAACCTTTGGCGAACAGGCGCGCCCCTTCCTCGACGCAGGCCCGCAGCTCGGTCTCCAATCCAGGCGACAACCCGGCCTGGGCGAGGTCGTGCGCCGCCATGCCTTCCAGCAGGCCGCGCACGCGGATGGCGTCGACGATGTCCTTCAGCGTGAACTCGCGCACGACGAAGCCGCGCCGGTTGTCGGTCGCCACCACCAGCCCCTCGCGCGACAGGATGCCGAGCGCGTAGCGCACCGGCGTGCGCGACACGCCGAGCTGCTCGGCGATGGGGATTTCGGTGACGCGTTCCCCCGGACGCAACGCGCCGCTGACGATCATCTCGCGCAGCTTGAGGACGATCTGCTGGTGTCGTGACATTGTCAGCACTCTAGCGCGGCGCCTGCGAGGCTGCCAGCGTCACCGACGGCGAGCGGCCGGCGCAGCGCCGACGGATCGCGGAACGGCGATTGGGCGAGCAGCAGCAGGTCGGGCCGCGCACCGGGCACAAGGTCGTTTGCCGGCGCTCCCCATTGCCGGCGGGGCAGGGAGGTTGCGGCGCGCAGCACGGCGTCCATCGGGAGACCGGCATCGAGCAGCAGCATCATCTCGTCCACCATCGCGCGGCCGTGGACCACGCCGTGGCTACCGGCGTCCGTGCCGCAGAGGACGGGCACGCCGAGCTGGTGGGCGAGGGCCACGTGCTCGCGGTGGGACTCGACGATGCGGGTGATGGTCGCGACGATATCCGGCGACCAGCCGGCGTACCGCGGCTCGGCCCCCTGGAACGCCACCGGCGAAAAGGTGGGGACCCAGGCGATGCCCTCGCCGGCCATGCGTTCCAGGATGGCGCGGGTCATGAAGAACCCGTGCTCGACCGAGCCGATGCCGCCCTCCACCGCCACCTCCAGCCCGGCCAGACCGCTGCAATGGGCGAGAGTCGGTCGTCCATGCCTCCGCGCGCGCCGGGTGATCAGGCGCAATGCCTCGGTGTCGAACTGCGGCGTGCCGGGGACCGTCCCCTTGGCGAAATCGATGATGCCCGTCAGCAGCACCTTGATGTCATCGCCGTCGGCGGCGATCTCGTCCACGGCCGCCAGGATGGCGGCATCGTCGGCGACCTCGCGTCCCATGAAGCCGCCATAGCGGCCGGGGCGTCGCAGCGCGACGCCGCAGGAGCGCACCTGGATGCCGGCCGTGCCGCGCGTCTCGTCGCGAAGCTGGTGGTTGATGCCGTATCGGTCGCCGACGTCGCGCACCAGCCCGATCCCGGCGGCGCGGGCCTGGGCGAGGCTGCGCCGCGCCGTCTCCAGCATGGTCTCGCGGTCGGCCTTCATGGCGTCGGCGCGCGTGGGCAGGTCGAGGATGCCGCCGTCGAGAAAGAGGTGCGCGTGGGCCTCTACCAGCGAGGGCATGGCGAACGCCGCGTCCGGCGGCGTGGCCGGCGCGGCCGGCTCGACGGCGCGCAGCACGCCGTTTTCGAAACGCAGTGCGTAGGGGCCGTGGTCGTGGTGGCGGTTCCCGTCGAAATAGGCGCCGACGACGAGCGTGGTCATGGCGCCCTCACGCCTTGTAGAACTTGCGCACGGCGCGGAGCGCGTTGGTGCCGGTCTGCTCGAGGAAATTCCGGTAGGTGGTCAGCACGTGGTGGTCCGCCGGCAGCGGGTGGTAGCCGCGCCAGGGCGTGCCGAGCACCGTATCGAAGCCGTGCGGCACCGCCAGCGTCAGGAAGGCGCATTCCAGCGAGTGCTTGAGGTCGGAGCCGTCGGCGGCCTTGGGCGGCAACTGCTGGCCAATGTTGGACAGCCCGCCCATCATGTGGATGCCCTTGAGGCCGGGGTCCTCGCCGATCAGGCGCACGGCGTCCAGCGTGGCGCGGTTGAGGCTGGTGGTGTCGGCGATGATGGCGCTGACCGACATGTCGATGAAGATGTCGGACATCGCCATGCCGTGCTCATGCGCCAAGCGCAGCGCTGCGCGCCTGGCGGTGCCGGCGATTTCCTCGGCCGTCTTGTTGCCCTTGGCGACCCCGTCCTCGACGCGTTCGGAGGCCATGACGATGACCTTGAAGGGACCGAGCTTCGGATACAGGTCCATCAGGTCCCAGCGGTGCTCGGTGATGGAGTTGACGATGGGCAGCGCGCCGTGGGTTCGTGAGCGGTCGTAGGTCTTGAGGCAGACCTCCTGCACCTCGGCGCTGGGGAAGTCGAAGGACAGCGGCACGCGCACCACCGCTTGGATGGCGCGGATGACCTCCGCCATGAAGGCCGGGTCGGTCAGCGCCCGGGCGCCGATGTTGACGTTGAGATAGCGCGCCCCGGCGTCCGCCTGTTTGACCGCCAACGCCTGGATGCCCGGCAAATCTTCATTATCGAAGAGCGCCTTGGTGCTCTTGAAGCCGGGGTTGATGCGCTCGCCGATGATCGTGATGTCGAAGCCGTGCGCCTGGGTCACGAGGGTTTCCTCCCGGTAAAACCGATGTTGTTCAGGAAGTTTTTCTGGAAGTCGCCGCGCGTGCTCAGCTCCACGTAGCGGCAGCGCGCCGCCAAGTCGCGGGCGCGGTCGCGGGCGTGGCGCGAGGCCAGCATGCGGCGGATGCCGAGGCCGGCGGCGTTGCCGACCTGCTCGAAGCGCTCAATGGGCAGATCGGGGAACAGGCCGATGGCGATGCCGCTCTTCACGTCGATGTAGGCACCGAAAGCGCCGGCGATGACGAAGCGGCCGATGACGTCTTCATGCAAGCCCGCTTCGCGCAGCAGCAGCTCGACTCCGGTGCGGATCGCCGCCTTGGCGAGCTGCACCGCGCGCACGTCGTTCTGGATGAAATGCACGCCCGGCGCCAGCTCGGCGGCACGTTTGCCGTCCCGCTCGCGCACCAGCGGGTGGCCGGCGGCCAGTCGCCCACGCTCGTCCACTGCGCCCAAGGCGCGCAGGGTCGCCAGCGCGTCGAGCACGCCCGAGCCGCACAGCCCGACCGGTTCCCTGCCGCCGATCACCTTGAGGTCGATGCGCCCGTCCGCCGCGCTCACCCGCTCGATGGCGCCCTCGGCGGCGCGCATGCCGCAGGAGATGTGGCCACCCTCCAGCGCCGGCCCCGACGGGCAGGAGGCGGAGAGAATGGCGCCCCGGTGGATCAGCGAGATCTCGGTGTTGGTGCCGATGTCCATCACCAGGCTGGTGGCGTGCGCGGCCCAATGGTCCTCGGTGGCGAGCAGCGCCGTCACATGATCGCCGCCGACGAAGCCGCCGACGTTGGGCGCCATGTGCGCCCAGGCTCCGGGGGCCACAATCAGGCTGAGGTCGCGGGCCTTGATGTCGATGGCGTCCCGCACCGCCGCCACGAACGGCGCGCGGCCGAGCTGGCGCACCGGCAATCCCAGCAGCAGATGGTGCATGGCGGTGTTGGCGCAGACGGCGACGTCCACGATGTCCGCGGTGTCGGCATTGACGGCATGGCAGAGGTCGTGCGCCAGCGCGTTCACCGCGACGACGGCGGCGGTGCGCAGCTCCTCGGCGGCGGCCGGTTCGCGCACGGCATGGTTGATGCGGCTGATGAGGTCGGCGCCCCATGCGGTCTGCGGGTTCTCGATGCCAAGGCTGGCGATGCGCGCGCCGCTCTGCAGGTCGACCAGGAATCCCGCCGCGTTGGTGGTGCCAAGGTCTATGGCGAGACCCAGCGTGCGCGCGTTGGCCGGCGCCACGCCGATCAGCTCGCCGGCGCGCAGGCGGGTGCGCAGCGTCCAACCGCCGTCGCGCAGCAGGCCGGGCAGGGCGCGCGCGGCGGCTATGTCCACCGCGCCCACCGGAATGTCGAGCGCGCGGGCAATGCGGTCGAGGTCGCCGACGGTGTCGGTCAGCGTCGCCTCCGCTACGCTGATGTCGCGGTCGACCACCGCCGGGTTGAGCGGCAGGACCTCGGCGCCGCCGGCGTCCACCTCCGCCCGCACCACCGGGGCCAGCGAGCGCGGCGCCACCTCGACGACGCAGTCGCCCTCCGGCACCACTTGGCAGGCGCGCGTCCATTTGCGGTCCGGTGCGATGCGCACGGTGCAGGTCCCGCAGGTGCCGCGCCCACCGCAAGCGCCGACGATGCGCACCCCGGCACGCCGGGCGCTCTGGAACACCGTCTCGCCGCCGTGCGCGGATATGGTGCGATCGAGCTGGGGGAAGTGCAGGGTGCGGGTCATGCAGTACTTGCCCCTGCACTTGCCCCCACCCGCCCTTCGCTTCGCTCGGGCACCCTCCCCCGCTGGGCGGGGGAGGGATTAAAAGCTCCCTCCCCCGCCCAGCGGGGGAGGGTTGGGGTGGGGGCAATATGTTTCCGCCTCATGCGGGTTCCCTCGCCATCCCGCACCTGGGCGCCGTCGGGCAGTCGTCGCAGCGCGACCAGCGCGCCGGGGGCAGGTCGATGCCGACGCCGAGCACCATCGACGCCGACTTCAGCGGATCGAGCGCCAAGCCCGATGTGACCGAGACGCCGATGCTTTCCGCCCCGGCGAGGCGCAGCACCGCCGGTTGGGCAGCGAGTGCCAAGCCGGGATCGCCCGGCCGCAGCTCGCCGGCCATGGACAGGCCCTGCCGGCGCGCGTCAGCGAGCATGCGGTCCTGCAAGCGGCGCACGGCGATGCGCAGCAGTTCGTTGCCCAATGCATCCAGCGCCAGCGCCAGCGACATCTTCCGCTCGACGAAGAGGGCGGATACCCGCCGCTCCAGCCGCGACCCGATGGTACACACCCCGCAGGCCAGCGCGGTCAGCGTGCCGGACTCCGGCAGCAGACGCGCGGCATCCAGCGCCTCGCCGCCAATGTGCAACAGGCCCCTCTCCCTTGACGGGAGAGGGGGTGGGGAGAGGGTGGTTACGGCCGAATGGCCGGAGAAAGAGTCTGCTACGGCCCCCTCTCCCCAACCCCTCCCCCGCGAGGGGGGAGGGGCTTCGATGCGCTCGATAGGCACGAGGCGGTAGGCGAAGGCGATTTCCGCCAACGCCTCCCGTTCCGCCAGTTCCTGCGCTTCCCGGCGGAAGCGTTCGCGTGCCGCGCCCGCCATCGCTTCACCCGCCGTACTTGCGCGCGGCGTCGAACATGGCGCGCACGTTCTCGACCGGCGTCTCGTCGGGGATACCGAAGGCGCAGTCGAGGATGAGCTTGCCGCCCTTGTGGAAGACGTTCTCGGCCAGGTGGCGCACGGCGGCGTCCACCTCGTCGGGCGTGCCGGTGGTCATCATCGAGGGCGACAGGTTGCCGCGCAGCGCCACGACGTCGCCCAGCACCTCGAACGCGCGGACCATGTCGGTGCGCTCGAACCAGTAGATGCATTTGCCGGGCGGGATGTCGCGGATGACCTCCAGCCGCTTGGTGCAGTCGGCCTCCCACATGGGCATGGGGATCAGGCCGGCGTCGATCAGGCCGATCAGCATCTTGCGGAACGACGGCCACCAGAAGGTCTCGAACTGCTTGGGCGACATGAAGGCGTCGGGCGCCCAGTGCACGGGGATGAAGACCACCGGGTTGCCGGACGCCTTGGCCCCCGCGATCGCCTGGCGCAACAGGAAGACAACGGCCTTGTCCAGCAGCTCCAGGAGCTTGTCCTTGTTGCGGAACAGATCCTTCATCATGCCGGTGGCGCCGCGGAAATAATCGGCGACGAAGTCGTAGGGCGACACCGAGGTGACGGTGTAGCTGACCGGGTAGCCCAGCGCCGTCATGCGCTGGGTGAAGTCGGCGTGGTGGCTGGCAAAGCGCTCCACCTCCTCCGCGGCCTTGATGACCTTCTCCAGTGCTTCGCGCACGCGGGGGCGGGCGAAGGCGCGGATGCCGCCGATCAGGCGGAAATAGTGCAGCCCCGGCAGGGAGGGCAGCTCCTCGAACCCCTCGAAGGCGCTTGCTACGCGCGGCAGGTACTTCTGCAGGTAGAAGCCGGTGGGGTCGAAGAGGAAGTCGTCGTACTCCTCCGGCTTCATGTATTCGCGGTCGATGTACTGGTAGGGCTGGTTGTCGCCTACCCCATGCCCCGGCCACTGGAGCTGCTTGAAGCCGATGGCCTCCAGCGCGTTGCCGGATGCGGTGGCCAGCACGATCGGGCTGTGCACGTCCGGCTCGAACTCCAGGACGGCGCGCTCGGCGATCGCCTTGGTGGTCTCGTAGTCGTACATCAGCTGCCGGCACGAGATGCCGCCGTACTTGGCCAGCCAGAAGGTGGGCTGCATGCCGATGGGCATGCGGTCGGGTTGCTTGAGGGCCACGCAGTCCATGACGCGCTGCCAGCGCGCATCATAGGCGGCCTTCGCTTCGGGGCTCTGGCCCTGGATATTTTTAAGGGGCTCGTTCATGCCGCGGCTCCCACCCAGCGCTTGCACAAGCTGACGGCGTCCACGGCGTTGGTGCCGAAGGCGTCGGCGCCGGTGTAGGAGCGCACCGTCTCGTCGATCTGGCCACCGCCGATCATGATCTTGCGCCCCTCGCGCAGGCCGGCGCCATCGATGGCGGTGATGGTCTCCTTCATGGAATCGAAGGCCAGCGTGAGGAAGCCCGACAGGCCGACGACGTCGGGCTGGTAGGCGTCGATCTCCTCGATGAAGGTCTTCACCGGCACGTCGACGCCGATGTCCTTCACCTCGAAGCCGTTGATGTCGAGCATGAAGCTGACGATGTTCTTGCCGATGTCGTGCAGGTCGCCGTGCACCGTGCCGATGAGGACCTTGCCGAGCTTCTTCGGCTCCTCACCCGGCGCGTGCTTGATCAGCGGCTTGGCGATGGCGCCGATGGTCTCCAGCATCTCGCCGGCCAGGACCAGTTCGGGCAGGAAATACTCGCCCTCCTCGAAGCGCTTGCCGACGATGTCCATGCCGGCACGGCACAGCTCCAGCACCCGCAGCGGGTCGGCGCCTTCCTCCAGCAGCATGCGCTTGGCAAGCTCGACGGCGTCGTCCTCGTTCATGTCGGCCAGCCACTCGACGAGCTGGCGTTCCTGATCTGTCATTTTACCCATCGGCATTTCACCCATCGGCATGTCCTCCTTCTTGGGCCGCTTTCACGCTGCGGCCATTCCCGTTCGCAGGCCCGACTCGACGATGGCGTCGGCCAGCACGTTCTCGTTCCGGTGTCCCATCAGGTGGACGCCCGCAACACCCTCCATCTCCCCCAGCGCGCGGATCGTCTCGATCAGGATGCGCTTGCCTTCCGCCTTCTGGTCGCCGGCGCGGGCGACGCGGTCGATCACGGCCGCCGGGACGTGAATGCCGGGCACATGCTCGGCCATCCAGCGCAGCGCCTTGGCGGTGCTGAGCGTGCCCACGCCGACGATGAGCGTGCAGCGCTTGTGCAACTCGCGCTCGCGGACCGCGCGCATGAAGTCGGCGAGCCGGTCGAGATCGAAGCAGAACTGCGTCTGGATGAACTGCGCGCCGGCCTCGACCTTGCGCTCCAGATTGGCGATGCGGTCGCGGTGGGGCGGGACGAAGGGGTTGGCGGTGGCGCCGAGAAACAGGTTCGGCGCCGCATTGAGCGCGCGGCCCGAGGCGAAGACGCCGCGGTCGCGCATGTCGCGGGCGATGCGCAGCAGCGACACGGCGTCGAGATCGAAGACCGGCTTGGCCTCCGGCTGGTCGCCGCGGGAGACATGATCGCCCGTGAGGCAGAGAATGTTGTGCACGCCGAGCGCCGCCGCGCCCAGGATGTCGCCCTGCATGGCGATGCGGTTGCGGTCGCGGCACGCGACCTGACACACCGGATTCTGCCCGTTCGCCGCCAGCACGGCCGCCGCGGCCATGCTCGACATGTGGCAGTTGCCGCCGGCGCCATCGGTGATGTTGATGGCGTCCACCAGCCCGCGGAAGTGCTGCGCCCGCTCGATCAGCGCGGCGGGATCGGCCGAGTCCGGCGGGGCCACCTCCACCGTCACCACGAAGCGGCCCGAGCGGCAAGCCTGCTCGAAGCGGTGCACGGGCCGCTCCCGCGGGGGCGGCGCCTCGGTTGCGACGGCGGTCGGCACCGTTCGGCCGGTCATCAACGGCACCCAGGTGGACCGGCCGCCGTGCCGGTGGTCGATGGGGGCGAGCGCTGCGCTCGCGGCCATGCCACCGCCGGCGATCCGCTTGCGGCCGGCTGCCGCCTCGACCCAGACACAGCGCATCGCCGGATCCACCTCGCAGGTACCGTCGGCGCGCACGCCGCCGCAGGGGCCGTTGCGCATCGCCTTGGCGCAATTGGTCGGGCAGGCCATGCCGGTGTGGGACAGCACGCACTGGCCGCACATGCGGCAATCGAACAGGAAACGCTTGGCGGCTCGTTCGGCCGGCAGCAACAGCCGTTCGGTACGCGCCGGTCCCAGCCGATGCACCGCGCGCTTGAGCAGCGGCGCCCAGTCCGCACATGCATCGTAAATGCGTTTGAGGCCACGGGCATGCCGGACACTCCAGTGCCTGACCGCTTCCATACTGCGCCCGTCCTCCCTGGTCCGGTCACTGGAGCATTGGATACAATGGATGATGCCGTATCCGCTTTTATCGGCCGGTGCGGCCGTTGTTCCGCGCGGCGTGCCTGCTTTTGTATACAATTAGGTTTGTGCAGCCATTGATCTGGATCAATGACGGTTCGTGATGCGGACGGAAGTGAGGCCGCTGGGAAAGCCTTCGGAATGGGCTTTGCCGTGCCGGTTCGCGGGTGAACTGAAATTTTTGATATCAGCGCTGGCCGGACCGTGACACTTGCCCCCACCCTCCCCGCTTCGCGGGTCCCCTCCCTCCCCCGCTGCGCAGGGGAGGGAATCGAGGCACCCTCCCCTGCGTCAGCGGGGGAGGGTCGGGGTGGGGGCAAGTGTGTCGGTGTTTCAGCTCGCCGGTATCAATCGTCGTGGCCGCCCACGGCCGCGCCGGTTTGCACACCGGGCGCACCGGCGGGGTGTGGAACCGCCGGCCGGCCGCCGGTCTTCTCGCGCATCCACTGGAACACGACATACAGCGTCGGGATCAGGAAAATGCCGACCGTGGATGCCGCGATCATGCCGCTGAACACGGAGGTGCCGACGGCACGCCGGGTCGCCGCCCCGGCCCCCGCGGCGATGACCAGCGGCAACAGACCGAGGATGAAGGCAAAGCTGGTCATCATCACCGCACGGAAGCGCATGCGCGCACCGGTGATGGCGGCTTCGGTGATGGACAAGCCGTGCCTGCGCTGTTCCATCGCGAACTCGATGATCAGGATGGCGTTCTTGCTGGCAAGCGCGATCAGCACGATGATGCCGATCTGCGCAAACAGGTCATTGGACTGGCCAGCCACCCACAGCCCCACGTAGGCCCCCAGCAACCCGACCGTGACCGAAAGCAGGACCGGGATGGGGATGCTCCAGCTCTCGTACAGCGCGACCAGGAACAGGTAGGCGAACAGCACGGCCAGCGCCAGGATGACCGTGGTCTGCCCGGCCGCCTGCTTCTCCTGCAGGGCGGTGCCGGTCCACTCGTAGCCGTAGGAGGCGGGCAGCGTCTGCGCCGACAGCCGCTCCATCGCGGCGAGCGCCTGGCCGGAGCTGGCCCCCGGCGCCGGGCTGCCGTTGATGGTGACGCTGCGGTAGTTGTTGTAGCGGATCAGAGCCTGCGGCCCCAGGATCAACCGGGCGTCCACCAGCGAGCGCATGGGTACCATCTCGCCCTTCGCGTTGCGCACGTTGATGCGGTAGATGTCGCTGATCCGGCTGCGGTCCTGCGCCTCGCCCTGGATGTTGACCTGCCAGACGCGGCCGAACAGGTTGAAATCGTTGACGTAGAGGCCGCCGAGCGTCGCCTGCAAGGCGTTGAAGACGTCGTCAACCTTGACGCCCAGCGTCTGCACCTTGTTGCGGTCGATGTCGAGGTAGAGCTGCGGCGTATCGGCAGAGAAGGTGGTGAAGACGCTTGTCAGTTCGGGCTGCTGGTTGGCGGCGAAGATGAGCCCGCGCGCGGTCGCCGCCAGATCCTCGACGGTGCCGCCGGCCAAGTCCTGGAGTTGGTATTCGAAGCCGCCGGTGGAGCCCAGCCCGATGATCGGCGGCAAGTTGAAGGGGAGGACATTGGCGGTGGACACCTGGACGAATTTCCGCCGGAGCCCGGCGATGATGCCATCCACCGACTGCGCCGGATCCGTCCGTTCGTCGAACGGCTTCAACGTGACGATCAGGAAGCTGCTGTTGGACATGGCCAGCCCGTTGAGGAAGCTGTAGCCCACCACGCTCGTCACGTCGGACACGCCGTCCGCCTCGGCGACGATCTTCTCCACCTCGGCGACGACGGCGGCGTTGCGGACGACCGAGGATCCCGGCGGAAGCTGGGTCTCGATGAAGAATGCACCCTGATCCTCCTGCGGCAGGAAGCCGGTCGGCGTCACGCGCGCAAGCGCCCATACGCCGGCGATCACCAGTCCCAGCACTGCGATGGAGACGACCGCCCGCCGCACCAGCCGGGCGACGATGGCCGCATAGCCGTCGCGCGTGCGGTCGATCCCGCGCGAGATCCACCCCATGATACCGCGGCGGGAGCCGTGCGCCGGCTTCAACAGGATGCTGCAGAGCGCCGGGCTCAACGTCAGCGCATTGACCGCCGACAGCACCATCGATACCGAAACGGCCACCGCGAACTGCCGGTAGAGTTCGCCAGTCAGGCCGGGAATGAAGCCGACGGGCACGAACACCGACAAGAGGACGAGCGTGATCGCGATGATCGGTGCGGTGATCTCGCCCATCGCCTTGCGCGTCGCTTCCTTGGGCGGCAGCCCTTCTTCCTCCATGATGCGTTCGACGTTCTCGACGACCACGATGGCGTCGTCGACCACGATGCCGATGGCAAGTACCAGGGCCAGCAGGGAGATCGTGTTGGCCGAATAGCCCATCGCCAGCATGACCGCGAAGGTGCCGATCAGCGACACCGGCACGGCGACGGTCGGTATCAGGGTGGCCCGCCAGCTTCCAAGGAACAGGAACACCACGGCGACGACCAGCACGAAGGCCTCGATCAGAGTGTGGATCACCTCCTCGATGGTCGCCGTGACGAACACCGTGGTGTCGTAGACGACCTTGCGCTGGATGTCGTCGGGGAAGCGCTGCGAAAGCCGGTCCAGTTCGGCGAGCACACCCGCGGCCACCGCGACCGCATTGGCGCCCGGGGCCTGATAGATGGCGATCGACACGCCCGGATTCCCGTTGAAGCGGGAGAAGCTGTCGGAGGTCTTGGCGCTCAGGTCGACGCGGCCGATGTCCCGCACGCGCACCACCGAGCCGTCCGGGTTGGCGCGGATGACGATGTCCTCGAACTCCCGCGCGCTGGTCAGCCGTCCCTTGGTCTGGATGTTGAGCTGGAACATCTGGTCCGAGCCGATCGGCTGTGCGCCGATGCGTCCCACCGCGGCCTGGGTGTTCTGGCTGCGGATCGCCTGTACCACGTCGTTCGGTGACAGACCCAGGCTGGTCATCCGGTCCGACCGCAGCCACACCCGCATGCTGTAGTCCAGCGCGCCGAACAGGAAGGCGTCGCCCACGCCCGGCACCCGCGCCAGCGTGTCCAGGATGTTGATGGTCGCGTAGTTGCTGAGGAACAATGAATCGTAGGTGCCCTTGGGCGAGTAGAGATTGATGACCTGCAGGAGCGCGGATGACTTTTTCTTGACGGTCACCCCCTGCTTCTTCGCCTCTTCCGGCAGTTGCGGTTCGGCAAGATTGACGCGGTTCTGCACGTTGACGGTGTTGATGTCGGGGTTGGTACCGAGTGCGAAGGAGACGGTGAGGCTGTAGCTGCCATCGTTGCCGCTGGTCGATTTCATGTACAGCATGTCGCTGACGCCGTTGACCTTCGCCTCGATGGGCTGGGCGATGGTGGATTCCACCACGCCCGCCCCCGCACCGGGGTAGACGGCGGTCACGCTGACCTGCGGCGGCACGATGTCCGGGAACTGGGCCACCGGAATGGCCTTGATGGCCATCGCGCCTGCCAGCGTGATGACGATGGAGATCACAAACGCAAGCCGCGGCCGATCGATGAAGACGCCGGACAGCATGGCTCACGCTCCGCTCGACTGAGAAACCGGGGAGGGTTCGACCACCTGCCCCGGCCGCACCTTCTGGATGCCCTGGACGATGACCGTTTCGCCCGCCTTCAATCCCTGCTGCACGACGGCTTCGCCGCTGCTGCGGCTTTCACCGAGGGTGACGCGCCGTGCCTCGACCTTGTGGCCCTCGCCGACCACCAGCACGAAGGTGCCGGCTTGGTCGGCCTGGATCGCCGCCTGCGGCACGGTGAGCGCCGGCTCGCCTTTCTCCTGCTCGACAAGGACGGAGACGTATTGCCCATCGACCAGAAAACGTTCGGGATTGGGGAACTCGGCCCGGACCGTCAGCGTATCGGTCCCCTGATCGACGCGGACGTCCAGGAAATTGACCTTGCCGGGATGGGCGTAGGGGCTGTTGTCGGACATCTTGAGGCGCACGACCGCCCGCCCGGTTGCGTCCGCTTGGCCCGCGGTGCGCCGTTTGAAGTCCAGGATCGCGCGCTGGCTCACCGGGAAGGTGACGTAGATCGGGTCCTGGCTGACCACGGTGGCGAGAGGCCCGGCGTCCGGCCCGACGAGACTGCCCTTGGTATAGTGCGCCCGGCTGATGCGGCCGGTAATGGGCGAGCGGATCTCCGTGTAGCCCAGGTTGATGTCGGCCTGCTGGACCGCGGCATTCTGCTGAGCCACGGTTGCCTTCGCCATGGCGTCCCCTGCCTTGCGGTCGTCCAGCGTGGCTTCGGAAATGTTCCTGTTCTTGACGAGTTCGAGGGCGCGTTGAAGCTGTATGGCGGCGTTCGTGGCGTCCGCCTCGGCCCGCACGGCGTTCGCCTTGACCTGGGCGGCCTGCGCCTCGTAGGGAGCCTTCTCGATGACGAACAGCAGGTCGCCCTCGCGCACCTCCTGTCCGTCGGCGAAGAGCGTCTGCTCAAGGAAGCCGGAGACGCGGGCGCGGATGTCTACCGCATCGACGGCGACCACACGACCGACGAACTCGGCGCCGGCCGCAACATCCTTGCGCGCCACCGCAGCGACCCCGACCGCGGTCGGTGACGGCGGTGCGGCTTGTTTGCTTTGGGCACCGTCCTCCTTCCGGCATCCGGCGAGGAGGCTGATGGCCAGACATACACCGGTCAGGCCGATCACGAATGGCCGCTTGGACGGGGCCTGCTGCCGCAGATTCTCCATCACGCCTCCTCGTTCAGCGGTACGCTTGGTCGCTGTGGGCCGATCGCACCCGCAAAACATATGGAAAGCCGGCGGACCGGAGAGGTACGCAACCGTAACGGGGAAATGCCGCCCGGCGGTGTTACGGTAACGAACGTGGATTTCGCCAGATTCCGGGGTGGTGCGGTGACCAGCGCGGCCACAAAGACGTCCGGACCGCCTAAACGGCCCGGGACTGTGGGAGATGGATCAATCCGGCATGCGCAGGCCAGCGCGCTGCATGCTGTCGCGGATCGTGGCGTACAGCGATGGCGGCAGCGGTTGGCTGCGATAGCGTTGCGCCGCGCGGTCGGCAAAGCCGGGGTCAATGGCCAGGATCTGGTTGGCGATGGCATGCGCCTCGTCCATGCGGCCGAGCTGCACGAAGGCGACCGTGCGCGCCACGTACGCGTTCACACCACTGGCCCCATCGGTTGGTACGCCCTTGGCCAGCACCGTATCACCGCCCAAGCGCGCCTGTGCCAAGCCATAGGCCGGAAGCAGGCGGGTCGCCTGCGAGGGGTCGCGCTCAATGGCCTGATCGAGCAGATGGATGCCGCGCTTCGGATCGCCGGACTCCACGTGCCAGAGGCCCATATCGGCCAGCACCTGCGGATCATCAGCGGCAACCGCCAGCGCCTGGTCGCCAGCGGCGAAGCAGAGGTCATACTGGTGCCGCAGGCAGTAGGCCGTATACAGTGCAACGCGCGGGCGGACGCCGCCGGGCGCCAGTTCGACGGCTCGCAAAGCCATCTCCAGCGCCCGGTCGAGCGCATTGTAGAGATCCGGTCGCCGGTTGAAGCCGAACAGGTGCTCGTCCGCATAGGCCAGCGACAGCGCTGCCCATACCGCGGCGTCGTTTGCTTCTGCAGAGCGGCGCTCAAGGCAGGCGCGGATGGCGGCGTGCTCCTCGGCCGTGCGGTTATTCCGGTAAATGGCGGCGAGGAGAGCGCATTCCTTGGGCGTCAGGTCCTTCTGCGGCTTGGCATGCAGCCGCCGGGCAATGGTCTGGAACAGAGCGCCACGAGGCTGGGTGATCTGCGCCACGATGCCGTCGCCGATCGTCTGCGGCATCTCGATGGCGTTGTCCTGAGTGACGGAGTGATCGAACTGCTCGGACCACAGGATCGAGCCCGTCTCCGCCTCGCTCAGGCGCGCCAGCACGCGCACCCTGCTACCCTCCATCTGAATGCTGCCGTCCAAGCGGAACTCGGGCGCCGGCGCCGCTGCGCCGGACTCGGCCACGCGGATCTCGATGTCCGTTCGCGCCGCAAGGTCGTGCACCACCTGCTCCGTGAGTGCGGCCGCCAATGACGATTGGTCGGGTGGCGCACCGTAATAGCGGAACGGCGCTACCACGATGGCCTCGTTTCGCCCGGGCTCCGCCGTGGTTCGATATGGGACGGTCAGCGCGAGCGCTTCCGGTTCCGGAGGAGCACCGCGGAACCAGACGAACATCGCGACGCAGACGAGTGCTGCCAGCACGGCGCTGCCGGCACCAAGCCCCAACGTCCGCAGGTGCCACCATCTCATGGCCGGTCCTGGCATCGCATTTCCGCCGCCCGGCTCGAAGCGGGGGGCATAGCTGCCCTTCGGAATAACGATGCGGATCGGGTCGTCTCGCCCGTCCGTCAGGTAATAGTGTTCCAAGCTGCGGCGCAGCCGACCGGCCTCGAGCCGAACGATGGGGTCCGACTGCGGGTCGAAGTTCGACTCGCGTTTGAAAACGCTTACGGCAATGCAGTAGGCCTTGATCTGCGTGGCTCGCCCGTCGAGCGTTTCTTCGACCACGTAGCGCAGGAACTTGCGGTTCCGTTCTGATGCGTCGAACGCCTTGCTCGCCAGAACCCGCTCAAGTTGCTCGTATACCGTACTTTCGTCCAGGGTGCGCATTGCGCCAATTGATCTCTGCCACCTCATTGTCTCCCCCTCTCGCCCGCAGCGATTCCTGCAATTTTCGCATTTTGCTATTATTTATATTCGGCATACGGATTTGATATTCTGCATCCTTTATACTCGAGTTTTCGTTTCGTGTCGCTTGTTGGTTTGATGTATTGTTGTTGAATCTCATGAGTTCTTCCTTTTTGTGCTTAAATATCTATCCCATTGGTGAGTTTTTCCTTCAATGCTGATCGCAATAGTGGATTCTGGGCGCTATTATGGAGCTGCGTGCAATGGGTAGGACGCAAGCGCATGTCCGATGAGGCCGCCGTCGAGCCGCCCACCGGATTGATACAGCGCTTTGAAAGACCCAAGCCGCTTCGATAGAGGGCTCGGTGTTCCCGATGGTGAGGTGCCGGACGCCGTACGATTCGTGGCCGACGCCGTGGCGGAATCGTCCATGAGAATGAGACGGGTGCCAGCGATGGCGAACGGGAGTGTTACGGTAACGTACACAGCGCTTGCCTGTAAGTTGCCGAGCGACCCGGCATACTCACTCCTGTTAACCCGTGGGTTGCATTTCGGGAGACTGGCCATGGAGCGTCTGTGCTTGCGGAGAGTGTTCGCCGGCTGCTTGGCCATGGCTTTGGGCATGCTCTTGTCCGGCTGCGCCATGCCCGAGCGGTCCACCGCCGTTCCGCGGGAACTCCAGGATCGAGCTACCGTGCTCGGCCGCAGCGACCTGCGCTATTGGGTGGACCGCAGTTCCGATACGTTCCTGGACGCGGCGCTGGCATCGCTCCAGCGCGAACGGGCGACGCTGGCCGCGGCAGGCCATGGGGACAAGCTGCCGACGGCCAATTTCCTCGCCATTTCCGGCGGCGGGGAGGACGGAGCCTTCGGCGCCGGTCTTCTGGTCGGCTGGACCGCATCCGGCACCCGGCCGGAGCTCAAGGGCGTCACCGGCGTCAGCACCGGGGCGCTGACCGCCCCCTTCGCCTTCCTGGGCCCCGCCTACGACGCGCAGCTCAAGGAAGTGTACACCACCATCTCTGGCAAGGACGTGCTCCAGCCGCGCGGCTATCTGGCGGCCTTGCTCAACGACGCCATGGCCGACAACACCCCTTTGCGCCACCTGGTCTCCCGCTATGTCGATCAACGCATGCTGGAGGCCATCGCGGCCGAGCATGCCAAGGGACGCGTCCTGCTGATCGCCACCACCAACCTGGACGCCCGGCGGCCGGTCATCTGGAACGTCGGCGCCATTGCCGCCAGTGGCCATCCGGGGGCGTTGCGGCTGGTGCACGACCTGCTGGTCGCCTCCGCCGCCATTCCGGGTGCATTCCCGCCGATGATGATCGAGACGGAGGTGGACGGCCAACGGTACCAGGAGATGCATGTGGACGGCGGCACCAGTGCCCAGGTCTTCCTCTATCCCCCGTCGCTCGATATACACCATGGCGACCGCGAGTACGGGATCAAGCGGGAACGGCAGCTCTTCGTCATCCGCAACGCCCGTCTCGACCCCGACTGGGCGGAGGTGCGCCGCCGCACGCTGGAAATCGCCACCCGCTCGGTGTCGTCGCTGATCCAGACGCAGGGGGTAGGCGACCTGTATCGTATCTTCATCGCCGCTCAACGCGACGGCATAGACTTCAACCTCGCCTACATCCCCGAGACCTTCACCACCGAGCTGAAGGAGCCGTTCGATACGGCATACATGAACGACCTTTTCAATCTCGGCTATGCGTTGGGCTCGAAGGGTTACCAATGGGCCAAGACCCCCCCGGGCTATGCCGCGCCCAAGATCGAGCCGCCCGTGCCGCCGACGCGACGCGCAACCGCGGAGAGTGGGCGGTAGTAGCAGGAGGGGTAGGCGGTAAACAACGGTACGGTACTTCCAGGGAAAGCGAGGCTCGCGACATCCTGAGTTGGCATGAAGGCGGGGCCATGTTGATGGACAGTACCGTTCAGCTCATCATCGCCCGGTTCCCGGCGTTCAAAGACCTAGTCGTCGAACAGTTTGCCGAAAACGCGCGATTCCGCTCGCTGTGCAACGACTACGCCGAGGCGCTGGCGGCGCAGACGGCATGGGAAAAGATCTCCACGCCGCAGGCGAGCCTTTATGTGCGGGACTACCGACGTCTGGTTGCAGAGCTGGAACGCGACCTGCTGCGTGAACTTCTTGAAATTGACACAAGCAAAGGCTGAGTGTGAGCCGCCGGCATCTCCACTTCCTGGCAATCCCCTTGTGTGGCCGGCGTAGGCGCGACTGCCACGCGACGACGAGGGACGCCGTAGATCCTGTATAATCCGGGGCATCATCGTGCGCCCGGCAGCCCCTGGAATTTTGGAAGGAGGCCCGGAATCGGATCAGTGAAGGCGTATATCCCCGAGCGGGGAGGCGGCATCGGAGGCGCTCGGGAAGCACGGTCAGCTTCTTCAGGGTGAGCGCCGTCGAGCTGTTTTTGACCAGGATCCTTGATCCGGCGTCCTTCACCGGTGGAGTGTTGCTTCGCGTAACGTACCTCCAGCACCGCCTGCGGCCGGATCCATACAGTAACGGCCTTACCGTAACTTACTGTCAGGCCTGCGCCACGCCGTCTTAACTTTTTTACCAAGCCTAGCGGAATTTGTCGGTTCGCCGCTACAGCCCACCTGTCTTCGACCTCGAAGCAACGATGTCGACCATGGATACCGCACGCACGGCTGCTCGGCTCGCCGAGCGTTGTGCACGGCCGACAATGATCGAAAAAAGGAGGGAGCAGACGATGCAACACCAATCCAAGATTGCTCTTGCCGCCACACTGGCCGTCATGCTGGCTGGCGCCGCACGAGCACAGACGGCACCACCCCCTTCGGAGACCAATTTCCAGGTCAAGACCACGGGCGATCTCGTGCGGCTGTGCGAGGCGGCGCCAGCCGACTCCACCGGCATTGCGGCGCTGCACTTCTGCCACGGCTTCGCGGTCGGGGCCTACCAGTACCATCAGGTTGCGACGGCGGCCGAGGGCAGGAAGCCGCTGGTATGCGCACCCAATCCGCCGCCGTCGCGCAACCAAGCGGTCGTCGACTTTGTCGCTTGGGCGAAGCAGAACCCTCAGCAGATGAACGCGCCGCCGGTCGAAGGGTTGTTCCGCTATCTGGCGCAACGTTACCCCTGCCCCGCGTGAGGCCGGCCTTCTGAAAAAACCAGCCATGGGGATGGACATGACTTACATACAGCTCACGTGCATCGCTGCGATCACGCTTCTCCTCGCCGCCTGCGCCGACCTGAATCCGACACAGCAGCGTGCGCTCACCGGCACAACCGCCGGAGCCGCCGGTGGGGCTGCGATCGGCGCCCTCGCCGGCAATGCCGGCCTGGGGGCGGCGATCGGCGCGGGCACCGGCTTGGCCGGCGGCATGCTCTTCGACTACCACAGGCAAACCGAGGCCGCGGCCTTCCAGCGCGGCCTGCAGCAGGGCCGGCGTGGCGGCTGAGCTGGAGAGTTCGGTTCAACGGGTGGGTGAGGCCATGGTCGCACCGGTGTGCTTCGAGATGCTCGACGGCCGGACCTTGGCGGTGCATTGCGCCGGGGACTGGCTGGTGCGCCATGGCATGCCTTCCGTCGACGAGGCTGCCCGGCGCCTGGCCGATCAACCGGCGCCCACCCGGGTTACGATCCAGGCGCCTGATCTTGGGCGGTGGGACGCCTCGCTGGTTTCCTACGTTGCCGGTCTGGAAGCCCTCTGCCGGACGCGGAAACTTGTCTTTGATAAGGCCGAACTGCCGCTGGGCGTGCAGCGGTTGGTGGATCTGGCGCTGGCCGTGCCGGAGAAGGCCGGAACGCGTCGTGCCGAAGCCGGCAAACCCCTGCTCGTCTCGGTCGGTGAGGCGGCGCTGGGTGCCTGGAAGGGGTTCGAGAACACGATCACGTTCATCGGCGAGGCCACCCTGTCGTTTGTTCGGCTGCTCGTGCGGCGGCCGTCGGCAACGCCGCCACCTCGGCGGTGGTGACCGCGCTGGTCTACAGCATCATCAGCGACGCGCTGCTTGCCGTCATCTTCAACATCCTCGGCATTTAGGGGGCGGCATGGAACAGACCGATCCACGTCCCCCGAAGCCGAACCCAGGCTCCGCACCACGCATCGTCAGCTGGCGGTGGTGGGCCTGGGTGGCTTCGAGGAGTGCTACCCGTCCGAGATCAGCGGCGGCATGCGCAAACGTGCCGGGCTGGCGCGCGTCCGTGCGTTCCTCGACGTCATGGCCGAGGAGATCGGGCGTCGCCGCGCATTCTTCGCGGGAGATGGCTGGGAATAGCGCCGAGGCCAGGCTCGTATTGGTCGCGCGACCCTTGGCGCGGCCGTCCATGGTGACGGTTGCGACGCGTGCAAAAAAGACCTGGACAGGGGCGGGGCGATCCCATATAAGCCCCCTCCCCGGCGGAACGATGGCCCAGCCCCTGCCGACCGCGCCCGGCAGGACGCGGTCACGGCAAGTAACGGTAAGGCCAACATCGCTCCGGTGGGGCACGCGAAAGCATAGACTCAAGGAATGTTCAACATCGCATGCACATGCGGTCGGCGAACTTCT
>Ga0196970_1000947_pt1 | contig 24571 bp, 18 predicted proteins | sample S1v_513CmetaG_FD_148672 | JGI IMG/M metagenome (GOLD analysis project Ga0196970, IMG submission 148672) | Soil microbial communities from Anza Borrego desert, Southern California, United States - S1+v_5-13C | ecosystem: Environmental > Terrestrial > Soil > Desert | place: USA: California... | reverse complement strand
CTTCTTTCGTGTGGGATGCATACACTAACGTCATTATGCTATAAAGAACAACAAAAAACCACAGCTTGATCCTGGTCCAACCCCGTCCACACCATGTGGTGTCTAATAGTGGGGCGAAGGTAAGCCGATCTCCACTAGACGCAAATAGATTTTTCCACCGGGCAGGTCACCAAATTCTGATTGAACAGAATCTCACCCGTCTCAGTGGCCTCGTCAGCATGTATTTTTCTTTATTGATTGATTAAAGGCACAACTGTCTGCTGGCAGAGAGCGCCGAATTAAATTTTTTACAATGATGAATCTGGTTGGGATTGGCTCTCGTACATATTTTGCTTTAGAAGGACCGTACGGATGTCGAACTCGAGGTACACAGCGGTGCCGTCTGTCGGGTTGCTGACAATTTCCATGGTGCCGTTGAGTGCGCGCACGCGGGTTCGGATGCTTTTAAGACCCATACCACTTTTGGCCGAATCCAGGCTGGCTTCTGTGAAGCCCCCCCCGTTGTCAGTCACTGTAATGAAGAGGTGATCGTCGCGGCAGATGAGCTGAACTATGGCTTTCGAGGCATTTGCGTGTTTGATGATGTTTTGGACCAGCTCCTGAATGATACGATAAGTAGAAAGCTCAAACTCCTGCTGCAGGCGGGGGAGGGCTTCCTGCATCTGGAAGGCTATCTTAAGCCCTGAGTTTTGCTGCAGATTCTTACAGAAGTAGAAGACGGCTTCTCCTATACCGCCTTCCAGCAACATATCAGGCATCAGGTTGTGGGCAGTCCTGCGTAGCTCAATAGTGGCCTGATCTAGTTGCTGCACTGTTTGCTGAAACTGCGGAAGCTCTTGTAGATCATTAAAGGCTGGCGGAAGAGAGTTAAGATTCATTTTGACAGATGACAACTGCACCATGATACCATCGTGTAGCTCACGAGCCAGGCGCGTACGTTCTTTTTCCTCTCCCCTGATCATCGACTTCAGGTTGCTGATCTCCTGCTCCTGCTGAAGGGTGTACATTTCTTGCGACTGTAACTTTTGCTTGTGTTTACTATAGCGATACAGTGAGACGGATGAAACCGAAATTAACAGAGCGCCCAGGGAGACTCCCAAAATCCATAAGTTTTTCTTTTGTATTTCTATTTCTTTGGTTTTCAGCAGTACCTGGTGTTCTGCAATCTTCTTGTTTTTCTCGGCTGCCTGATATTGGGCTTCCAGTAAATCAACAGATTTATTACGTTCCACACTCATCAGACTGTCCTTTAATTCTGCGTACGGGCCGAGGTAATCTATCGCTTCCTTATAGTTTCCCATGCGATTATAAATCCTGGCTAAGTCAAACCATATACTTGTTAGAATGGAGTTTCGTACATTCGAGGACTTCGCAATTTCTAACGCTCGTAGCGTATAGCTTAAGGCCCTTTTATCCTGTTGTAAATCATAATAGGCACGTCCAAGTCCCTTATATGCATCCAGAAGTCTGAAATGACTCTGATCTCCCTCAGTAACCAGCATTTCTTGAAAATGTTGTATCGCGTTTACGGGTTCTTTCTGTGTCAGATAGTACGTCCCAAGGTGAGAAAGCGCCGATGACCCATGTCTTAAATCTTTGAGCATTCTGGCCCTGCTTAAGGCTAATTCACCATAGTGTAACAGGCTGTCCCACTCCTTTTTTCCGCCGTAAGCCGCCGTAAGATTACAATATAATTGTGGGTGTCTGCTGGAATCCGATATCAGCATGGAAATACGTTCACCTTCTTTAGCATATATTATCGCTTTGTCGTGTAATCCGGTGTTTACATAGAACCCACTTAAGTTTGCATATACATGCATCAGGGCAGAACTATCCTTAATTCTCTTAGCGGTTTCGACAGCGCTAATATAGAACAGGATTGCAGAATCATTCTTTCCCTGGAACGAGTAAGGAACAGTCATATTGATGAAATAATTCAGCAAGAGCTGCTCCCTTTTTTGAATAGCGGACCTGCAATACGGCAGGGCATACTTATAATACCGCAAAGCCTCCTGGTATAAACCTTTATTTGCATGGTAAGCACCAATATTAAGTAACGCCATAGCAACACCGTCTGGATAGCGTGCATTTACGCTCCATTTCAGAGCTTTTCTAAAACCATGCAAAGCACTATCAGGGAAGCGCTTATATAGCTTCCTGTTGGATCGGATGAGGCCGCCGATTTCAGCCGTGTCCCGTATTTTCAGTCCAAGTCCGCGTCTGTACTCTACACCCAACGGGAATTCCGTAAAAGGAATTTGTTCCTGAGCTGTTAGTCCTACTGCCAGAAATAGCAATAACTGTACGATTATGCACGATTTCCACTTCATGTATGTCTAAAAAGATACGTAGTTTTTTTGAGTTTAGTACTTCTGGCTCTGTTTAAGTGAATTCACCTAGGATCCCAGTAGTTAATCTCCTAAATTATATTTATTTTTTATGTAGCGAATCCTGACCAATTAATTGCGAAGCTATTTTTAAGGAGTAACAATAAATAAATCCGCAAATTCTTAGACGAGAGATGATACTCCCGACTAAGAAATTAATAATCTCAAAAAGTATAAAATGATCGCAACACAAACTATTAACACTAAGTGGCCTGTTTGGGTTTCACTTTGTTTGTTGTTCTTCGTCAATGACGTGGCAGGGCAGCTACCGCAGGTGCTATGGGATAGGACTATCGGTGGTTCTGAATTACTACAAGGAGACCAATTGTACTCCCTGGCTATCACCAATGACGGTGGGTACGTGCTTGTTGGTACTTCCCGGTCGGGAATCTCTGGAGATAAAACTGTTAATACTAATGGCGATATGGATTACTATATTGTAAAATTAGACTCTGGTGGGGTTATACAATGGCAACATTCATATGGAGGCTTCGGAAATGATCAGGCTTTCACAGTTGCTGCCACAAGCGATGGGGGGGCGATAGTTGGAGGTTATTCGAATTCCGGTATTTCCGGTTCAAAGACTGATACCCTCAGGGGCTTCTTTGATTACTGGTTGCTTAAACTTGATTCAGGTGGTGCCATACAGTGGCAGAAAACCATCGGGGGCGAGCAAATGGATTATTTGACAATAGTGCAGCAAACTATTGATGGTGGTTATATTCTTGGTGGAAGTTCGGCTTCAGGAATCACTGGTGAAAAGTTAGATACCAACAGGGGAGGTTCCGGTGGTTTTTTTCCATCCCCGGATTACTGGGTGATTAAGTTAGACGCTTCAGGTGGTATACAATGGCAAAAGACTATTGGTGGAACTAGCGGTGACAATCTTGAGAGTTTAATCCAGACATCAGATGGCGGATATATCTTGGGAGGTTGGTCAGCTTCTGGCATCTCTGGTGAGAAAACTGATACGTTCAGAGGCGGAACAGTAATTGGAGGTGGGGACTACTGGATAGTAAAAATAGATGATACCGGCAAAATAGAATGGCAAAAAACTATTGGTGGAGATGGAGAAGAGCGATTGCATGCAATTCGACAGACCTTTGATGGGGGGTACATAGCCGGCGGTTGGTCAAAGTCTGGCATCTCTGGTGAAAAAATCGAGTACAACCGCGGTGGAATGGATTACTGGTTGGTTAAATTAGATGATACAGGGCAGATCCAATGGCAGAACGCATTTGGAGGCAACTTTGATGATCGATTTGCAGCGCTAGAGCAAACGAAAGATACGGGTTATGTACTCGTAGGTACGTCGATATCCGGGATTAGTGGTGACAAGACTGAAGGAAGCAAGGGTTTTGGCGACTATTGGCTGATACAGACAGATAAGAACGGTGATCTACTTTGGCAGAAAACCATAGGTGGCAATAATGCATCAGGCAACAACGTGTGGGGGCCCGGAGAGATTGGAAGCGCCGTTCGACAGAAGGCAGATGGAGGATATATAGTTGGTGGATCATCCCGTTCGGGTACCGGAGGAGATAAGACGGATACTTGCAGGGGGGGGTATGACTATTGGGTGCTCAGTATTTGCGCACCACTAGACACCGGAATTACTGCTACGGGTAATACACTTATATCGAATGCAACTAATTGCAGTTATCAGTGGCTCAATTGTTCAACGGGCACTGCCATATTGGGTGCTAATAACGCAGCATTCACCCCAGCTGGTTCCGGCAGCTACGCTGTAGTTGTATCACAGGGTGGTTGCATTGATACTTCGAGTTGTTTTACTATAACATCTATCGAAAATAACTCAAAAGGCCTTGACATTATCGTTTATCCAAATCCGGTTTCAACAGATCTCTTCATCAAGAATACCTCTTCCTACCCGATTGAAGAAGTTATTATCACCGATATATTAGGAAAGATTGTTTTTTGCCAGCGCTCGAATCTCGATTTACACAATTCGATTAGGACCGACGCACTTCCATCAGGAGCATATTTTGTAAGTATCAAGACAAAGGCTGTTGTAAAGACATACAATATCCAGGTTTTGAAATAAGTAAAAAATTACACAATGATTAGGGTTTTCTTTTTTCTCCTTTTCCTTATCAGCTCAAAGTTTGCACTCGGGCAGTATGAAAACGTATGGCTGTTTCACCCACACCTTGGGCTCGACTTCAATGGAGGTACCGCTTTACCCTTCGCAACAAATTCAGAAGCGTTAGTCGTTTATGCATCGGTATGTGACAAAGATGGAGACCTCCTATTTTATACAGATGGCCGGTTCATTACTGATCGCAATCATACTACAATGCCTAATGGCACATTGATAAACGGCGATCCAGCATTATACTCCACCGGAAGGGAATCTTTAATAATACCACACCCAGGAGCACCATACAAATACTTTGTCTTTATTATTTCGTCGTTTACAGGTAATAAGCCTTCCAAGTTAATCTATAGTATTGTAGATATGCGGCTAAATGGAGGATTGGGTGATGTGGTGCCAGGCTTTCAGGGAATTGTTATAGATTCAAATTTAGCATACGGGAAACTCACCGGTGTTTCAGCAGTGTCCTGCAAGGCCTGGGCAATTGTTCATGATGCTGATACAAATGCGTTCAAAGCGTTTGAAATAACACCTTCTGGGCTGAATCCTTCACCGGTAGTTTCCTATTCCGGGCAGTATAATTTTTATAACCCGTTCAACCAAGATGATAATCACTACTGGCAAGATGGACGCATGAGAGCCTCCCCAAACGGCAGTAAGTTAGTTGTGACAAAAAGGGAGCAATCACCCATAGAGGTTTTTGATTTTGACCCAAGTACTGGGGTAATCGACAACCCAGTTCCTCTGACCTTTGGCTATACAGGGCCAGGTTTATGCGAAGCAGCTGTTTTTTCCCACGACAATTCCAAACTATATGTAGGGATAGGTCTAGGTGATATTAATTCAGGTATATGGCAATACGATGTGACTACTCCACCTCCTTGGACTCCGGTTTATTTGGGGTATTCTATATACGTTCGCGACTTAAAACGTGGTCCGGACGGTAAGGTGTATTACAGTAGCACAAACATTAATTCTCTTGGATTTTTTCAAGGTGGGATTGGGAGTATTAATTTTCCGAATCTGCCTGGCACATCTTCTCAAATGACTGGGATTTATCTATTAAATGGATTTGGCGCGAGTTCAGGTCTTGGCTCATTAAGAAGATTCTCAAATGACGTTCCAATTATAATATACGATACAGCTTCCTCCAGAAAGGAGTTGAGAATATGCTTTAAGGACACTATACAACTTAATGACTTTGACACTACAGGTACGGAATATACATGGAGCGACGGTTATTCAGGCGTGGTGCGATCAGTTGATACTCTCGGCGATTACATAGTTAAGTACTTTCAGAAGGCTACTTGCACCTGGCATATAGATACCTTCTCTGTGGTGGCAAAAGATGATTTTCAATTTAGTTTAGGGAATGACACTGTTATTTGCAGTAGCAGCCCCGTTAGATTATCAGTTCATGTAAACGAGGCTGAATATTTATGGTTCGACGGCAGTCAAGATAAAGACTTCGTTTCGACCGTGTCTGGTACTTTTTGGGTAAATGTGAGCAGAAATGGCTGTGAGCTTAAAGACACAATTGATTTAGAGATAGTGGATCTGAACCAGAATCTTGGCAGTGATACGAGCATTTGCAATGATCAACCCATTTCGATTGTTCTTCAGGCTAAGGCGCCTGAAGGTTCGGAGGTAGCTTGGAGCACTGGTATTGAAGCACCCTCTTTTACTGTTGAAGAGGAAGGCGTTTACTGGATTACTGTTACCTACGATCAATGCATTGGAACTGATACTATTTCAATAGCCTCTGAGGTGTGCGATTGTGTGGTCTCTATCCCATCAGTCTTCTCTCCCAATAGCGATGGTAGAAATGATTTGTTTCGCCCGGTTGTGCAGAGCGACTGCCTTATTAAAGGGTATATAATGAATATTTACAACAGATGGGGGCAACTGATTTTTGTGGGCGACTGGCAATCACCGGGCTGGGATGGAAAGTTTAAATCTGAACCAGCGGACGTCGGCACTTACATGTATGTGATCGAGCTTCATTCGGGCACCAGAGGAATTAAGAAATACCGTAAAGGAAGCCTGGTACTGATAAGGTAATAGCAAAATCTCTATGATTGTTGGCTTTTGTAATTTTTGTAAAGGAATGACCTATTGTTTTTATTCAGCTTTCTTTTTAATTATTCTATCTATTAGCCTCGGATTCAGTAATAGCTCAAGAGCTAGTCATGCAACTGGTGGGGAGTTGGTTTACGAGCACATTTCAGGTTCCACCTACAAGTTCGTCTTAAAGTTTTATAGAGATTGTGGCGGTGTAGCAGAGCCACCAGACGTGGAGCTATGCTATTTTAATACGTGCGGTCCTGACCAGTTTACTACCACCATGAGTAAAATTGATACACTGCCTGGTGGTTTTCCGAATGGAAGTCCAACTTATAATGGATGTGCTCAGTACCCGACCACCTGCAGTGGTGGCACTTTAGCAGGATACACTGAGTGGTGGTACACTGTGGAAGTTACTTTGCCCTATGCCTGTAATTCATGGTTGTTTGCTGTTTCCATCAATGGCCGGAATCCGAACACAAATATCATCCCCGGGCAATCGATGTACCTAAGTGCGTCTCTCAATAACATGGATGCGCCAACTAATTCTTCAGCTTTTCTGACAGTTAAGCCTGTGGCTTACATTTGTATAAATCAGCCATACTCCTTTAACAATGGAGCAACTGATATTGATGGAGATTCATTATCAATAGAACTTATTCAGCCTTTAGCTGCTGTCACGCCTCAAGTTTGTCCTTATTCATCTTTTCCCATTCCATTTTTAACGGTTTACGGTGCTAACCAGATAAACTACAATCCTACCAATAATCCGATAGCCACCAATAATACTTTCCAATTGAACGGTGTATCCGGGCAAATGAGTTTTACCCCAAACCTGCTTCAACGAAGTACGGTTGCTTTCCTTGTAAAAGAGTTCAGAAATGGTATTTTAGTCGGGTCTATTATCCGCGATGTACAGTTCATTGTTTTGCCATGTATTAATGTCCCGCCTGAGCTTGCTTTGGATACCAGCAATATTGTAAATGGTGATTACAAACAAGGTGTAGTAAATGTCTGTGCAGGTGAAAGTCTTTCTTTCTGCTTTAAGATAACATCAGCAAGCGATAGTGCGGTTTTATCCATTTCTGATAATTCCGCGTCTGTGCTTTCCGGTGCAAGTGTAATCTACAGTAATATGTTTTCTGATACAGTAACCGGTTGTGTAAACTGGATGATAGACAGTGCTGCTTCAGGTATATATGTTTTGACTATTTCAGCTAAAGATTCTATTTGTACGCCACCTGGATTGTTAATTCCGTATGTTTTTTCGATACCAATAAACGTGATAAATGTTGAGACAAGTATTATGGGAGATAGCCTTATTTGTAAAGGCTCATCAACAATTTTGCAAGCAGACGGGGGTTATGATTTTACCTGGGCTGTTTTAACCGGAGATAAAAATTCCCTCGGTTGTACCACTTGTCCGAGCACCGTAGTTACACCTAATATTCCTACAACATATACCGTGGAAAGTTATCTTGGGTGTAGTTCTGATACTTTCACCGTCTCACTATATGAGGGACCGCCTATCGACCTGGGGCCGGACATAGTAAAATGTAAACAGGACTCAGTTCAGTTGATCTTGAATTTAAATGGGCTCGACTCGAGTACTTATACATTCCTATGGAACCCCTCAGACTTTCTTAGTAGCCCGGTCATGCAGCTCCCATTTACCTGGACTCCTTCAGAAATCGAGTATTCGGTCAAGGCATCACCCATTTCTGGAGGTTGCCCCTCGTATGATACAATCAACGTTGTAATTGCCACTAGTCCTTCTTTTGAAACAGATACAGCAATTTGTTTTGGAGAAGAACTAGCATTCACCAATACTTCCACGGGAACTGTGTCTACGGGGTGGTTGTGGGACTTCGGGGACGGACTGACGTCAACGGAAAATAGTCCAGTTCATAAATATGCGGCACCTGGAAAATATACTGTTTACCTCGTGGCTTATCCATGTGAAGATACAGCGATTAAGGTGGTGATGGTGGATTCTACACCATTTGTGCGGTTCATAACGGATATTGGACAAGTATGTGAAGGCAGGGGCATCAATTTTTATCCTCAGTTCAGAAGTGGGGCAGAGAACCTTCAATGGGATTTCGGTGATGGCACCGGTAAAATTAATAGCTGGCAACCGGTCCATGCGTTTGATAGCTCTGGCACTTACCAGGTAACTGTTGTTGCGAGTTATCCGAGTTGTCCGGACAGTAACACTACACAGACAATCAATGTACATCCACATCCTGTCGTTAGTCTGGGTCCTGACACCAGCCTATGTCCTGGTGGAGATGCGATACTGCTTTACAATCGAGCCGAGGAACAGCAATCATATGTGTACAAATGGAATACAGGTGCAGAAACAAAACAGATTTTAACACGACATCCTGGTGTTTATTCACTTACAGCAAGGTCAGAGCAGGGGTGCACAACTACCGACAGCATGGAGATCTTTAAGGGCTGTTACATCAATATACCTAACGTATTTACGCCCAATGGCGATGGCATCAATGACTTCTTTTTTCCACGGAGCCTGCTATCAAGAAATGTTACTAGGTTCAAAATGGAGATTTATAATCGTTGGGGTCAACTCATCTTTGAGACAAAATCTACGAGTGGAAGAGGTTGGGATGGACGCTTCAATAATGCTGAACAACCACAGGGTGTATTTATCTATTTGTTAGAAGCCGAGATTGATGGGAAACACCTTGAACGGTATACTGGTAATGTGACACTAATTAGATAAAGCCTTTCCATTTATAACTATACATAATCATGAAAAAAATTGTAAGTGTTTTTATCCTTTTGATAGGATTTACAGTTACCTACGCACAACCATTAACTGGAGTGTATACAATTAACGGAGCGTTGCCGCCAAGTGCGACGAATTTTATAAGTTTTACATCAGCCATAACATCTCTGAACACCAATGGTGCAGGAGCCACTGGGGCGACATTTCAGGTTGATGCTGGGCAGGTATTTACGGAACTCCCGCCAGCGATCGCCGCATCTGGAACGGCGGCCGGTCCTATAGTCTTTCAAAAGAATGGAACGGGAGCAAACCCCCTGGTGCTTGGAACAAGTGGTGTTGGAACCACTGATGCATGTATTTCACTTCGTGGGTGCAGATTCGTTATTTTCGATGGAATTGATGTGGCAGACAATCCTGCTAACAACACGAATAACGCACGAATGGAATTCGGGTACAAAATCGTTAATTCCTCATCAACAGTTGGTGCTTCTCACAACGTTATAAAGAATTGCAGAATCGAGTTAGACAGGGCTTACACAGCCTCTTTAGGCATTATTCAATCCTCATCAACTACCGCACCATCAGGGGGGGCTGTCAATGCCGCCAGTTTGGCTGGTGCCAACCATAATAACCGTTATGAAAACGTTCGAATTCTGAATTGTTACAGGGGTGTTTTGTTGAAAGGTAGAAACACAATGCCAGATTCCAACAACGTAATTACTTCTGCAAACGGCGATACTACTATAGTAGGCGGTAGTAGTGCTGATGATATCGGAAACGGTGCTATTGAAACATATGGAATTAATCTCATTAATCAGAAGAATGTTGAAGTTTCTAAGTGTATTGTACGAAATGTAACGTGTACAGGCACGCCAGGAGTGGTGGGACTGCGCTTGCAGAATCATGTAGCAGGGAGTTTCGGAAGTTCTGCATTCATAGGAAACAGGATATATGGGATCAGGAATGTAGTTGGAATGCTCGCTACTGGCATGGGGGTCGCACTTAATGACTCAGTTCAGGCGGATATTACCAACAATCTGGTTTATGATATACAAACAGGCTATACGGGTTTCTTTGATTCGCCACACCCCACATTGACGGGTATCCAGATTACTGGGAAAGGTAGTACTGTTTGTCAATATAATACTGTAGCCATAAATGATTTCGGACTAAATGCAATTAGTTCAGCATTTGCCGACACGATGGCACTATGTCTGTTACAGAATAACATCTTTGCGAATTTTACCGGTTCCCAAAGCCCGGGCCCGGCAAAACATTTTGCCATCACTGCTGGCCATCTTGATAGTTTTTCATCCAATAACATTTATTGGGCAGACCATGACAATGGATTTTTGGGCCTCCACTATATTAATCAAACTTTTAGTGACGTAACCGGCCTCTGGAAATGGGAGTCGTCCATAAGCCAGGCTACACCTTCGAACCCTCTGGACGAAGGCAGTAGTTTCACGAATCCAAATTTTATATCCACCGGTGTACCAGACTTTGCTGGTCCAACGCCGGCTGCATTAAGCGGAGTGCCGGTAGTTGGCGTTTCACACGACATCAATGGTAATTTACGTGATGTACAAAGACCAACGATAGGGGCCATCGAAACTACCGAACTGTTAGCTGACAGTACTGCACCTATTATTAGTAATGTACAGATAGTCAATGGGCCTTCACCGAAGGTGACTGTCGAGGTGTACGATAATGCTCTTCCTTCTTCGGGGGTAGTTCGCTTATGGTGCCGGCTTGTTGGAGGAAGTATGGTTTTGCCTATAGATGCTGACAGTACTCCTCTTGCGGGGCTGAATGGCAGCTATTCCTGGGATACTTCACTATTGTATCTGCCGGCAGGTAATTATGAGTTTTATATTACCGCACGAGACAATGTCGGGCCTGGTAAGAACATTGGTCTTTCACCTGTGCCAACACTTTCCTTTAATGGCTTCAGTGCAAGTGATCCTCCGAACTATCTTAATAATCCGGATTTATCTGCCAATTATTGGAATTTTACATCAAGTTACATCCCCCCTCCATGTGATTCACCAATTAGTTTACTGGTGTCGAATATTACTGATGAGGGTGCCGATATCAACTGGAATGCGGTGAATGGTTCAGTGGGTTACGAATATGTCCTAAATCAAAACTCTTTAGCACCTGGCACCGCGGGAATACCTATCTCTGGGAATGCTTATCAGGCAACTGGACTTTTGGCAAATGTAACTTACCATTTTCATGTCAGATCAAACTGTAATCTTGGAAGCTATTCCGCCTGGTCCTCAGTACCCTTTATGACATTAGACCCGACCAGAGTATCTAATCTAAAGAATGACGATTTGCAAATACTAACTGCTTATCCAAATCCTGTCATCGACAAAATGTACGTTCTTCTAAACCAAAAGCCTGCACATGGTGCACAGCTTCAAATAGCTGATGAAACAGGAAGGATAGTGAGTGAGATCAAGGTAAGTAGCAAGAGTGTAACGATTGATTTTTCCGGGTTGTCCCGTGGCATGTATTTCTTGAGATACAGAGATAATGGTGTGAATTCGGTTTTGAAGGTTTATAGGTTTTAGAAGCGCTCAAGTTCGGGTTGTCTTTCATTCCTCGATAGTTTCATTTTGTGCTGGACCACTAGTGGCACAACAATGCCTAATGCAGGAAGTTGTTGTTGCAGGAAACTTTTATTGATTATTCGTCGTACAGGAACCTGAATGTGAATAGCAGGGATACCTATGTGGTCTAATGGCTATTGATAGCCCTAAGACTGGATATTCAGCTATTTGGAACTAGGAAATTGAAGTAGAGCGTGCAGATAGCCTGGTTGTTAGGTGGTATGTAAGATTAGCGGTTGATACGCCTTATGCATATAAAAACAGGTCAGAACAGCTATTATGTCTACATAATAGCTAATAAAGAAAGAACCAGGCTGGAAGCTGGAAGTACCGGTGATCTCGAAAGTCTGATCTTGCAAATGAATTATGAAACCTCTACTCTAAATAGGATTAAGCAAACGTACCTATGCCATGTGCTTCTCCACTGGGAGAATTTTGAAGACGCCAGGAAGGCAATAGCAAGAAGAAATGAGATACAGAAATGGCCAAAGAGTAAGCAGGAGGCGCTTGTGTCAGAATATAACCCCGAATGGAAATCGATGAATGAGGAGATTCTAAGGAATAATGGAACTGTCTTTAAACAGGTGAGGTGAGGAGCTGTGAATTTTGGCTCTTTCAATTCGAATTGCATGCTGCCACATAGAGGATGAGAAAGTTAAGTTTAAGTGTTAACGGCTTGGTATGTGTATTAAGGTTATGATAGTTGATGATCACCCGATTATGGCAGCGGGTCTTCGGAATGTAATGGAAGGATGTGCTGGAATAAGCGTGCTTGGTTGTTACCATAGTTATGACGAATTACTCTGCGGCATCAGCAAACAGTGTCCGGATATTGTATTGGAAAGCTGCAGGCACGGAGCAGCGAGTGATCATCTGGCACTCAGAATTAACAAGGAGTATCCGGCGGTTCGGATATTAGCTTTAGTGAGCGCTGAAATGGGTCCAAGCTTTAGGGCAATTACCAAGGTACAGCGAGCGGGATATCTGATGGCTAATGCGAGTCTGCAAAGGCTATTGGAAGTTATCAGAACGATTTATGATGGCGAGGAATACCAGGACGAAGTATTTAGCGATAGCCTTCAATTTAAAGGAGTACGGAAGGTCGGAAGGGAGCGTCTAACTAAACGAGAGAGAGAAATCCTGAAGCTTGTTATTGGTGGCTATACAAATATGCAAATATCTGAAAAGCTTTTTCTTAGTGTTCGTACTGTGGAGAATCACAGGAATAACATACTTCAGAAGATGAACGTGAGGAATACTGCCAGTTTGATAAAGACCGCTATTGAGCTGGGTTTGGCATAGTGTAATTTATATGACTTGATGACTTATACGATAACGAAAGCGATAACAAACTACATATTGAATGTTTTCTAGGCCGGCCATGTGCCGGCTTATTATATTCTTTTTTCTAACCTGCAAAATATAGTTATAGTAAGATGGAGCAATTTATTAGTCTGTTCGCTGATCTGGAGTCGGCACTGAAGTCAGTGGATGAGAAGAAGCAAACAACAATGGAGAAAGCGGAGCAATCCATCCGCGTCTGTCACAAGTATCTGAAAAGGCTCAAGTCTCTGGTTACTGCGAAAGGGTTCGCTAATGAGGCGGATGAGATTTACTTCTTTAAGCATCAAAAGCCTTTGTTGGTCTCCAAGCTGCTCTACAATGTCTATCTGATGAAGCTGGAGAGCGCACTTGGTTTTCATGATAATCAGAGTCTACTAAGATTCTACAGACTACGTCTAAAGAAGTTGGCAAGGTTCGGTAAAAAGAGCAGGAAATTCATCTACTACTACAGGTCCGGCAGTACGCATCTGGATGATAAATTGTTTAAACGTAGCACCATCGAGTTGCGGTATCTGAGTAATCCGGAACTGCTGCATCTCGATCCAGCTTTCTCTGCTTCACACGATAGCAAACTGGCAAAGCTGCTGGCCAAGGAGAAATTAGCCCGGTACATTTCAGATCAGATTGAGAACATCCTGCACCCCAATGCTGGTGAAAAAGGCAAAGCTACCTGGAAGTCACCACTAACCTGGACGGGTCCTAAAGTCGCCTTTGTCGAGCTCTCCTATGGCTTGTTCCTCACTAAGCAGGTCAATCATGGCAACATGAGGATCGGTGAGTTTCAGAAGGCGCTACAGATGTGCTTCAACGTAGAGGTGGATGAACCAGCCAGGAAGTACACCGAGATCCGTGACCGCAAGATCAATCCCACAAAATACCTGGATCAGATGGCCTTTGCCGTACAGGCAAAGGTCAAATCCGACCAGGAGAAGGCAGCCAATAATGACGGTTAGCTGAGTACAAACCTTTCGCCTGCTACGCTCCTCTTTAACCATTAGAGGAGCGTAGTCCTGTGCGCAATAACAGAGGTGCTGGTGCGCTCCTGGCTTAGCGTCGTGTCCTGCCTCTCCATTACTTTCTGGTTGGGAGAATTTCAAATCTCGCTATGTAAAACTGACTGGTGTATTTATTCGGTACAAATCCCATCAAACCAGATTTTTTTCCCGGTACTCTGCTTTTGTTGTTAGAAAAATATGCTCCGGTCTCTCACTTTTGCGGCCGGTTTTTAAAATGAACAAATGGAACTAGAAATTGTTACAAAGCAGGATCTGCAGGAATTCAAATCAGAGTTTTTGAACGACCTCGTAAAGATCATCCGTCCGGAACCACCAAAGCTCACAGAGATGAAATGGCTGAAGTCCTACGAAGTAAGAGAATTATTGAACATCTCACAGGGTACACTGCAGACCTTACGGCACAACGGCACACTAAGCTGCACCAGGCTAGGGAATATCTTTCTCTACAGCTACGAAGAGATTGAGAACCTCTTAAACGCAAACCGACTAAAAAAGAAGTAAGAATGAATTACATCAGGCATCTATCGGGTTTTTTCAGCCGCGTCTCGCACGATGATCGGCTCAACCCCACGCACGTCAGCATGTATGTATCCCTGTTCCAGTTCTGGAATGCCAGCAGGTTCGAAAACCCCATCAGCATCTCCAGGTCCGAACTCATGAGGATCAGCAAGGTTTCTTCTAATTCCACTTACCACAAGTGCATTCGCGATCTGCACGATTTCGGTTATCTCCATTACATGCCTTCTTACAATCCTTTGAAGGGAAGCCGTGTTTATCTCCTCGGTTTCGAAGAAGCACCGGGCTGTTTTTCAGACAGCAGCCATACTGATAGCCATACAGGTTCCGAACAAGCTCCGGTATACAGCCATACCAGTATCAATACAGGTTCTGGACAAGTTCCGGTACGCAGCCATCCGGAAAATGATACAGGTACTGGACAAGCTCTGGTACCTTATATAAACACTCTAAACATTAATAAACAAGAAAACAGTTTAAGCTTGGAAGAAGCGCAAACTGATTCTTCTAAAAAAAATAATGTGGAAAACAGCAAGGAGCTTTCTTGCGCCGGCGAAGCCGACACCTCCTGGCGATTGAAGCAACCCCGGTCCACCCGCTCCCGGCAGCCAGACAAAATGGTTCCTCCATCCTTCGATCTGGTCCGGCAGTTCTTTGTCACAAAAGGCTATCTCGAGCGCGAAGCGGAAAAGTTCTACAACTACTTTTGCAGCAATGGCTGGCTCGTCGGTGGCAAGTCCCCAATGAAAGACTGGCAAGCCGCTGCCCGCAACTGGATGCTAAACATCAAAACTCATAGCAATGCAACGCACAACAACTTTTCAACCTCACCACTCCTCAACTCCACAGTTAAAGACTACGGAGAGCCCCTTTGATTACTCAGAAGCCCTGCATTGGCTGGAAGCAAAAGGAAAAATTGTCTATGGGCAGAAGTTCAGATTGCATCCGGAAGACAAGAAGGTGATCAACTCTTTGTTGTGCTATTTCCTGCAAGACCGGTTTTCTGCTCCTCTGCTGAACATCGATCTTAACAAGGGGATTTTCCTCACCGGGCCAGTAGGCTGTGGTAAGACAAGTCTGATGAACCTCTTGCGATTTATAGTTCCAAATAGTTCAAGTTATGCAATGAAGCCTTGTCGGGAAGTAACCTACGAGTTCATCCGAGACGGTTATGAGGTCATCCACCGGTATAGTCACAGCAGAGACGGCAGGTTCATCCCTCACATCCTTTGCTTCGACGATCTGGGCACAGAGAACAACATCAAGTACTACGGTAACGAGTGTAATGTAATGGCTGAAGTCCTCCTCAGCCGTTACGACCACTTTGTCTCGCGTCACCTCGTCACCCACCTCACCACCAACCTCAGCGCCTCCGAGATCGAAGCCACCTACGGCCCCCGCCTCCGCAGCCGACTAAGAGAAATGTTCAACCTCATCTCCTTCCCCGCCACCACAAAAGACAAACGCAAGTAAGGATTAGGCGATGCATCTACCCTTTCATTCGACATTCAGATTATATCTACCTCTATCAAAAACACCTCGAAATTCAAACAACATGGGCACTCACGAAATGATCAGCGTCCCCTCAGCTCGGCAGCACAGTAGCACTGAGGCCAAATAAATAGACCGCTGGAACTTTTCTCACTGGCTCTGCCAGTAACACGGCGTCTTTCTTCCGGCCTGTCTTTCCTGTCTGCCGACAGGCAGGTTTGGATGCTTTTGGAGTTTACCCCGATGCAGATCGGGGACTAAGAAAAAAAGTATCGAAAAGATGAATAGAGTCTAGACGAAGAGTAATAGCAATAAGCCAAATAGTAATCCTGCTAACACTCGCTCTGGACAAACAAACTCTACTAATCACAATTCAATAGAACCAAAATGAACCACCACATCAACTACTTCAACTCACACAATATAAGCTCTCCCTCAGAATCAAGACACCACAGCCCGGCAGCACAGTAGCACTGCAGCTCCATAGATAGACCGCCGGAAGACGGCGTCTTTCTTCCGGCTTGTCTTTTTTGGATACTTTTTTTGACTAAGAAAAAAAGTATCGAAAAGATGAATTGAGTCTAGATGACGAGTAATAGCAACAAGCCAAATAGCAATCCTACTAACACTCGGTCAAGGCAAACACTCTCCATGAACTGCAATACGAAATACCAACTATAATGAACCATAACATTGACTACCTCCAGATCCACAAACAACCTAGATTCTAAATAAAGAGTAATAGCAATAAGCCAATTGCAATCCTGCCAACACTCAACAACAATCCTGCTAACACTCGCCCGGGCAGACACACTAACTAACAACGAACAACCAAAAATGGAAACAAACTTTTGCTGCTTCACCTTTACCGACTACCTCCAGATCCACACTATCACCATAGCCCCTAACAACGACATAGTATCTATACAAGGGTTCTGGCGAAACCCACTTGAAGAGGAGAGCCAATACAGCTACTTAGAGACCAGCTTTAGCATCCTCTATGAACTTCTCGATCGCCACAAATGGATGTTCAATGATGAAGAAGTACTGGACAAGCTGGCTAATGTTCTGTCCGACCCTCAGGATGAGATGCTCATTGACTTAGGCAATGAACCACTGGAGTTGTCTAGTATGGTGTTCAGGATGTCGTTTCTGGTTGAAGATCCTGAAGCTGACGAATGGAGGGTCATGGGCTACTATATTGAAGACTTCTGCATCCTCTACGACTGTAGTCCCTCCTTCCACCAGCATCTCACAGCGCCGCGCCAGAAAGGCGAGACCAAACACAACCGGGAACACCTGGCTGAGGTATATAGCAAGCTTTCTAATAAACTGGTATCACTAACGCTGAGATACGAATATTATCGCCACAAAAAGAGCCAGAACATTCCTGAGCCCAGAGCTCTATACTTATCTTCCCTCGTCGACCCGATGGTCTTCGAAGCAGCGAAAAGCGCCCATGCCCTTATCAACTTCGAACGCGAGTACCCACCTAAGCAGATCATCCCTAAACGCTCTGGGGCGAACTAAATGAACCAGACAAAATCGTACAACAAACCCACAGGTAACAACATCCAGCTTTGAAATGCGCGACCCCTGTTTTCCGCCAAGCGAAAACTGATACTGGCTGTATGACACTAGCTACCACTAGTCAGACTCCTGCCCTTATTTTCAAGTGGAACGTCCCGACCCATCAGGGGGTGGATGTGAAGTGTAAAGGAACAGTCGGAAGGGTTCACCCTAGCGATGTTCAACTCCACAACTTTCCCAAAGCAACTGCCGCAATCTTCATTTTCCGCGACAGCGACAAGGGGCACACTCTGTATGGCAGTTGCGATCTGTACCTTCTCCAAAACATTTCAAATAAGGCGATTGAAAGATTATCTTATGCGGCTGTTACTTAGGAGTAAGTTAGCCCTGCAGGTGATGAAGGAGTATTGTATTTCATCTGAAGTAAGTTTCACACTACGTGGGCACCAGACAATGTGTCAAGGCATTTTGCCCGGCAGAATAGTAGCATAGCAGCTCCATAGATAGATCGCCGCAACTTCTCTCACTGGCTCTGCCAATAAAAGGACGTCTTTTTGCGACACTCCTTTTTGCGTTACTTGATGGAGGAGCAAAAAGTAACATAAAGACGTGTAGTGTCTCAAAAGTCCAGGACTGGCCAACTCATGCCATTCAGGAATAAGCAAATCACAATGAATAACCCAAAATGTACCACTACGTCGACTTCCACCAGATCCATACCCTCAATCTATACAACGACCTACATTGCATCGGCGGCGCATTACAGAACCCCATCAACGTTGGAATGGTAACCCTGTTCGTCCCCAGTATCCGCACAGTAAAACTGCAAATTCTCTGATTGTTGGATTTAGCTTTAAAAGTGAAAAGCTAGTCCTTAACAGAATGAAAGGTCGATTGCAACTATGGTGCAAAAACAGATATTTATCCCCATTCCGACTTAATGTGCTATATAATACAAAAAAAATTTATTTTCAGGCTTAGACTATTCTGAGTATTATGTCGTTAAAGAAGGATGAGGAGAGTTTTCTATTACAGCATATTGAGTCGATAGGCGCTGATTATACCAAGATGTTCAATAGTAAAGACTGCGCAGAGGTAGTGGCATTAAGGAATCTTCTTGTCAAATTGGTAGACTCTAAAGATAATTACAGTCAGTTTTGTGCAATTTCAATTACGATTGACATAATATCGGGTTTATTGCCCATCGAGAGCTATTTAGACTACTTCCAGGACATTAATGACGAAATACAACTACGAAAAAAAATTGAGGAAACTTGCCTTCTGCCACTTAAATCATGTACTAATATCTCCTGCGAATATGTACGCCTCTTAACAAAATATAGATATGAACTAACGACTTCTGACCCTATCACTAAACGAAATATTACAGAAAAAATAGTGGCCCGATATGGCTGGGGATATAAGGGCGCCAGGACTCCTAATGAGGGTGCCCATAATTATAACAAGGAAACACTGCTCTGGATCACCCCGAAACAGGAATTTTTAACTTTTACTAGTTTTTTGAGAGGGGCAAATGTTACGGATCAATGTAGTGCAATAATTCGATTTCTTGCGCTACCTTGGTACAAAGGCACACATTCTCCCGCTGACATTCAGGCAAGGGTATATTTACTCGAGTATTCCAATACATTTAAGGAATCTGTCTATCAGCCAAATACTACAATGGGAAATTTTGGACACTCTTTTAAAGGCCGATACTGTAGTTACAACGATGACTCAAATGGAGAGTTCGGAGAGACCTGCAACATACACGATCCCACTCATTGTGCTAAAGAAAGGGTGCATCTTAATTTTTTTGACTACGATACAGGTTATTCCTTTCAAGATCTTGGATTTGCTGAACTGTTAGACGAGGAAGAATCCGATGCACTTCTATCATTCGCTTACGAAAGAATGGTGAACACAAAATCTATTTAAATGAAATCGAAATTTCCAGATGGTAAAGATGCTTGGTATGAATTTACCGAACAAATTGTCTTCAACATCCCGTCTGAATACAATGTCCCACAAACAGAGACCTTAGGAGAAGTGCTCCATTGGGTCTATAACAGCCTTTCGATTGAGAAAAATGTCCAAGGAACGAACGATTTTCTTACCGCGTTATTGAATTTTCTTCAAACTGTTCCTTTTCAAAAGCATCACGACATCCCCAATCTCTTCTACGAAATATTACTCTTTATAGAAAAAATTAAACCGCACCGTTCTAGGGCTAGTCTCCTGAAATTACTGTTTGCTTCTGAGCGTCAACAACTTCTTTCTCAATTGACAATTCATGACCAATGTCTGTTGGATTATTTAGTAAGTGTGGTGATAAGAACTGGTGTTGACGAGGAATATCCTGTAGAATCATTTATTAATAGTAGATATTGTGAGGAAAGACCAATTTATTCTTATTTAAGTATACTTTATTATTGTAAGCATATGAACGGAGCCAAGGCATTAGAGACCTTCGCTTCAGTTTTTTACAGTTTGATGCATAATTTTGCGTCGGAACTTTGGAACCTTCATTTTTATTATGCTTTGTTAGCACTGGAAGATGAAGGGAAGTTTCTGATAAGATACTTTGACTTCTATTCTATATTAAAAAACCATGTCCAACTTTTACCGTCTAAAGCTCGAACTAATTTGAGTCAGTTCATAAAAGAGCTCACAGTGCAATTCAATCCAGAAAATCGCTCATTCGAGCTATTTTGGATTTTTATTTTAGAAGATCGTTTAGCAGGACGACACATACTGAAAGGTAGAACATGGCGTGCGATGAACGAAATGAATGTTTCAGTAGAGGAATTACCAAGTAATATCATCAGGGAAGTGAATGAGCTGCAGGACGAGCCGTTATATTTAGACAGCAACATAAAGTATACCAGTATAAATCAAGTTTTAGATAGGTTGCCTGACCTAGAAATTTTAACCTCAAATGGAAGGAACGCATTATAAATATGAGATAACAGATCGGCTCACGCAGGACGATATCGAGACGTTGAAAAACGATGTGAAGCTAAAATCTATGGGTGTTAACTTCCATTATATCATTGACTCTTACGACGTTTTGGAATATTGCTTTCCTCTTGGAGTACGCTTCGACAAGAGAGATAAGAGTGTGGATCGAATCGGAGACGAGAATAGAGCTTACTCATACCTTTTTAACCACAACAAGCCTATCCTATTAGATGAGTATAAAATTGAACTTGACAAGAACGAGATAGCATTTCTAAACACTTTGACCAGAAAGAGTACTTTCTTGGAACAATTCTTCGACAATTATGTTGAAAGAACCAATGATGTAGAATTGTTGTTAAATGAACTAGAAGAAACCGTTTCCTTTATTGCTTTATGCGTTCAGCAGGATACCGCGTTAGGATTGCCACGACTTTATGAACTGAAGAAATCATTGATTAAGCATGAAATTTCAGAGAGTTCCCCAAAGAGAGAGATCATTCTCGCAAATTACTTTTCCGAAGCTAGGAGAAATGTTAAGTACACGGAAATTTTCAGAGCCTGGTGTAACGAGAATTATGAGATTAAAGATAAAACAGTTAGGATAATTGAAAGAGAGATTGAAAGTTTAAGGAGAGACTTCAAGGCTTGTGCCATGGTCCAACACATCAACCAAATTTCAGTTGAAGAGGTAAACAAAGATCTCTTTCTGTATTTTTCCAGTGCTCCCCGTAGTAAGAAAATCTTATCAGAAAACTTAAGATTTGATAGGACAATTAACGGAATAGAAGTCAAAACGCTATTGCGAGATCAACGACATTCGTTTATTATGTACCTAACTCATGATGACAATTATGAGAACTGGTTGATTAACCTAGACTATATAAAAGCCTTCCTTCCCACAAAAGAACGGACGTTTAAAAATGAACCTTTTTTCACTGAATTTGATAAATTTTTAATTTCGAAATTTCAGAATGATGCCATCGTAAAGCAGTTGAATGATGAGGATAAATTTGAGCCATTGTTAAATGAGACAAAGGAGTCCATCCAAGAATTCCGGAAGTCTCGAGGAAACAAAGACGAAAAGGAATACTATGCTTCGATAATCAAAGGTATAAACGAGTTGAGTAAGAAGCTGAACAATGCAATCGATAGTTTGGATAAAAGCTCTGCATATGTCTTTCAGAAAAAATCCATAGAAATTGAGTCAGCATGGAACAACATCAAGAAGGAATTAAGGAAATATGGCCGGTTGCACAGGCAAATGGGCGCCGACTACATTAGAGGTAGCTATCATCATCTTCCTATTTTCATCTTGGTTACATACAGTGAAGATAGCGCTCTGTGCAAATTGGTTTACTCTATTGACAGGTACTTGACCGGTGCTGAGAAACCTGACGAGGAAAAGCATCTAGTAAAAGGCATAATCAGTTTTATTGATAGTCGCTATGACATAGATCGATATGAGCTGGAGCCGCATCAAAGATTTATAATGCGATTATTTCTAAATATAATTCTTCCCAAGGAAAATCGCTTGGACTACCTGACGCACCAACGACAGCTCCTTGACTATATGGCAGAGGGTGAGATTATTATGAATGAGGTCAATCGAATGATGAAACAGAACGACGATGAACATACTAAAAAGCTCTACCAAAACATTTATCTTGATTATCTATATATTGGCTCATGGCTCGCTAGACGCTGTGCAGCTTATGATGTTGCTGAACGTTTCGCAATTGAGGGGAAAGTGTTAGATCGAGACGATCCTAGATTCTACCACTCTTTGTCCCTCATTGAGTTTTGCAATTTCATGGCACTGCGTAGCAATTCTTATCATGAGGTTGAACAGATAGACCAAATAATCGGAAACCTAAAAAAGTCAGTCGAGCGATACAAAAATTTGGGGTTTAGGAAAGCAAGCGATTTAATATTATCTACACTTATCAACGGTACAGTTGAAATTTCCATCTTCAATACAATCAAGTATTTGTTGTCGATTAAATATCTTATCCTTTACAACAGCCCCGAAGAGTATCATGAATTCCCCATCAGTTTAATTCATGAGCAGATATTAGGATACTCTGATTTGATCCAAAAAGCTGATGATTTTCTTCTTGCCAAGAATAATTTAGAAATTCAGCTAGCGAGTAACGTCGCCAACGCGGTTTCTTTATTAGAGGACCATCTAGAAAACAAAACGGCTAAGAAAAAGGTACCGCAGGAACTCGAGCTTGTCATTGAAAATATTAAAAAGCTTACAGAAGAAGATCACTTATACGAGGACTATGAGAAAGACTGTCAGCAGATCCGAGCTGCAATTCAAAAGTATGAGAACATCCTTTAGCCTTTCACTCATTTTGTACAATGCCTAATATCTCCATGGCGTTCCAACATAATTAATCACCACGCTGAGGAAAGCATAAAGCGACTCACAAAGCCCACCCTACACAAGCCACCCTTTCTTCGTATTGTCGTCGATTTGAACTGTCAGGCCTTTCGTGTACCGCCTTTCCCGACTTCACCCAGCCCCGCGAAATAATAAAGTCGGCTGCTGTTATCACTCGAGCAAGCATAGCTTTGTGCCACCAACAAACATCAGCGGATTTCTCAAATGTAGCCGTCTGTTCATGGACTGGTCGGTAATTGCTTTATATCCATTAGCATGATAAACGAGTGGTTTCCAGCTAGGATATACAGAGAAAATTTTGCATATTACTGCCATAATTGCTTACATTTCATCAACCTTTGGAAATGGCCCGTATATCTTTAATCTTTTCAGTAATGACCTTCTGTATTATGGTACAGTCATGCAAAAGTTCTATGAACCTTAGCGAGACAAGCACTGAACCCCCAAAGAGAGCCTTAGGTAAGTCTAAGGGAGCGGATGGCTCTACCTATACGATCGTATATGACTTCGGCAGAATGGGCTATGAGACCTACAATGTACGTCCAGAGGTTAACCACCCCGTCATATTTAAAGTTCAGAATATCAATCGGCTAGCTTACGACGTCACCATATCATCTCGAGACTCTATACTGGTCTACGCCGATTTGCCTCCGGTCGGTGTTGGCGAAAAAGAAGAATCTCAAGTGCAGCAAAAGGCAATGGAAGCAGTGCTGGAAAATAAAAGTGAAGTTCCTGTCGCTAAGGCTACTGCAGCAGACTTTAAGCCCCAAACGGAAACCCAAAAGAATCCTGCACACCTAGCGGACCAATTTAACTTGGGACCGAAGATATCTCTTCATAGAGATGAGATTGCGGATCAGCAGAAGAAGTTGGCGGAATACGAAAAAGAACTTAATTCAATTGAAACAGGCACAATTGACTCTGGTGTGGCTCCACACAAAGACCCTGAGAAATTGAAGATGGAGATTGAAAAAACTAAAATGGAAATACAAAGAAAGAAAGATGTCTTGGAGACATTAAAAATAAAGGATGAAAAGATCAGACATTACCAGGAAAAAGTATTCATGCTGGATAAGCAGTACGATACCCTGGTGTACAACTACCGCATCATGTGGAGATCCTTCCGTATGAATAGCCAGTTATTGAGTATAGCACAAAACCCATCGATGAATTATAGTGACTATATGAATGAAAAGAAGAAGATTGTTGATACCCTGCTAAAACAATATCCATTTCGAGTACAGAGAGAAGCTGTTGGTAATTTTTATAACGTCTATCAAGATTTCAAGAAGCAATATCATGATGTACTAAATGATTGGGAAATTGAATTTTATCTGACGGAAGCGGGAATAGTAAAAATGCAGAATCG
>Ga0196970_1000946_pt1 | contig 24612 bp, 23 predicted proteins | sample S1v_513CmetaG_FD_148672 | JGI IMG/M metagenome (GOLD analysis project Ga0196970, IMG submission 148672) | Soil microbial communities from Anza Borrego desert, Southern California, United States - S1+v_5-13C | ecosystem: Environmental > Terrestrial > Soil > Desert | place: USA: California... | reverse complement strand
GTCGTTGGCCGACTGGCGCAGATGGGGCAGGGCATGCTTGGTGGTCATCAGGGCGGAACGGGCGTTCAGGTCGGTGACCGCGTCGAAGAACTCGTCGTCGATCTCCTCCAGCGGCTTGCGGGCGACCAGCCCGCCGGCATTGTTGATCAGCACGTCGATGCCGCCGAACCGCTCGACGAAGGCGTCCACCACGGCCTTGCAGGCGGCGCTGCTGCACAGATCCCCGGCGAAGAAGGCCGCCTCGCCGCCCGCCGACTCCATCGCCTTGAGGGTGGAGTCGAGATCGGCCGGCGCCTTGCGGCCATTGATGCCGACCTTTGCGCCGTGGCGGGCGAAGGCCTGCGCCGCGGCCAGACCGATCCCCTGGGTCGAACCGGTGATCAGGACGCGGCGGCCCTTCAGATCGTCGAACATGGCTCTGTCTTTCCTTATGGTCAGGCTTGATTCAGGGAACTGGCGGCGCCGGTTTGCCGCGTCTCCGCCCGATGGCTGCGCCAGCGCTTCACCAGCGGCAGGAACAGGGTCAGGATGGCGATGGTCAGCAGCACCACGGTGATCGGCCGGGTGTAGAGGAAGTCGTAGCTTCCACCCGACAGCGACAGGGCGCGGCGGAAGTTGGCCTCCGCCATCGGGCCCATGATCAGCGCCAGCACCACCGGCGATGCCGGGAAGTCCCACTTCTGCATGAAGTAACCGGCGATGCCGGCCGCCAGCATGATGCCGATGTCGAACAGGCTGTTGTTGATGGCATAGGTACCGACCACGCACAGGACCAGGATCACCGGCGTCAGCACCGACTTCGGCATCTGCAGGACGCGGCCCATGACGCGCAGCAAGCCCAGCCCGATCACGAGCATGCCGACGTAGCAGAACAGCATGCCGGCGAACAGGGTGAACACCAGGTCCGCATGCTCCTTGAACAGCAGCGGTCCGGGTTGCAGCCCCTGCAGCGTCAGGGCGCCCAGCATCACCGCGGTGACGGCGTCGCCCGGAATGCCCAGCGTCAGCATGGTCAGCAGCGCGCCGCCGGTGCAGCCGTTGGCGCCGGCTTCACAGGCGGCGACGCCGGCCAGTTCGCCCTTGCCGAAATTCTCCGGCGTCTTGCTGAACCGCTTGGCCTCGTTGTAGGCGACATAGGCGGCGATGTCGGCGCCGGCACCGGGGATGATGCCGATCACCACGCCGAGGCCGGTGGAGCGCCCCACCGTTCCCAGCATCCGGCGGTAGGTCGCCCATTCCGGAATGATGCGGCCCAGCGCCGCGGCCATGCCCAGGCGGACCTTCGGGTCCTCCAGCGACTTGAAGGCTTCGGCGGCGGCGAACAGGCCGATCATCACCGGAATGAAGGGAACGTTGAACAGCTCGGTATAGCCGCCGGTGAAGCGGGGGAACCCATCCATCGGATCCATGCCGACCGTGGCGATCAGCAGTCCCAGGAAGCCGGCGATCAGCCCCTTGATGACCGAACGGCCGGAAATGCTGGCGATGATGCTCAGGCCGAAGACGGCAAGCGCGAAGCTCTCCGACGCGCTGAACTTCAGCGCGAAGCCGGCCAGGACCGGGGCAAGGAAGATCAGGACGATGATGCTGGCGGTGCCGCCGAGGAAGGAGGACAGGGTCGCGGTGCCCAGCGCCACGCCGGCCATGCCCTTCCTGGTCAGTTCGAACCCGTCCATCGCCGTGGCGGCGGCGGCCGGGGTGCCCGGAATGCGCAGCAGGATCGCCGTCACCGACCCGCCATAGACGCCGCCGAAGAAAACGCCGGAGATCATCAGCAGGCCCGACACCGGATCCATGCCGAAGGTGAAGGGCAGCAGGATGGCGACACCCATGGTCGCGGTCAGGCCGGGCAGGGCGCCGATGATGATGCCGAGCGTGACGCCGACCAGCGCCAGGAACAGCGCCAGAGGGTTCGCCGCCAGCATGGCGAAGCCGTTCATCAGAAGATCGAATTCATGCATGGCGGCGGTCCTCCACGACGTACGGTGCGGCCATGAAACGGGCGCGGGCGGTCATTCGAACAGGCTCCCCACCGGCAACGGCACCTGAAGCGCATAGTGGAAGACGCCGTAGACGATCGCCGTCACGCCGACCGCCAGCACCGGGTTCCAGACCGGGCTGCGCTGCCCCATCAGCGCCATGATCACGGCCATGTAGACGGCGGTGGCCACGCCATAGCCGACATACTCCATGGCGACGATGCAGCCGGCGGTCGCCAGCATGCCCAGCGCCACGCCGGCATAGCCGGCGATCCCGACCGGCGCCTCTCCGGTGGCTGCCGGGGCGGTGGGGGTGCGCAGCGTGTTGGCGATCAGGATCAGGCACAGCACGATCAGCGCGCCGGCGTGGATGATCGGGAAGCGGGCGGCGCCGACATCGGCCGCCAGCATGCTTTTCGGGAAATCGCCGGTCGCGGCGATGGCCGAGGCCGCAATCGCGATCAGCACGACGGAGATCACGAGGTTGGCGATCTTGGTCGTCAGCGGCATGGCATTGCCAAAGCCGGGGCCTTCGCCCCCTGCGGGTGCGTTGCTCATGGTCCGGTCTCCTCAACCGATGAAGGCGTTCCCGGAGGCCGACCGCCGGGAACGGCGTCGGTCCGGCGTTACTTCGCCATGCCCAGCTTGGTCATCAGGTCCTTGAAGAAGGCGTTGTCCTTCTGCATGACCTGACCGAACTCCGGACCGTCGGCATAGGCCCAGGTCAGGTTCATCTTGGCCAGCTGGTCACGGAAGGCCTGGTCTTCCGCTGCGGCCTTGCTGGCGGTGCGCAGGGTGTCGACCACCGCGGCCGGCGTCTTCTTCGGCACCACGATGCCGCGCCAGGTGGCGACGGACAGGTCGATGCCCTTCTCCTTCAGCGTCGGCACGTCGGGGAAGGTCTTGCTGCGCTGTTCGGCCATCACGGCGAGCATGCGCAGCTGGCCGGCGGCGAGCTGGCTCGACACCTCGGCCGGGCTGACCGACACCGCTTCGATATGGCCGCCCAGCAGCGAGGTCACGGCCGGGTTGGCGCCGTCGAACGGCACATGGTTGAAGGTGGTGCCGGACTTCTCCTCCAGCGCCTCGGCCGCGAGGTGCCAGATGGCGCCGGTGCCGGAGTTGCCGATGCGCACCTTGCCCGGATTGGCCTTGGCATGCTCCAGGAACTCTTCCACCGTCTTCCACGGCGCGTCGGCCTTGACGGTGATGGCGCTCGGCTCCGCGTTCAGGCGGGCGATCGGAGTGAAGTCCTCCACCGTGAAGCGGGCGACGCCCATATGCGGCAGCAGGGTGATCTCCACCGTGCCCATGCCGATCTTGTAGCCGTCGGGACGGGCGGCCATGATCTCGGTGAGGCCGACGGCGCCGCCGCCGCCGGTCTTGTTCACCACGCCCATCGACTGAGGCAGCTGCTTCTTGGCCGCATCGGCGAAGGCACGGGCGACGAGGTCGGTGCCGCCGCCGGCGGCATAGGGGACGATCAGCTCGACCGGCTTCGCCGGATATTCGGCGGCCAGGGCGGCGCCGGTGATGGTCGCGGTTCCGGCGAACAGCATGCCGGCGGACAGGCCGGCCGTCAGAACGGTACGGGTCAGGCGGGTAGAGACCTTCATGGCATTCCCTCTGGGTGTGCCGGCTTGTGCGCCGGTCGTTGAAAGGCGACGATCAAGAAAGGGATGGTGATCAGCGGCCTGACGATCCCTCCGCCCAGGCCTGGGCGAAGCGCTTGGCGCGGGCCGCGATCTCCGCCGCCGGCAGGCCGGGGCTGTAGAGCGCCGAACCCAGCCCGAAGCCGGAGGCGCCGGCGGTGCGGAAGGGCTGCATGGTGTCGGGCGTTATGCCGCCGACCGGCAGCAGCCGCACGCTGTGCGGGATCACCGCGCGCAGGGCCTTCACCACGGGCGGGGCGATCTGCTCGGCCGGGAACAGCTTCAGCGCGTCGGCCCCGGCGGCGATCGCCGCGAAGGCTTCCGTCGCGGTGGCGACGCCGGGGGTGCAGACCATCGAGCGCGATTTCGCGGCACGGATGATCGCAGTGTCGGCATGCGGCATCACCACCAGATCGGCGCCGATGGCGGACAGCCGGTCCACGGCGTCCAGCGTCAGCACCGTGCCGGCCCCGACCAGCGCGTCGGACGGCAGGCTGTTGCGGATGGTGGCGATGCTGTCGAAGGGATCGGGCGAGTTCAGCGGCACCTCGATCAGCCGGAATCCCGCCTCGTAGAGTGCCGCCGCCACCGGCTCCGCCTCCGCCGGGGTCAGGCCGCGCAGGATCGCGACCAGCGGCAGGGCGGAGAAGGCGGCATCGAAGCGGGCGGAAAGCGAAAGCTCGGTCATGGCGCGCTCATCGTGCTGGGGGTGGTGCCGGTGGCAAGCAGCCCGGCCGCGGCGGCGAACTGGAACAGGCCGCGCGGGGCGGTATTGCCCAGCTGTGCCGCCGGCGTGACGCCGAAGGCCGCGAGCCCGCGGCCATAACGGCTGCACAGAGCCGGGGCGCCGATCAGCAGCAGCGGCGTGCCCGCCGGCATTTCCGCCAGCAAAGCGAGGCCGGAGCGCAGCTCGTGCCCGATCAGCAGGCCCGACAGGTAATGCGCCAGCGCCTCGGCCGGCATGCGCCTGGTCAGGCCCAGCGTGCGGGTCGCGAACAGCTGGTGGGGCAGGTCGCCGGGACCGGCGGACTGCGCGGCGCGGATTCCGACGGCGAAGGCCGCCGCCTCATCCTCGGGCGATGCCTCGCGGTCGGCGGGCATTAGGCGGCCGAGCAGCGAATGGGTCTTCAGGACTGCGAACAGCTCCCCCGTCATGTAGGAGGAGAAGGCGGCGATGCGCCCATCGGTGACGCGGACCCATTTGGAATGGGTCCCGGGCATGGCGATGCAGGCGTTTCGCGCCCAGTCGGCATTCTCGGCCAGCGCCCCGGCGATCTGGATTTCCTCTCCCCGCATCACGTCGGGGGGCGCGCCGGCCGCGTCGTGCAGAACGCCGGGGGCGATCAGGATGCGGCGGCCGGCCGCCGTCTCCACCCGCGCCGCACGGTCGGCCAGGGTCGTCGCGTCGGCCGGGGTGGTGACATAGGGCGCCTCGACCCATCCCTGGGCGCTGCCGACCATGCCGCCCGCCACCACCGGCAGGCCGGGATGCGCATCCAGCCAGTCCCCGCACAGGGCGGCCAGGGCGGCGTCGAATCCGGCGGGGCCGGGCTGCGGCAGGTTCTGGATGCCGTGGGCGGACGCCCGTTCGGCAAGCACGCGCGCGCCGCCGTCCATCAGGAAGCCGCGCAGGCTCGACGTCCCCCAGTCCAGCGCGATCAGCGCCGGTGCGGTGGGGGAGTCGGCGGAGGAGGTTATGGTGCGATCCATCCCAGATCCTTGGATATCGCGTCCGCCGTGGCACGGACCAGCGGTCCCAGAGTGGCCATGCGGTCGTCAGGCATGTAGGGGACAGCGCTGGCGACGCTGATCGCCGCCACCACCAGATTCCGGCCGTCGCGTACCGGTGCGGAGACGCAACGGATGCCGAGTTCGTTCTCTTCCAAATCCATCGCCCAGCCCTGGGCGACGTAGCGGTCCAGCTGCTTTTGGAACTGCGGCCAGTCTGCGGGACGCGGCCGGTCGGCCGGCGCGTCGGGAGAGCAGAGCAGCGTGTGCAGTGATGCCCAGCGCGCAGGCGCCATGCCCAGCATCAGCGCCTTGCCCAGTCCGGTGGAGGCGATGGGCATGCGCTGTCCGGTGCGGGACCGCATCTCCAGCCCCCGGGTGCCGGGAATCTTGTCGAGATAGAAGACCTCGCCGTTGTCCTCGACGCCGAGATGGACGGTGTCGCCGGTGGCCTGTGCCAGCGCCTCGATATGCGGGCGGGCGACGGCGACCAGGGGGCGCTGCTCCAGCGCCTTCATCCCCAGCTGGATCAGCTTCGGGCCCAGCAGATAGCCCTTGTACGGGATGTGATGGAGATACCCTTCCGCCACGAGGCTGACGAGCATGCGGTGGGTGGTGCTGCGCGGGGTGCCCAGCCGGGCCGCGATTCCCTTCACGTCGCCGACGCCGGCGGCCACGCATTCCAGCAAAGCCAGTCCGCGCAGCAGGGTTTGGGTTCCGGTGGCCTGCGGCTTGCCGGCCTCCGCCTCCTGCTCGGTCGCTTGGATGATTCCGCCCATGATTTGTTTGTTACCGTTGTTTTTCGAATGCTCGCGCATGTCCCAAGATGTGTCAAATAGTTTTGCATGGTGCCAAATAGTGAGACACGTTGCGGAGGGCGACGAACGGTCGCGGGGGTGATCGAAGCGCTGCGACATCCATGATCGCGCTTTCAAAATCCTGTCGCTTGGGTCAGAAATGGGATTGTGCCGGGGCCGTTGGTCGTGGGCCGGCGCAAAATGGTCATCCCAGGAGAAATAAAATGCGTCTCACCGTCCTTTCCTTCGTCAGCGCGACGGCACTGCTGGCCGGCTTCGGCACGGCGCAGGCGGACATCGTCATCGGACTCGGCACGGCGACCACCGGTCCGGTGGCGGCGCTGGGCGAGCAGTCGGTGTACGGCGCCAAGCAGGCGATCGCGGACATCAACGCCAAGGGCGGCGTGCTGGGCCAGAAGCTGGTGCTGAAGGTGGGTGACGACGCCTGCGATCCGCGGCAGGCGGTGGCGGTCGCCAACCAGTTCGTCCGCGACCAGGTCGCGGCGGTCGTCGGCCATCTGTGCTCCGGCGCCAGCATCCCGGCCGCCGACGTCTACCAGGAGGAAGGCGTGGTGATGGTCACCCCGACCGCCACCAACCCGCTGCTGACCTCCAAGGGCCACCCGAACATCTTCCGCGTCTGCGGTCGCGACGACCAGCAGGGCGTGGTCGCCGGCAAGTATCTGGCCGAGACCTTCAAGGGCAAGAACGTCGCAGTGCTCGACGACAAGCAGGCCTACGGCAAGGGGCTGGCCGACGTCGTGGTCGAGACGCTGGAGAAGTCCGGCGGCAAGGTCGCCTACCGCGGTTCCGTCACGGCCGGCGAGCGTGACTTCTCGGCGCTGATCACCAGCCTGAAGGACAAGAAGATCGACGCCGTCTATTACGGCGGCTATCACCCGGAACTGGGGCTGATCGTCCGTCAGGCGCAGGAACAGGGGCTGAAGCCGCAGTTCATCGCCGGCGACGGCCTGAACAACCAGGAATACTGGGCGATCACCGGCCAGACGGGCGAGGGCACGCTGTACACCGACAGCCCGTCGGCCGCCAGCGATCCCAAGGCGCAGGAACTGATCGCCTCCTTCAAGGCGGCCGGCCTGCCGGAGCCGGGCAACTTCGCCTTCTATAGCTACGCCGCGGTGCAGGTGATCGCGCAGGGCCTGCAGAAGGCCGGCAGCCCCGACGGGAAGAAGCTGTCGACCGCGCTGCATTCCGGCAACTACGACACCGTCGTCGGCCCGGTCGAGTTCGACAAGAAGGGCGACATCACCAAGCCGAACTACGTGATGTATGTCTGGAGCAACGGCCAGCCCAAGATGGTCGCCCAGAAGTAACCGGCATGCCGGTTCGGGGGAGGTCCAAGCGGCTTCCCCCCGCCTCTTCACGCTTCACGGCTTCAGGCGAGCGCCGGCTCTTCGCTAACGGCCCGCTCGGCTGGCTGGATATATTTGCGCATGAAGTCGTCGACGGGCATCGGCGGGTCGAAGTAGTAGCCCTGGAAGATCGCGCAGCCGTGGTCGCGCAGGAAATCCCGCTCCGCTGCGGTTTCCACCCCCTCCGCCACCGCTTTCAGTCCAAGCCGGCTGGCAATCGACAGCATGGTTTCCACCAGCACGGCGTTGTGGCTGTTGCGGTCCACATCCTGGACGAAGGAACGGTCGATCTTCAGCTCTCCCACCGGCAGCTGTTTCAGGTAGGACAGCGACGAGAAGCCGGTGCCGAAATCGTCCAACGAGAAGGATATCCCGACCGCCGCCAGTTCCGACATCTTGGCGACGGTGTCGGCACAGTCGTCGATGGCGATCCCCTCGGTGATCTCCAGCGTCAGCAGGCGCGGGTCGATGCGGCTGGCGCGGACCGCGGCGATGACACCGGCGCAGAAATTCTGCTGGCGGAACTGGCGCGGGCTGATGTTGATGGACAGGTGGCAGCTGCTGCCCGCATCGGCCAGACGGCGCAGGACATGACAGGCCTCCATCAGGATCCAGTCGCCCAGCGGCAGGATCAGGCCCGATTCCTCGGCCACCGCGATGAAGGCGCCGGGCGCCACGAAGCCACGCTGCGGATGCTGCCAGCGGATCAACGCCTCGGCCGCGACCAGGGTGCCGTCGGCGCTGGTCTGCGGCTGCAGGAACAGCGTGAACTCTCCGGCATCCACCGCCTTGCGCAGATCCTGCTGCAGCGCCAAGCGAGCCTGGGCGTCCACCAGCATTGCGGGATCATAGTCGCGGATGGTGTTCCGTCCGCCGTCCTTGGCGGCATACATGGCGGTGTCGGCCTGTTTCAGCAGGTCCTCGACCGTTTCCTCCGCCGTCTTGGGGAAGACGGTCAGGCCGATGCTGGCAAAGATGCTGTGTTCATAGCGGTCCAGGCGGAAGGGCTGGGCGACGGCCAGTCGTAGTTTCTCCGCCACCCGCCATGCGACCTTGGAGGCTTCTTCCGGCGTCGCACCCAGGTCGGGCAGCAGGATGACGAACTCGTCTCCGCTCAGGCGGCTGACCAGATCGTCCCGGCGCAGGGTGGCGTTCAGCCGGGCCGCCAGTTCGCGCAGCAGCGTATCGCCGGCGACATGGCCGCGGGCGTCGTTCAGCCCCTTGAAGTCGTCGAGGTCGAGGAACATCAAGGCGCCGCACCGTCCGTTCTGCCGTGCCGTGCGCAGCTGGCCGTCCAGCTGTTCCAGCAGCAGGCGCCGGTTCGGCAGGTTGGTCAGCGGGTCGTAGTAGGCGAGGCTTTCGATCTGCCGTTCCGCCCGCTTCCTCTCGGTGACATCCATCACCACGGTCAGATAGCCGCGCACCGCCCCACCGCTGTCACGCAGTACGCTGGTGGCGGCGGAAAGGGCGACGCGGGCGCCGTCCTTCCGCAGTCCGGTCCATTCGCCGGAATCGGGCAGGCCGCCGTCGCGGGTGCGGGCGACCAGCGCCTCGAAGCCCGCAGGCGTCGCGCGCCCCAGCTCCGCGGCAAGCCGGTCGGCATGGGCGCGAAGCTCCTCTCCGTCGTAGAGGCGCGGCAGGGACGCCGTGCCGACCATCTCGTCGGCCGGATAGCCGAAGATCCGCTCCGCTTCGCGGTTGAAGACGCGGATGATGCCGTCCAGCGTGGTGGCGATGATGCCGCAGGCGGCGCTTTCGAGAATGCCGGTATTGAGCGACAGGCTGTCCTTCAGCGCCTCGCGGCTGGCATAGGTTTCGGTCACGTCCTGGAAGACCATGACCACACCGTGCAGGGTCCCGTCGCGGTCGCGGATCGGCGAGGCCATGTCGGCGATGTGGCTGCGGCGTCCGCCGCGCGCCACCAGCACCGTGTGGTTGGCGAGCCCGACCAGCTGGCCGTTCTCCAACACCTGCTGGACCGGCACCGGAACCCGTTCCCCGGTTTCGGCATTCTCGATGTCGAAGACGTCGGTCACCGGTCGGCCGACCGCCTCGCCGCCGCTCCAGCCGGTCAGCCGCTCGGCCACCGGGTTCATCAGGGTCACGCGCCCGGCGGTGTCGGTCGCGATCAGCCCGTCGCCGATCGACAGCAGGGTGACGCGCGCCCGCTCCTTCTCCCGCCACAGGTCGCGCTCGGACTGGTGCAGCGCCTCGTAGGGGTGATGGACCGCGGTGACGAACACCGCCCGGTACAGGGACCAATAGCCGATGACCTTGTAGATGTGGCCGGCCACGTTGGCGAGGTCGTAGACGCTGAAATAGAGCGTGAAGCACAGTTCGCTGATCGCGATGGCGATGGCGGCGATCACCATGCGGTGGACGTCCAGCGTGCGCGCCTCGCGCCGCCGCCTGTGGAAGATCAGGGCGGCACCGGCATAGAGCAGGACCAGCCCGTATTCGACCGCGATCTTGAATGGCGTCAGCCCCTCGCCGGCGATGAAGGTGCGCGGCAGCAGGCTGGGATGCCACAGAACGACCCAGAAGACGGCAGCGGTGATCGCAAGCACCGCACCGATCAGCGGAAAGCGCAACGCCGCCGACCCGGGGCGCCAGGGCAGGACGGCGGCGAGCAGGAGTGCCGCGGCCGCCATCCCACGGGCGGCGAGCCAGAAGGCGATCGCCTTCTCCGGCCCGGACGGGGTGACGAAATCGGGCATTCCCGCATAGGACATCAGATGTCCGAAATCCAGAAGCGCGACCCCGAGAAAGCCGGTAGACAGGGCCAGCAGGGCCGGCGGCGTTTCATCCGTGTGGGAATGCCAGCCGATCGCGAAGACCAGGGCAGCCACGGCGATGGCGAAAATCTCGAAGAAGGTGTGCAGAGGCAGGTAATGGGCAAGATCGACCGGGCCGGTCAGCCACGTCGCTTCGAGGACCAGCAGGAAGGGAACGGCCAGGGTGAGAATGGTCGAAATGGTGCCGGGCGGCTTGGAGCGGAACCTGTCCGCCGCCGTCTGCGCTACGCTTGTTCCGGTCATGCCGTTCCCCCGGGGCTGCGTGCTCGGCCGATCCGGCCGGCAGCCATTATACCTCTTTTCTCATATTAGAGCTTCTTTGCATTAACGGATCGTAAGCAATCGGGAAGACTGTCGGTGTCAGGCCGGGTTGATTGCCGGGCGGCGGTCCCAACCTCTATCCTGGTCAAGGTCGGGGCCAAGGCCATGCTTACAGACAATGCCGGGAAGGAAAACCGCATGTTCATCGCGATGAACCGCTTCAAGGTCCGCCACGGGGCGGAGCAGGAGTTCGAAGAGGTCTGGCTGAACCGCGAGGTCCATCTGCACAAGGTTCCGGGATTCGTGGAATTCCACATGCTGCGCGGACCCGACCGGGAGGAATACAGGCTTTACTCCTCCCACACCGTCTGGGACTCGGAAGCCGCTTTCCAGGACTGGACGCGGTCGGAGGCCTTCCGCGCCGCCCACGGCAAGGCCGGCACCAGCAAGCCCCTGTATGTCGGGCCGCCGGAATTCGAAGGATTCGAAGTCATCCAGACCGTGCCACGCAATCCGAACGCCTGAACGCAAATCGGGCCGCCACACCATTCGCCGGGAGGAAAACCGATGCTGGAACTGGTCATCGATCAACGCCGGAAGAGCCTGGGCGGATTCGAGGTGGGGCGGGTCCTGCCCTTCGTTCAGCGGCGGATGGTCGGCCCCTTCGTCTTCTTCGACCATATGGGGCCGGTCGATTTCCAGCCCGGGCTGCCGCGCGACGTCGACGTGCGCCCCCACCCGCATATCGGCCTGTCCACCGTCACCTACCTGTTCGAGGGCGAGATCATGCACCGCGACAGCGTAGGCTCCGAACAGGCGATCCGGCCGGGCGAGGTGAACTGGATGACCGCCGGCCGCGGCATCACCCATTCCGAACGCTTCGAGCGCGCCCGGATGGAGGGTGGACGGATGCACGGCATCCAGGCCTGGGTCGCCCTGCCCGAATCGGATGAGGAGACCGACCCCGCCTTCAGCCATTACGGCACCGGCGACCTGCCGGTCTTCGAGCAGGGCGGCGTGCGCGGCCGGCTGGTGGCGGGCGAGGCGTTCGGGGCCAGAGCGGGGGTGAAGACCCATTCGCCGCTGTTCTACATCCATTGGGATCTCGCCCCCGGCGCCCGGGTGGAACTGCCGGCGGATGGATGGGAACGGGCCGCCTATGTGGTGGCAGGCTCCGTCGAGGCCGAGGGGCAGCGCTTCGAGGCGGGACGGATGGCCGTCTTCGCGCCCGGCCATCCGGCGGTGCTGACCGCCTCCACGCACTCCATCGTCATGGCCGTCGGCGGCGAACCACTGGGGCAGCGCTTTATCGACTGGAACTTCGTGTCCTCGTCGAAGGAGCGGATCGAGCAGGCCAAGGCCGACTGGCGCGCCGGCCGGATGAAACTGCCGGACCTGGACAGTGGCGAATTCATCCCCCTGCCGGAAATACCGAAGCCGCCCGCCAACCCCATGTCGTAGATGGCCGCTTCAACGCTCGCGTCTCCGCCAGCACCACGCAGCGGCCAGCACGGGGACGGACAGAGCCGCCCAGGACACGGCGTCCACCAGCCCGTCGTCCAGCAGGGCGGTGACCAAACCGGCGGTGGTGACGAGCGCGATTGCTGTGGGAATGGCGAAGATCGCCATCAGGGGGCGGCGAGTACGCGGCTTCATTCCGCGGCCTCCCCGGCGACGGCGCGCAGGCTGTGGGCCGCGCCGGCCTGATCCTGGGCGCCGCGGCGGCGCGCGACCCACAGATACAGGCCGCTGCCGAGGATGACGATGGTCAGCACGTCCAGCACCGCCCACAGAATCTTCATCGGCAGCCCGCCGTAATCGCCGAAATGCAGCGGCTGCGACAGCCGCAGCGCCAGCATGTACCAGGGCATGGAGCGCATGTCTGTGAAGGCCCCGGTTTCCGCGTCGATCAGGGCGGGGGTCAGGATCCGGCTGGTGGCCGGCGTGGCTCCCTTCAGCCACACCGCGTAATGATGGTTGCTGGAGAAGCGAACGCCGGGGAAGGCGACGAACTGCGGGCGCATGCCGGGCGCGGCCTCCATGGCCGTGCGGACGGCCGCGTCGACGGAGGCCAAGCGTTCCGGCACCGGCTTGCCCTGATAAGGGGCGATCATCGCCGCCAGCTCGTTGGCGCGCCAATAGGCGACCAGCGGCACCGACAGGGTGTTGATGACGCCGGTCAGCCCGACCACCACCACCCACATCAGCGTGACGATGCCCAGCATGTTGTGCAGGTCGAGCCATTTCAGCCGCCTGCTGCGCCCGGCCCGCACCGTGCCGAAAGACAGCTTGCGCATGAAGGGGGCATAGATCACCACGCCCGACAGGGTGGCGAGGAACAGCAGGAACCCCATGAAACCGAGGAACAGCTCGCCGGGCAGGCCTGCGAACATGTCCACATGCAGGCGCAGCATCACATGCATGAAGCCCTGGTCGTCGTTCAGGTCGGCCAGAATCCGCGTCGTGCGCAGATCTATGGCGGAGATGTGCATCTGCGACACCGGCGGGCGGGCGCCGGGTCCGGTCGTGACGTTCACCACCGGCCGGTCAACATCGAAGCTGAGGAACAACGGGCGCTCGCCGGGATAGGTGGCCAGTGCCGAGGCAACGGCGTCGTCCAAGGATTTCAAGGGCGTATCGGCCGGCATGGGCGGAAGGTTGTCTTCCTCCGTCAGCGCCTCGATCTCGTCATGGAAGATCAGCGGCAGGCCGGTCAGGCACAGCAGCAGCATGAAGACCGTGCAGATCAGGCTGGTCCATTTGTGGATCAGCGTCCAGATCCGGATGGTTCGGTTGGTCATCGGGAGCCTCTCATGCCGCCGTCATGCCATGGCAGATCAGACATCCGCCGTTCAGAAATCGACCGACAGCGACAGCTTGGCCGTGAGCGGAGCGCCCTGGCTCAGATAGCCGCCATAGGCCGACGCCCAATAGGCCTTGTCGGTCACGTTCTCCACTGCCGCCCGGATGGTGACCGGACGGTTCTGGATGTCGGTGATCATCCGCGCGCCGATGTCGAAGCGGGTCCAGCTGGGGATCTTCAGCGTGTTGGCGGTATTGAGATACTGAGACCCGGTGTGGATCATGCGCCCGGTCAGCGTCACGGTGGGGAATGACGCGGGGAGGAAGGGCAGGTCCCATTCGACGTTCGCGTTGAACTGGTGGCGCGGCACGCCGACGGCGTCCTTGCCCTCGGTCGCGGCGCTGCCGGTGTTGCTCAGCTCCGGATCGATGAAGGTGGCGCCGCCCAGCAGCCGGACGCCCTGCACCGGTTCGCCGTACAGCATCAGCTCGATGCCGCGGTTGCGCTGTTCGCCGGACACGCTGTAGATGCGGGTGAACGCGTCGGTGACGCCGCTGGGCTGGGTGGTCTGGAACAGCGACAGCGAGCCGCCGAAGCTGCCGAAGTCCAGCTTGCCGCCGACCTCGTACTGGACCGAGCGGTAGGGCTCGAAGATTTCTCCGGCATTGGCCGCCGTGGAGGGTGCGGTCGGCCCCTGCGCCAGCCCCTCGATCCGGTTGGCGTAGAGCGACAATTCCTTGATCGGCTTCACCACCAGCCCGACCACCGGCGTCAGCGCCGACTGGTCGTAATCGGAGGTGCGGGCGCCGTTGGCCCTGTTGTAGCCGCGGACCTGGATGTTCTGCTGGCGCAAGCCCACCGTCACCATCACCCGGTCGTCCAGGATCGACAGCGTGTCCGACGCATAGACGCTGCGCAGCACCGACTCGCTGACCTTCGGCGGATCGCCGACCATGCCGCTGGCCGATGTCGTCGCCGGGCGCGGGAAGCCGACCATGTCGTAGAGGTTGACGGCGGTGATCGTGCCGAATTCGAAGCCGTTGTTGTTCGTCGTCCGCAGCGCGGAGGCGCCGGCATTCAACTGGTGCCTGACCGGACCGGTGTGCAGGTCGGCCCGAATGCCGGCCTGACCGGTGCTGGTGAAATCCTCGCGCGGGACGGTCAGGCGCCTGACGGTGCCGGTGCCGTCGACCCGCGTGATGGTGGGGGACGCATAGTCGCCGTCCTCGCGCATGCTGCGCATGCCGAAGGCGCCATAGGCGGTCAGGTTGGGCAGGATGTCGTATTCGGCGCGCACTTGGCCGAAGGTGTCGCGCATCTGCGAATAGCTCCAGGGCTGCGCGTAGTTCTGCGAAGCCGACGGAACCGCCGGGACGAAGCTGCCGAAATAGACCACGGGGCGGCCCTGCTCCACCCGTTGGGTCTGGGTGCCGACGTCGAGCGTCACGCGGGCGCGCTCGCCGCGATAGTCCAGCGCCAGGGAGCCGAGCTTCAGCGTCCGCTCCTCGTCGTCGATGGCGGTGTCGCCGCCGCGGACCGCGGCGTTGACGCGCACGCCGAACTGGTTGGCGTCGCCGAACCGGCGGCCGACATCGGCGGACAGGCCGAGCCGGCTGTCCATGGCATAGCTGGCGGTCAGCCGGGTCAGCGGTTCGTCTTCCGCCCGCTTGGGCACCAGATTCACGCCGCCGCCGATGCCGGACCCGCTGGGGGCCGCACCGTTCAGGAAGGCGTTGGCACCCTTCAGCACCTCCACCCGTTCGAACATGTTGGTGGCGACGATCTGGCGCGGTGCGGTTCCGTAGAGTCCGTCGATCGACAGGTCCTCGCCCGCCAGCTGGAAGCCGCGGATGACGAAGCTCTCCGCGAAGTTGCCGTAGCCGAGGCTGCTGCGCACCGCCGGGTCGTTGGCCAGCACGTCGGCGATGGTATCCGCCTGCTGGTTGCGGATCGTCTCGGCGGTGTAGCCGGTGACGGAGAACGGAACATCCATCGCGTCCTGGTTGCCCAGCGCGCCGATGCGCCCGCCGCGCGCCACCTGACCGCCGGCATAGGCAGGGGGCAGGGCGCCGGGACCGGTCGCAGCCCGGCTGCCTTCGATCTGCACCGGGTCGAGCTGGACGGCGCCGCCAGCGGCCACGCGCTCGACCGTCACGGTGTCGGTGTTGAGGAAACGGGCGGCCAGCCCGGTGCCGGACAGCAGGCGGTTCAGCCCCTCGCGCGCGGACATCGAGCCGCTGACGCCGGGGGAGTTGACGCCCTGCGTCACCGCGCCGGGGCTCAGCACCTGGATGCGCGTGGCGGCGGAGAAGGCGGCGAGCGCCCCGTCCACCGATTGCGGCGCGATGGCGAAGGTCACCGCACCTGCCGGGTTCGTCTGCGCCATCGCCGCCGGGACGGTGGACAGCAGAAGCCCCGGCGCGATCAGCACCGTCGTCGCCAGAAGCCGTCCAAGGAACCTGCGGCCGAACAAGCCGCCTTGGACGCTGCCCCGGCGCCCGATCGTCACACCCGTCATTCCAAACTTTGCCGATGCCATCGCTCGCCTCTGTCATCCGGTGAGAGACCGCGCCACTTTCTGCGACTGCGTCTCATTCTCTTCTTTCCCGGACATGACGATGGGCGGACGGAGATCCCTGGGAAGTATTTTTCAGTCCACCAAGTTTTTTTCAGCGGAGCAGTGTCAGGTAGGGGGTGATGCGGGTGGCGCGCACGCCGAGGCCGCGCTCCAGCGCATCGAACACGGCGTCCGGCCGGTCGAGCGCGAAGACGCCGGAGACCACGCGCTCCGCCGCCTCGTCGTTCAGCAGGACCACACGGCCCGGCCATTGCCGGTTCAGCGCAGTGATGACCGAGGCGAGCGACTGCTGGCGGAAGACGATCTGGCCTTGGCGCCATGCGAAGGCGACGGCGGGATCCGCCGCCCGTGGATCGGTCAGGCCGTGGGGGCCGGCCTCCGCGCTTTCACCGGGGCGCAGGCGGACGCTGCCGGGCCAAGGTGCGTGGTTGTCGGCGTTCGGATGGGCAGCGACCTCCACCAGCCCTTCGCCGACCGTAACAGTGGTGCGGTCGTCCTCGCGCCGGACGCTGAATTGGGTGCCCAGCACGCGGGCGGCACCCGCGCCGCCATCGACGACGAATGGGTGGTCGGGATCGCGAGTGACGTGGAACCATGCCTCCCCGCGCAGGATCCGGACCCGCCTTGCCCCATTCTGAAAGTCGAGTGCCAGAGCGGTGTCGCCGTTCATCTCGGCGGTAGAGCCGTCGGGCAGGGGCAATGTCCGCCTCTGCCCGGTCGAGGTCACCTGATCCGCAACGGCATTCTGGTAGAGCGTCGGTCCGCGCCAGACGCCGAACCCGCCGACCAGCAGCATGACCGCCATCGCCGCCGCGAAGCGCCGCACACCGACCGCCGCCGCCGGGCGTCGGGGTGCCGCGATGCGGGTTTCGGCATAGGCGGCGCGGGCGGGTTCCTTCAGGTCATGCAGGAGGGTTCGCAGTTCGCTCCAGGCGCGGGCATGAGCCGGGCTGCGGGCCAGCCACTCGGCGAAGGCGACGCGCTCTGCCGGGCTGAGGTCGTCCGACTGCAGGCGGAAGAACCACGCGTTGGCTTCCGAGAACAGCCGGTCCTCATCAGGTCCGCCGTCTGCCGGCTCACCGTCTGCCGGTTTCCTGTTCTGTTCATCCCGGTGATCCATCGCGTCTTGCCGCAAGCTCCTGTTGCCTCGTGTTTGGAAAGACGACCTGCGGAGGCCGATCCCTCAAAGAAAATGACCTGCCGGGAAATGGGCTCTGCCGATCATCGCGGCGGGCGCCGCCTCATGTGGGCGCGGCACTGTTCCAGCGCCGTGCGCAGATGGTACTCCACGGTGCGCGGGGAAATGCCGAGCCGCTCGCCGATGGCGCGGTAGGGCAGGCCTTCCACATGGTACAGCAGGAAGACCTCGCGGGTTTTGGGCGGCAGGGCATCGATGGCGCCGCGCAGCCGGGCCATGGTCTGGTTCCGCTCCACCACGGCATCGGCGCCGGGTCCGGCGGCGGGCAGATCGTCGTCGGGCGGCCCTGCCTCGCGCAGGCGCTGGCGCTTGGCGGCGCGGCAATGGTCGAGCGCGATGCGGTCGGCCACCACATAGAGCAGACCGGCCGGGTTCTGCACCGCCTCGCCATCGGGCAGGCGGGCCAGCCGCAGGAAGGCATCCTGTGCCAGATCGCCAGCCGTTTGCGGATCGCCGGTCCGCCGCGCGATGGCACGCTCCACCCGCAGCCGGTGTGCATCGAACAACTCCGCGATCCTGCGCGCCCAGGTGCCGACAGCGCCGGTCATCGGGCGCGCCAGAAAAGGAGGTCGTTGGCTAGGGCAGGGCGGAGCGTATCGGTCACGGGTGCGCGGAATGGCGGATGCGAAGGAACCGGCATCCGTGGGCTCATCGCCTGGGATGCCAGTTACATCGGTATAGCCGCACTGACCTTAGAATGCGAACGATTCTTATTTCCAGAAACTGAGTTGGGGACGCTCACCGGCTGATCGGCGTGAAGCTGTGCCATGCCGGCATGGTTCCCTTGCCCAGGCCTGGAATGTCGTAATCGGCGGCAAAGCGCGCCATTGCGTTGTTCTCGAGTTTGAAGCCGGCGGCGAAGAGCCGTTCAGCGGCCGCCATCTCATCGTCGCTCTGGATCTTGTTGGTCGTGGCGCTGGTTTCGTGATCGTCTTCGCCAAGGTCGAGATCGGCGAAGCGGTTGGCTTTGCTTGTGAAGACCGACCCCATCAAAGTGCCCTCCTCTTGGGAGAACCGCAGCTTACCGGATTGTCCAAATCCCTTGAGGCGCTCGGAGATCGAGCGGTGCATGGCGCTCACTTCCTCCTGGCTGACCGATCCGCTTTTCTGGGCTTCGCCCAACCGGTCGAGATCCTCAAGCGCCGCCCAATGGTCCGGATTCTCGGCCGCTTTGGCCGCGGCGGCGTTCTGTTCGCGCAGTACCTTCATGCGTTCAGCCATCTGCTGCTCTTCAGCACTATGGCCGCCCTCGGTTGCGAAACGGTTGAACAGCGCATTCTTCGCCAGGGTTCGCAGTCCCTTCACCGCGTCATCCGCCGATACGCGGCCGGATTCCACCAAGCTTTCCAACTGCTTCTTGCTGTCGGAGTCGAGATGTTCGAAGGCTTTCGCCGCCATCCCGGTCAGAGCTTTGCCAAGCTTGCTGACGGAGACGGTGTCGCCGGCCGATGCCGCCGGTGCGGCCGACGAATGGGAGGGTGAGGTCTTGCTTGAAAACAACTGGGTCGCTGCGGTTGTGGTGGACTTGCCGGTCAGCGTCGCCCAGGCGTTGCTGTAAACGCTCTGCACCATCTCACACCCCCAACCTTGCGTGGCGATGCGATCACCATAGCGCAAGCGCGGGTATGAGTCAAAATTGCGGGGGATTTATAACAATGTTTCCTCCACCGCCGCGAGCAGCGGTGGAGGCTCTACCGGACCTCAGACGTGGAAGCTCTCGCCGCACCCGCAGCGGCCCTTCTCGTTGGGGTTCTTGAAGACGAAGCCGGTCTGGAACTTGTCGTCGACATAGTCCATCTCGCTGCCGATCAGGAACATGACGGCGGCCGGGTCGATCAGGATGGTGACGCCCTTGTCCTCCACCACCTCGTCGAACTTCATCTTTTCCTTGGCATACTGAACGTCGTAGCTGAGGCCGGAGCAGCCGCGCGCCTTCACGCCGATGCGCAGGCCGACCATGTCGTCGGTGGCCTTGGACATCAGCGCCTTGACGCGCTCCGCGGCGGCGTCGGTGATCGTGAGCGCCTTGGGCAGGGGGCGGGCCATGGTGACGGTCTCCTAATACGGCTCAGAACATATCCAGTTGCAGGCGGGCTTCCTCGGACATCATGCCCTGGTGCCACGGGGGCTCCCACACCAGTTCGATCTTGACCTCGTTGACGTCCTCGACGCCCAGCACGGCTTGGCGGACCTGCTCGGGCAGTTCGCCGGCCACCGGACACATGGGGCTGGTCAGCGTCATATCAATCTCGACATTGCGCTGGCCATCCATGTCCACACGGTAGATCAGGCCCAGTTCCCAGATATCGACCGGGATCTCGGGGTCGTAGCAGGTCTTGATGGCCGCCACGACGCGATCCATGATCTCCTCCCGCGGGTCGTAACCCTCGGGCGGCTGGGGCATCGGGGCGAAGTCCTTGGACTCGGAAGCCTCGGTCGCCGCATCGGCCTTCAACTGCGCCTCGGCTTCGGCCGGGTTGGGAGCGGCCTGATTCGGAGCAATGGGGCGCTGCGTCAGGGTTTCATCGGGCATTTCGATCCCCCTTCCCTCAATACTGGTCGCTGGAGGCCGCAGCCTCGCCGTGGAGTGCCGCGTTCATCGCGTGCCAGGCCAGCGTCGCGCACTTCACCCGCACCGGGAACTGGCGCACGCCGGACATCACCATCAGCTTTTCCATGGTCTCGTCGTCGACACCCTCGGGGATGTCGGGCTCGTCCTGGGTGCACAGCTCGTGGAAGGCGTGGAACAGCGTCTCCGCCTCCGCCGCCGTCTTGCCGCGCACCAGCTCCGTCATCATCGAGGCGCTGGCGGTGGAGATGGCGCAGCCGCGACCCTGGAAGGCCACGTCGTCGACCACCCCGTCCTTCAGGGTCAGGTAGACCATGAAGCGGTCACCGCACATCGGGTTCTCGCCCTTCGCCTCGCGGTTGGAGTCGTCGGGATGGCGGAAGTTGCGGGGATTCTTGCCGTGGTCCAGGATCACTTCCTGATACAGCTCGCGCAGATCGTCCATCATGCTCCGAAGAACTCCTTGACCGCCTGGAGGGACTGGACGAGGGCGTCGGCTTCCTCCCGCGTGTTGTACAGGCCGAAAGAGGCGCGGACGGTCGGCCCGACGTCGAACCGCTCGGCCAGCGGCTCGGCGCAATGGCGGCCGACGCGCACGGCGACGCCATACTGGTCGACGATGGTGCCGACGTCGTGCGGGTGCACGCCCTCCAGCGCGAAGGAGATGATCGGCCCCTTGCCGGGCGCGGTGCCGACGATGCGCAGGCCGTCGATCTGCGACAGCTGCTGCGTCGCGTACTGCAGCAAATCGTGTTCGTGCGCGGCGATGGCGTCGCGGCCCAGCGCTTCGACATAGTCGATGGCGGCGCCCAGCCCGATGACCTCGGTGATCGGCGGTGTGCCGGCCTCGAAGCGCGACGGCGGCGCCTTGAAGGTGGTGCCTTCGAAGCTGACGCTCTCGATCATGTCGCCGCCGCCCTGGTAGGGGGGCATCTTCTTCAACAGGTCGTACTTGCCGTACAGCACGCCGAGACCGGTCGGGCCATAGAGCTTGTGCGCGGTGAAGACGTAGAAGTCGGCGTCGATGTCCTGCACGTCCACCGTGCCATGAACCACCGCCTGGCTGCCGTCGAACAGCACCGGGATGCCGCGCTCATGCGCCAGCTTGGCGATGGTCTTCGCCGGGGTGACGGTGCCGAGAACGTTGGAGCAGTGGGTGATCGCCACCAGCTTGGTGCGGTCGGACAACAGGTCCCTGTAGGCATCCATGTCGAGGACGCCGTCCTCGTCGCAGGGCACCACCTTGATGACGATCTTCTTCTCGGCCTGGAGCAACTGCCACGGAACGATGTTCGCGTGATGCTCCATGATCGACAGGATGACCTCGTCGCCTTCGTTCAGGAAGCTGCGGCCATAGCTGCTGGCGACGAGGTTGATCGCCTCGGTCGAGCTGCGGGTGAAGACGATGCAGCGGTCGCTCGGCGCGTTCAGGAAGCGCGCGACCTTGGTCCGCACTGCCTCGAACTGGTCGGTGGCGGTCTGCGACAGGAAATGAACGCCGCGGTGGATGTTGGAATAGTCCTCCTCCAGGAAGCGGGTCATGGCCTGGATGACCTGACGCGGCTTCTGGGCGGACGCCCCGCTGTCCAGATAGACCAGCGGCTTGCCGGGCTTTCCCTTCCTGGCGTGGACGCTGCGGGCGAGGATCGGGAAATCCTCCCGCACCCGCTGCACGTCGTAGGCTTGGTTCAGGATGGCATCGGACATGGTTACTTCTGCTCCTCCAGCCAGCCGGCGATGATCCCCTGGAAGGCGTCGCGGATCGACTCCTCGGCGATCTCCTCAAGGGATTCCGACAGGAATGCGCCGATCAGCAGGCCCTGGGCGGTGTCGCGGTCGATGCCGCGGGCGCGCAGGTAGAACAGCGCGTCGTCGTCCAGTTCGCCCGCGGTGCAGCCGTGGCTGCACTTCACGTCGTCGGCATGGATTTCCAGTTCCGGCTTGCTGTCGATCTCGGCCCCGTCGGACAGCAGAAGCGCCCGGTTCAGCTGGTAGCCGTCGGTCTTCTGCGCATCCGGGCAGACGGTGATCTTGCCCTGGAACACCGCGCGCGCCGTGTCGTCGATGACGCCCTTGTAGACCTCGCGGCTGGTGCCGTTCGGCTGGGCATGGACGATCACCGTGGTGGTGTCGGCATGTTGGGTGCCGCGGACCAGATAGCCGCCGCTGACATGCGTCCGCGCCTCGGTCCCGTCCAGGCGGCTGACCACCTCGTTGCGCGACAGCTTGGCACCGGTCGTCAGGATGAAGTTGTCGTAGCAGCCGCGGGTCGCCACCGTCGCCGCGATGTGCGACAGGTGGATGGCGCCGCCGCCTTCCCGTTGCGACTTGTAATGGTGCAGCGTGGCGCCTTCGCCGACGAACACCTCGGTGACGTGGTTCGACAGGGTGGTGCCGGCGCCGCGGCCGACATGGTGTTCGACCACCACCGCCTTCGACCCGGCCTCCGCGATCAGCAGGCTGCGCGGATGGCAGCTGGTCGCCTGCGCCTCCGACCCGACCGAGACGAAGACCAGCTCGACCGGCCGTTCGACCTGTACGCCCGCCGGCACATGCAGGACCGCACCGTCGGCGAGGTAGGCGCTGTTCAGCGCCACCAGCGGCCGGTCGTCCGCAGCAGCGAGGCGGCCGATGTGGTCGGCCAGCAGGCCCGCGTGGCTGGTCAGCGCGGCGGCGAGGCTCAGCAATTCCACACCCGGCGGCAAGCCTTCGACGGACGACAGGTCGGCGCGGAAACGGCCGTCGACGAAGACCAGACGCGGACCGTCCTGCCCTTCGGCCCGCACGGTCGGCAGCAGGTCGATGGCCGCCGCCGCCGGGGCGGCCGGCTGGAAGCTGACCTTGGCGAGGTCGCGCAGGTTGGTGTAGCGCCAGCTTTCGTTCTTGATCGTCGGCAGGCCGACGGCGGCGAAGCGCTCACGCCCGGCGGTGCGCAGGTCGGTCAGCCAGGACAGGCCGCTGCCCGGCAGGCCGGAGCCCATCCGGTCGAGCGGCGCCAGGAAGGCCGGCGCCGTCGCCGGATCGGCACCGCGCGTCGAGTAGGTCATGGGATGAAGGGGGGAGGGATGTTGCGCCGACATCAGGCAGCCTCGCTCGCGCCGAAGTCGCGGTAGCCGTTCTTCTCCAGCTCCATAGCGAGTTCCTTGCCGCCCGACTTCACGATGCGGCCGGCGGCCAGCACATGGACATAATCGGGAACGATGTAGTCGAGCAGGCGCTGGTAGTGGGTGATGACCAGCATCGAACGTTCCGGCGACCGCAGGGCATTGACGCCCTCCGCCACGATCTTCAGCGCGTCAATGTCGAGGCCGCTGTCGGTCTCGTCGAGAATGGCGAATTTCGGCTCCAGCACCGCCATCTGCAGCGTCTCGTTGCGCTTCTTCTCGCCGCCGGAGAAGCCGACATTGACCGCACGCTTCAGCATCTCGTCGGACATGCCCAGCGCCTTGGTCTTGGCGCGGATCAGCTTCAGGAACTGCATGGCGTCCAGTTCCTTCTCGCCGCGATGCTTGCGGATGGCGTTGATCGCGGTCTTCAGGAAGGTGGTGTTGCCGACGCCGGGGATTTCCACCGGATACTGGAAGGCCAGGAAGACGCCCTCGGCCGCCCGCTCTTCCGGCTCCATCGCCAGCAGGTCCTTGCCGTAATAGGTGACCGAACCTTCCGTGACCTCATAGCCGTCGCGGCCGGCCAGCACGTAGGACATGGTGCTCTTGCCGGCGCCGTTCGGACCCATGATGGCATGGACCTCGCCCGGGCGGATCGTCAGGTCGACGCCCTTGAGGATTTCCTTGCCGTCCACGGTGGCGTGCAGGTTCTTGATTTCGATCATCGTCTTCGCCTCGTTGTCGTCTTCTGGCTGCCGGCACGTCCGGTTCCGCGCGTTCTCTTCCTAAGTCCACATCAACACTTGGTCGGCCGTCATCCCCGCGAAGGCGGGGATCCAGGCGTCCTGGGGGTGCCCCTTGTGCCAAGCCTGGATCCCCGCCTTCGCGGGGATGACGTGGCCTGCCGGGGAACTCGCCTATGCGTTCAGCCTCTCGTAAAGATCCGCCCAGTCGGGGTTGTGTTCCTCAATCAGACGGATCTTCCAATCCCGGTTCCACTTCTTCAGCCTCTTCTCGCGTGTGATGGCCTCCTCGGCGGTGGCATAGGGCTCCACATGGACAAGGCGCTTGACACCGTATCGGTCGGTAAAGCCCGGAAGGATGCCATCCCGGTGTTCCATCATCCGGCGTCCGAGGTTCGATGTGACACCGACGTACAAGGTTCCGTTTCTCCGATTAGCCAGGATGTAGACGAAGAAACGTTCCTCCATCCCGACAACCCCTTCTTTCCTCTTCCCGTCATGCCCGCGAAGGCGGGCATCCAGGCCTTCCGCTTAGGTCCTTCATGCGAACGCCTGGATCCCCGCCTTCGCGGGGATGACGTTCCCACGGAGTGCGGCTTTCCTACCCCACGCTGCCTTCCAGGCTGATGCCCACCAGCTTCTGCGCCTCCACGGCGAATTCCATGGGGAGTTCCTTCAGGACCTCCTTGCAGAAACCGTTGACGATCAGGGACACCGCGTCTTCCTCCGAAATGCCGCGCTGGCGGCAGTAGAACAGCTGGTCCTCGCTGATCTTCGCCGTCGTCGCCTCATGCTCGATGCGGGCGGAGCGGTTGCGGCTCTCGATGTAGGGGACCGTGTGGGCGCCGCACTTGTCGCCGATCAGCAGGCTGTCGCACTGGGTGTGGTTGCGCGCACCCTCTGCCTTGGGCAGGATCTTCACCAGCCCGCGGTAGGTCTGCTGCGCCTTGCCGGCCGAGATGCCCTTCGACACGATCGTCGAGCGGGTGTTCTTGCCGATGTGGATCATCTTGGTGCCGGTGTCGGCCT
>Ga0196970_1000945_pt1 | contig 24642 bp, 21 predicted proteins | sample S1v_513CmetaG_FD_148672 | JGI IMG/M metagenome (GOLD analysis project Ga0196970, IMG submission 148672) | Soil microbial communities from Anza Borrego desert, Southern California, United States - S1+v_5-13C | ecosystem: Environmental > Terrestrial > Soil > Desert | place: USA: California... | reverse complement strand
GAGCTGATCGAGGCGTACCGCACCGGAAAACCGACCAAGATCCGTCTGGCGCCATCACGGCACGCGGCCCTGCAATTGTGGTTGGCCGACCACCCGCCGCCCGACGATTCCCCCAAAGCGCGAGGGCGCAAGCGCGCCGCCTCCGGACCCGCGGTCATCAATGACCCCCGCGGTGGCCGGGTGCAGATCCGCATGATCGTCGGACTGCCCTACGAGCTCTCACCCGCAGGCCGCTTCGAAGCCGTCGAACGCCTGCTCGCTCCGCTAGCCGAGCGTGGCATCCCGTACTGCGCCGTCCTGCACAAACCGTCGGGCGAAAACGACCCGCGAAACTACCATGTCCACATCAGCGTCTATGACCGCCCGGCGAAGCGCCGGCCGGACGGCTCCTGGGACTTCGAACCGACCGGATGGGATAAGCGCCACGCCTCCCATCAGTTCGCCGATCGTCAGCCAAAAGACCGCGACATCACGGACAGCAACTGGCCGTACCGGATGCGCGAGCGCTTCGCCAGCATCACCAACGAAATCCTCGAACGTGAAGGCCACGCCAAACGGCTCGACCCGCGCTCCTACGCCGAGATGGGCGTCGCGAAAAAGCCAGAGCAATACATCGGCAAAGCCCGCTTCGCACTCGAACGTCGCGGCATCGCGACGACCGCATCGCCCCCGCTCAGTCTTGCGATCTCCCAGGACGCGATTCGACGCACCCTTGGCTACTACGAGAAGCGCATGTCCGCGGTCCGTGCGCTCATCGAACCCTACCGCTTCCAGCGAGATATTCCCGGTCAGCGACGACGCTGCGCCGAGATCATAACCATCCACCGCCGGCTGGGTCAGCTGCAGACGGATCGGACGATCTACCAGGAGGCCGTCCGCGCCGCCTTGGCCCGTCCCGCCGCCACACGATACACCCTGCAGCGCCAACGCGCCCGCCTCGAAAAGGACTTTGAAAAGCAGTCGAGCGACGTGCGCGCCCGCACCGCCAAACGCATCGCCGGACTCGACAAACGCATCACCGATGTCGAGAACGAAATCCTGGCCATCCGCACCGCGCTCGCTCCGCCGTGGCAGGCGCTCGAGGAGCGCACCAAAAATGCAGCGCGCGACCGCGCGCGCATCGCTGAACTCGAGCGTGAACTCGAAGCCAACGATCCGACGGCACAAGCCCGGCTCGCGTCCGACGCCGCACAGCGGCGCGACGCACTGGAGAAGGCTGAGAAAGCCGAGCTCACCCGCAAACTGTCCCGCGCCCGGAAACAGCGTGACGACCACTGGCAACGCCGCCGCGCGGCCGGCCAAATCTGTCAGGCAGCGCCGACGAAAACGATCCGACCGCCATCGCCGCCCAAGCCGCCGACAGCCCCTCCAGCGGCCGCGCCGGCACCCTCACCGCGACCGCCGCAACCACCCAAACCTCGCGGGCCGTCCGGCCCCACGAGGTAACCACCACCAGCACAACGAAAGGACCCAAAACGTCATGCTCAAAACCTGCGCCGACTGCGTATACTGGGAACGCATCAACAAGGCCGCAACGCCGCCGAAGGAACCCGTCGAGGCCCCATCCGACGCCCTTCCTCCCCCGACCGACCGGCCGGCGAACCCCGATCGCGGTTACTGCCGCATCTACCCGCCAGGACCGGGCACCGAATCCAACCTGGCCCGATGGCCAATCACCACGGTCCTGGACTGGTGCGGCTCGGGCATGGACGAGCAGGAATACCAGCTATCGCGCAATCAGGCCGACGGCCCGATGTAGCCTCTGCGGTGCTGCGTCCCGTCCGGGACGCACCATCCACCACAGACATCCTTGCATCCCAGAAAAGACAGAGAACCTGATGAATGAGCAAACCCCACTGAGCACTCCGACGATCACCGGCGGTCGGTATCGACAATGCTGCCGCGACGCCAACAACCTCCTGCCATTGCCCACTCATGGCGACGCATTCTGGACCACGCAAAGCCGTCTGCTTTTGGCTGCCGTCGCCCACGCCCTCGACACCGCGGTCACCGCCCCGGAAACCCTCGCCTGGTTCGCACGCACCAGCCCGGTCGGCGCGGCCACCGCTCGTCGCATCGATGACCTTCTGGCGCAGCGCATTTCATCCGAAGCACGCCATACCCTCATCCTCACACGCGACTGCCCTGTCCAGATCAGAAGCGACATCTTCATGACCATCAATCACGCGCTCCGCTCCGCCCTCACGGCTGCGGAAGCGACACACGCCTGATCCACCACGCCACTGGCGGCAACACCGGCAACAGTCAGGGCGACACCGCCGCCTCGAACCATCGGCCACGGCGACGCACACCCACGGCCAAGAGCCGACACCGCCGCCCCAACATGCGCTCCTTCGTGCGCGCCGCGGCGCCGTTCCGTGCCCTTTGCGCTGCCGCGCCGCCACGACACACACTTTCCCAGCCGGCTCTTCCCAGCCTCCCGACCCGTGCTTCGAAATGGTCAGTCCACCGCCCTAAAAGCGGCCGTCGCGGCCGCCGCAAACCGCCCGCGCCTCGCCATCAAGAGGATCCTGAAAAGCGCAGGCCGATCCCCCGCACAACCGCGCTCCGCGTGGCGACGCTCCCGCGCTTCAGCCACGCCGCGAGGACCTCGGCCTGCCCGCCTCAGCACCCTGACACACACCGACCTCTCCGGATCACGTCCACCACCTCCACACCCCACCTCGGGCGAACCGACATCGCCCCTTCCACCGTCTCACGACCGGGAGATCCGACCCCCTCACCCATCGCCAAAGGTCACCAACATGCAGGTAGCGAACGCAGTGCTGATCGCCCCCATCACCACCAACATGGCATCCTTCGCGGCCCTGTTTGGACCCACACCCCTCAACACCCGCATCGAGGCCGATTTCGCGTTCATCCGCTTCGGACGGCTACACCTGACCACCGATCTCACCCGCGTGCGCCGGCAAGGCCAACGCATGTTCGTCGTGACGGTCGTCGCCAACGACATCGACATCGGAGCCCATGACCTGTTCTTCGACGAACACCGAACCCGGCACCTCTTCCGCGACGACTCTCCCGTCGTCGCCCTGCCCGGCTGGGCCGCTCTCACCCAGCTCCGCGGTGCCGATCGCGTCGATGTGACCGAACTCCCCTCAGACACCCTCCCGTCGCGCATTCCGCCCCACCGGGCTATCCGCAGCGCCGCCGCCATCGTCCAGCGCCTCTACGCCGACCGCATCGACGCCGGCACCCTGCTGCCCGCGGGAACACCGCCGGACGTCGACGCCCAGCTGCGCCGCATGGCCGACCACGACATCGCCCGCCTGGCCGAACGCTTCGCCCCGGATCCCGACTGACCCTGCACCGCGGCCGCCCACCACTCCGGCCATCGGCGCCCCCCATACAACCTGACGATCCAGGTTTCCGGGACATCACAGCGTGGACGGCCGACATCGACGCCCGCCAGCTCCCGATACCCGGCCAAGCGACACACACCAGGATGCATCAACCCTTCATTGCCAACGGCCGCAACCGGCAGCCCTCGACAAGGCGGGCCAGCGGTGCAAAGGCTGGCGGCAACGCCGCCAAATTCACGCCCGCCCCGGTTGGGCGGTTCTCCAAACCAAGCGCAGCCTTGCGCCGCCTCGTGCGCCGCTGCGCATCGCGTCGTCCAAACGTCGCGAGTTGCGCGCCCGCTGCCGGGTGCGGTAGAGTACCGCTGAATGCGCCATAACGCGCGATGATGCACTGTGCCGTGGGCACGGCAATCGATAGGGGATCAATCGTGGGCCTTCACCTCACCCAAAACAGCCCGGCCGAGCGCCGGCACGCCGTCAAAACGGCGCTGACAATCGCCGCATTGGCCGGCGTGCTCATCCTCCTTCCCGACATCGCCCTTGCCGCCGACGACATGGGCCCGTTCGAAGACATCCGAAAACTCTTCGTCGCCATCGCCAAAGGCGTCAAATACGCGGCGTTCCCACTGATCATCATCACGATCATGATCTTGGGCTTCCTCACCCTGAAGGGCCGACTGGACACCGGCAAGGCCGTCTGGATCGCCATCGGCATCTTCGTCATCGTCAGCGCCGCGTCCATCGGCAGCTTCATTGTCGAGAAATCCGGCAATCGCTCGAACATCGATACCGCCAATCCACTGTAACCAGCGGCTTGCCATGAAAATCAACATCAAGCGCGTCATCTACCAACCGGACATGATCTTCTTCGTTCCGGAACGCGGTATCGCCTACATTATCATGGCGATCCTCGGCATCTTCACACTCGCCGACATCGTCTTCTTCGACGCACCCATCGTGGCGTTCCTGCTGACCGGAGCCTCGGGCACCGCGCTCTACACCGCGATCGCCGCCCGCGCGCAGTACGAGCCCAACCTGTTCGGTCTCTTCCAGGCCTGGACGTCAAAACAAGCCCACACGATTCCCACCGGCGGCGATTCCGCGTGGATCGACTTCATGCCCTGATCCGGTCTAGGACCCCCACCATGAATCAGTACGCTCCGCCCATCTATCTCGAGATGTTCTACGCGCTTTTCGATGGGCGCGTGCACGTCCTGACTCACGTCGTGACGGTGTCTGTCCTCGTCCTGGCCTCGGCGCTCCTGGCCCTGCTCGTCTACCCCTTCACCCGCCGCCTTCTTCTGCCGCCCCCCAAGGACGACTTCATCGCCAAGCGCCTACCATGGCGCAAGCTGCTGGGCGACGGCACCACCCTGCTCTGTGAACGCGGCGGGCTCACGCGCATCTACGCGATCGCCGGCGTCGAGGCCTTCCTGTCGGATGCCGACCATCGCATGGCGCTCGTGAAAGCGCGCCGCGAAGCGTGGAACGCGCTGGCCCAGCACGCCCCGCTCATCACCGTGGTCACCGCCCGCACCAAGGCCCCCGTCCCGCTGCCGGACGGCTATAAGAACCCCGTGATCCGCAAGATCATGGAACTGTACTACGCGGCGCTGACCACCACCTACCGCACCACCCAAGCGATCATCGTGACGGTGCCCAAGCCCCCGTCACAGGAAGACGCCAACCGCATTCTGTCCGACATTCACACCACCATCCAAACCAAGTTCCGCCCCTTCGGGCCGGCCCTCATGGGCCCCAAGGCTAAGAACCCCGATCACCGGCCACTCACCTTCCTCGCCGGGCTGATCTCGCCGATCACCCGCCCACGCCCCGCCGCCGTCGGCGAAGACGCCGTATGCTCCATGTTCCAGGACCGCATCGCCTTCGCCAAACGCGGCGGCGCCTTCAAGGTGCGCAACGGCCCAAAGCGCCGCTACGGATGGATCATCTCCATCAAAACGCCGGGCGAACGCCTCGACGACAACATGATCCTCGAACTCGGCCAACTGCAGGCCGAGGCGTACATCTCCCATATCCTGACGCCCTGGCACAACGGCCGTCGCCACGAAGTGCGCAAAGCGCTCGACACCAAGCGCAAGCGCGCCGCCATGGGCCGCTCCGAAGCCGTCGAACTCGACATCAACGACGCCTTCGACCACGTCGAAAAAGCCGTGGACGGCCAGGTCGGCGAGCAGGTGACGTTGTGGGACTACAACATCGTTATGACGGTGTTGCACGAGTCCCCCACCGAGCTCGAACGCATCGTCGATTCCATCCACGCCATCGTCGCCGAATATGGCGGCACCGCGGTGCGCGAAGGCAGCGCCGCCTACGCCGCCTGGTGGTCGCAGTGGGCGGAAGAACGGACGATGCAATGGCCCCGCATCTGGCTGTTCAACTCCGAAGAACTGTCCGTCCTCATCCCCCTGGAAGGCGCCCCTCTCGGCACCGCCAACTGCGACTGGGGACCGGGGCCGACCATCGTCCTGCCGACCTACGGCAAATCGTCCTACATGTTCCAGTTCCACGTCCGCGGTCCCAACCGCACCTCCCGCGCCGCCGCCTCCGCGTTCGTGATCGGCCCGACCGAAGCCGGCAAGACGACGACCTTGAGCATCCTTCTCGGCGCGACGACGCGCTTCAACAACCACCGCGTCTTCTCTACCGACCGCTACGACGGCCTGAAGATCTGGACCGACGCCATCGGGGGACGCACCGTCACCTTCGACGAAAACGTCTCGAACGTCGGCCTCAACCCGTTCGACAGCGAACACAGCGCGCTCAATTCGACCTTCCTGAAATCCTGGCTCGCCGGCATCACCGACACCGCGTCAACCTCCGCCGAATATGCCCACATCGACCAACTCGTCGAAAACAGCTTCAAGCTCCTGCCCGACCGCCGCCTCCGGTCGCTCCGCGCCTGCATCGCGGGCGGCCTGCTTAACCCCCGCAGTCCGGTCACCCCGCGCATCGCCCGCTGGATCGACCCGAAGTCCATCAAGGGCAATCTGTTCAACGCGCAGCACGACACGCTCGACCTGTCGGACTGCATCTGGACCAACCTCGATCTCACCCACCTCTACAAGGACGACGATCTCGCCAGCGCGGTCATTCCCTACCTCGCCTACCGCATCGAGACGTCGCTCGCCGCCCGCAAAACGACCGCCTGCATCTTCCTCGACGAGGCGACGCCGATCCTGAAGCACCCGCTGATGGCCGAATGGTTCGCTATCGCGCACCGCGAACACCGCAAGCGCGGGATCGCGTGGATCAGTGCCTTCCAGGACATCCCCGCCCTCGCCGATCTCGGCATCATGAAGCTGGTCGAAGGCGGTCAGGTGCAGACGATGTTCTTCCTGCCGAACCCGGCGGCCGATGCCAAGCAATACGCCATATTCGGCCTCAACGAACGCGAGTTCTCCTTCATCAAGACCGGCGGCTGGGGGCTCTCGCACGGCATGCTCATCAAGCGCTACGCCCACTCCAACCGCGAGAGCGTCGTCGTCAACACCGACTTCACCGCCTTGGGCGCCTACCTCACGCTGACTGCGAACGACGACGCGTCCAAACTGAGAATGTTCAACGCCAAGGACGAGGCCGGCCACGACTGGCTCGACCGCTACCTCAACGCCGCCTGACGCCATCAAAAGACCAGCAGGAGCCCCCGATGACCGGCACCGACCCCGCGCCCATCCCGCAACCCTCCCACAGCAGCTGGTGGTGGATCCGCGCCGCCATCGTCGGCCTCATGCTGGCCATCGCCACAACGACCCACTTGTCGCCGCCCGTGCGCGCGCAGGTCCCCGTGATCGACGGCGTGCAGGCTGGCATCAGCTCCGCCATCCAGAGCATTCAGGCGGTGACCCAGACGATCACCGGCATCATCAGTTCCATCACCGGCTTCATCAAGGACGCGCTCGGCCTCTTCGGCCTGGTCGAAATCTTCGAGATGGTCGACGCCATCTTCCGCGACATCGAAGACGTCGTCGGCAGCATCCTCGCGCTGGAAACGCTCATCGAGGACCTGTACACGCTGCCGACTCGCCTGACCGGCCAGGCCCAGACCTACTACAACGGCATCGTGCGCGCCTTCGGCTCCACGCCCTCGATCAGCACGCTGCGCGACGTCAAGCGCGCCCGCGACTACACCGGCCGCGTCTTCTACTCTCTCGACTTCCAGACCCCCGAAGTGTCGCGCGCGCACCGCGAGGTGCGAAACCAGTTCCAGCGCGAGGTCTACGTGAACGCCTACGCATCGGCGCTGAGCACCACCGCCAAAGCCCGCGACATCAACACCGCCAACAAGTCCGTGACCAGCCTCATCGGCTCGGCGAGCACCGCCCGCGGCGACATCGCGGCCAGCGCCGCCATCGAGTCCCAGCAGCTCCGCACCCTCGGACGCATCGAGCAGCTGCTCGCCCAGCTCGTCATGGTCGAGGCCGGGCGCCAGATGGCCAGCGACCCCGACACCAACATCAACGCCAACGCCAAAGCGGCCGCCAACAACAACAGCACCCCGGCCGGCGCCACCGGCACCAGCCCGTAAAGGTGCAGCCATGCGATCGCCCGACGACGTCCCGCCCACCACACGCCGCCGCTACGACGGGGTTGCCGTCCTGCTCGCGGCGCTGGCGCTCTATGTCTACACGGCGATCCTGCTGCCCTCCCAGCATGCCGCCGACCCCACGCGGCTCGCCTTCAGCGCCGGCACCGCGAACGCGGCCTTCGTCTGCTGCGCCAACCCGACCTGCTATCTCATCGTCTGCTGCCCCAAACCCTGCCCGGTCTGGGACTCTCCCAACGCCGGCCTCAAAAAAATCAGGCAAGCCATCGACGCCGTAACCCAGACGATCACGAGCACCATCGCGTGGGTGAAGGGCGAGATCAAAGCCGCCTTCATGGACGTCTTCGGCGAGGCCGGCGAGATCTCCGCCGCCTGGGACTCCCTCGTCGAGTCCTGGGACGAGATGTCCACCGCCTGGGATGGTCTTACCGCCCTCACCAAACCCTTTGAAAAGTTCGCCAACCTCTTCGACCGCGGGCAACGGCTCCTCACCGCGGTCACGACCGGCCAAACCGGCGGCTACCGCCAGTACGTGCAACGCCCCGCGCTCAACGCCCGCTACGTCTTCGGCGCCACGACGCGACGCCCTCCCGGAGCCGCCAGCGCGGCCACCACGCCGCCCCTGCGCGGCGCCGACGGGTCCATCGTGACCACCAAGCCATCGGCCGACGACAACACCCCCGTCACCCGCGAGCAACAGCAGACCGACATCCTCGCCGCCCGCCACCGGCGCCGCGAATTCGCCCGCGACCTGTACGCCATCGCGCTCTCCACCCTCGCCAAGGCCGAGGAGAGCAACGCTCCCAACGCCACCAAGTCACTGTGGACGAAACTGCGCGGGTTCATGTCCAGTTCCAACAGCATGCGCCAGGACCTGAAGGCGCAGAACCGTGCCAGCGCCATGAACCTCGACAAATGGTCGAAGATCGAGCTGCTGCTCTCCGGCTACCTCGCGCTCAAGTCCGCTCCCCTCGATGCCGACGAAACGGGATACGCCCCATGACCAGCTCCACAGCGATCGTCCTCGCCACCATCGCCGGCGTCCTTGCCACCCCGTGCGCCGTCAGCGCCCAAGCGCTCCCCCCGCCGCCCGCGTCGATGATGGACTACCCGCACGTCCGGGACACCAAGCTCATCGGCGACATCAACACCGCCGTCCAACAAGCACAGTCGCTCGCCGTCGCGCGCGCCCAGCACCTCCGCCGCCAACAGGCGTCCGGCACGGCCCGCGACATCGCCGCCGGCGCCGCCGAAGCCGCGTCCGACCAGCAACGCATCGAAACCGCCATCGCGGCCGCCCTGGCCACCAGTTTCGCCGACGCCAGAACAGCCACCGTCATGCTGCTCAACGCAGCCCGCGCCCACGACACCACGGCCTACCCGGACTCCGCGGGAATGCGAAAGTACCAGGCCGCCGTCGATGCCCAGACGGCCGTCGCCACCCAGCTGCTCCAGGCCCCGTCCGCCTTCGGCGCCCTCGCGCCGCTGCTCAGCGACACCAGCTTCCCCGGCCCCTGCCCGCACGCCGAGCTGGCCTCCCTGCCACCCCACCCGGCGGCGCCCGACGTGAACACGCTGTGCGCCGACTGGCAGACCGACGGCCGCCGCGCGCTCTACACTCTGCTCACCGCTCCCGCGGTCGATCCCTACGCATCGCTCTCCCGCCCCTTCGGCGTGCGCGAGACCCCCCTGCCGCCCACCATCGCCGGCTGGCTCGAAAGCCTGAAGTATGCCGAGTACCTCAAACCCCTCGGCGAACAGGCCCGCGCGATGCTCGACGCCAGCGCCGCCGCCGACGCCGCCTTCCAGCAAGCCTACGGCGTGCCGCCGGCCAGTCCCGATACCCCGCGCCTGCAGCAGGCCTACATCGACCGCGCCAACACGATGATGGGCGCGTTCACCTCGCCCCACAGCGCCCAACGTTTCGGGCAATTCCTGGCGGTCCACGCCGCCACCCTCTCGGCGCTCTCCGCGACGGTCGAGGATCCCATGCGCGCCGAGTCCCTGCTGACCGGCGAGCAACAGTCGGCCATCGCCCGCAAAGCGGCCGATGACCGACGCACCAACTACGCGCCTCCACCGCCGTTCAGCTGGATGCCGAACACCAAGCCGGCCCCGCAGGGAGCCGCCAAGTGAGCACCGCCCCTGTCTCCTCCCTGCCGACCACAGCACCCGCCCCCGGCCGATTCAATCACGCCGCCGCGACCGTTGCCGTCGCCCTCACCGCCGCCGTCGTCGCCTCCGCCGTCCTCGACGCCGTCGGAGCGCTGCGCCGCCATCACTTCCCGGACCCGCCGGCCGAACAAAGCGACGCACCGCGCGAACATCCCGGGCTACCCTTGGCTTTGCCACAGGCAGCGGCGCCCGCGGCGCCCGCCGCCCCCACATCCGTCGTTTCCTTCGCCGAGGTGGCGACCGCCGCCGGCTTTGCCCTCACCGGCCTTCCCGTCGGCACCACCGCCATCACCGGCGCCCGCACGCTGACGCCGGACACCATCCTTGAACTTCGCTACGAAGACCGCGCGGCGGCGCCGCGCGACGACGCAGCCGCTCTCGCCACCGCCGGGCTCCCGACACCGCGCACCATCCGCACCACCTTGGCCGTGCGGCTCACCATCGACGCCGATACTCTCCCGGACCTGCTTGACCGCCGCCTCGAATGGCAACGGCGCGCCATCGACGCAGGATGGGCCTTCCGTCCATCCCCATCGGCCGGGATCGTCGCCGTTCTGTCACGCACCACCACCCCAACGCCTGCGCAACTCGCCGCCGGGATAACGCTCGCCCGCGATGCCACCACCGCGATCCTCGACGCCCACACCGCAACGCTCAACGAGAAGGCTCACTGATGACCCGGCCCCTTCGACCCGCCAGCCTGGCCGCGCTCACCGTGCTGGCGCTGCTCGCCGGCTGCACCTCGGCGAACACCACCGAACCCGTCGGCATCTCCAGCGACGACAACGGCTTGAAGCGCAGCCCCTGCGCCTGCCTCACGGCTCCGAGCGCACCCATCGAAGAGTTGCTCCGCATGAGCGCCCTTCCCGATCAGCGGAAGGCTGCCTGACGTGACCCTCCTCCCCTTCCGCAAGGCGCGCCGCACCGCCTCGCACCACGCCGACCCGATGGGCCTCGAAGCCGCGGAAACGCCGCCCGATCCCACCGACCGCGACCACATGCCGGCGATCGTCACCGATACCGACCTGCAGCGCAGCTCTCCGATCACCAAAGACCTCGTCATCCGTGCGTTGGCGCTCGTCAGCGTGATCCTGGTCATCGCCCTTCTGTACGCGATGGCGGTCATCTACGAACTGGCCACCACGGCCAAGACCGACATCGCCATGGTCCAGTGGGTCAACGACACCGATCACTACGCCCGCATCGAGCGGCCCGCGCGCACCGCGGAAGGCATGGAAACCTACCTGGCGGCCATCGCGCAGCAGTACATCGTCCTGCGCGAATCCGTGCTCGCCAACGATCTGGAGATGAATCGCCGCTGGGGGCCGGAGGGCGAGATCAAGTTGTTTTCCGACAAGAAGATCTTCGACGCCGCGGCCGGCGCCCGCAGCTATGCCGACACACGCGAGCGCCTTCGCCACGCCAACCGCGAACGCTGGGTCGGGCGGTTCACCAAGCTGAGAACCGGAACCAACCAATGGCGGTTCGAATACGAAACGGAAGACCGCTCAGCGATCAACGAAGCCAGCGACCCGCGCGACACCAAACGCTGGGTCGTGCTCATCCAGCTGCAGAACGAGCCCCGCCAGATGTCCGACCGCGAGCGCCAGCTTAACCCCTTCGGCACCACGGTGATTTCCTACAGCCGCTCCGAACTCAGCAAATAAGCCAACCGAGGCAACGGCACCATGACCACCATCCAACCGACCCCGGCAGCGGCAGCCCTCACCCTCTGCCTGCTCGCCCTTCCCGCGGCCGCGCAGTACGCGCCGCCCGGGAGCCTCATGATGCCGTTCGACGGCGGCGCGCCACCCGCGCCCGCCAGCCCCGGTTACCCGCCGGCGGCACCCGCCCTGCCTCCGACGGCACCCGGCTACGCCACGCCCTACGCGCCCCAGTACACGTCGGGGCCCTACGCCCCCGCCGCGCAGCCGGCCGCCCGCCCGGGAGCCGTCTACGCCGCGCAGGGCAACCTTCCCCTGCCCGCGACCGGGACGCCGTCGCCGTCGCCCCTCCCCCCCATCGACCAACGCGCCATCACACCGCGCCAGGGCGGCACATCCGCCGGCCCCCCGATGATGCAGCCGCCAGCGCTGCCGATCGGCGACCTCAACCTGCGTCAAAAAGCCATCACCGACTATTGCGAAACCAACAAGCGCCGTCCCACCGGCGGCCTCATCAAATTCGATGGCCAACCGTGGTGCGTCTACGTGCGCGAATTCATGACCACCACCATCGAAATCCCACCCACCGAGGAAATCCGCAACGCCATCAACGGCAACGAGATCGGCTTCGAGGTCAAGAACCCCAAGAACGACGCCCTGCCGCCGAACATGATCGCCGTGCGGCCCAACTACGCCGGCGTCGACACCACCATCCACATCACCAGTTCCGCCGGCGTCACCTACCTGCTCTACGTGGCCAGCACGCCCTACAACGCCGACCAGCGCCCGGACAGCCTGGTGAAGATCCAGCGAGCCGGCGCCGTCATCGACCGGCCCGTGGGACCGGACTCCCCGCTCCCGGGCGGCGCCTCCGACAGCGGCCTCGCGCCGCTCCAACCAACCGCAACGCCGGGCGACGCCGCACCGCGCGCCGGGCGCACCGACGCCGCCGCGCCCCGCCTGCTCGGCCAGGAGCGCGACACCCGCGATCCGGCCGCCTCCCTGACCGCACCAGTGGAACCGCGCCCGTACGCCGCCAAGCAGCCGGACCCGCGCCTCGGCAGCATCCGCCAGCTGCGCTTGCGCTACCGCACCGAGCAGGACAAGCGCATCCTGCCCCTCGGCGCCTACGCCAACGACCATTTCACCTACGTGGAATTCGGCACGCGCTTCCACGCGATCGACGCCCCCGTCATCGCCCGCGTCACGCCCGACGGGGCCGAACAGATCGTCCAATGGCGCGCCGAAGGCACGCGCCTGGTGGTCACCGGCACCGGCCGCTTCATCCTCTCCGAACGCGGCGCCCACGTCTGCATCGACGACCCTGAGGAGATCCGCTGATGCGCCGGTCGCTTCGCGCCACCACGACCCTCGCCGTCGTCGCCCTCACGCTCACCGCCTGCGGTGACGAAACGACGACGCCCAAGCGCGACGCCGCCGCGCCCGACCCACTCCAGACCGATTCCCGCGACAGCGGCATCGAGGTGCCGCCCGGCACCACCGAGCTGCCGGGTTATCCCGTGGTCACACCCGGACGCGTCGCCTTCACCGGCACGGTCGGCGACGCGCTCCGCGCCCAACAGGTCGTTGTCGAGAACCGCGGCCAGCGACCGCTGCCGCTGCTCCTCCGGCCACCCTACCCGGCCCCGTTCCTGCTGTCGGGATCATGCCTCGACGCGCGCAGCACCACGCTGCCCGCGAGTTCCAAATGCACCATCGATGTCGGCATCGACACCACCAAGCCGGTCACCGACGCCACGGCGACACTGGCCGTCCTCGGCGACCCGCAGAACACCGCCAAGCTCAATCTCAGCGCGACTCTGAAGGACGCGCCCAAGCCGCCCGTCGCGACGCTGTCGGCCACGCGCCTTGAGTTGCGCTCGACCCTCGGCGGCGAACCGGTCCGCTCCAGCCTCACCGTCCGCAACGACGGCGGCACCCCGCTAAAACTCTCACCGCCGCCCGCCGACGACGAGATGGTCTCCTACGAGGGCACCTGCCGCGACAAGACCGAACTGGCCCCCACCGAGGCCTGCACCACCACCGTGCTGCTCACACCACGTCAGCCGGTCTCCACCACCCGCACGCTCACCATCTCCGGCACGACCAACGCCTCGGTGCCGGTGATCCTGTTCGTCGCGGCGCCCGAAGCCCCGCGCATCACCAACACGCAGGCAATGGCCAACTACGTGCTCATGCAATCCCAGCAGGCCCGCATGACCGTGAGCGAGCCGCTGAAGCACGCTCCTCCGGCCGCTCCACCGCCGCCCAGCGTCGCGGTCAACACCGCCCAGGACGGCAGCCAGTACGGCTGGATGCGCAACGAGGCTTCCCTGCCGGTGGACTTCAGCCGCACGATCCTGCGCTACACCCCGATCCCGGCAACCATGGTCGAGACCAGCGTCACCGACCTCGGCTGCGAGATCACCGCGGCGATCAGCCGTGACGTCTGGGCGCACCGGCCGGGCGACCGGCCGCTCATCAGCAAATTCTCGCGCGCCGAAGGCCGCTGCCTGTCCCTCGGACGCGAGGTGAAGCGGCTGGCCATCATCTGGGACCGCCTCATCACCACCGACGACCGCATCATCAACCTGCACGGCTCGACCCACGACCCCATGGGCCGCGTCGGCGCCAACGGTCATTACGATTCCCGCTGGTTCCAGCGCTACGGCACCGCACTCGCGGTCACCGTCCTCACCGCCGGCGGCACCTTCCTCGCCGCACGCGATTCCGTGGTGAGCCAGCAATCCAACCCCTACGGCGGGGTCAGCACCAGCCAGACCATGTCGCCGGCGCAACAGGCGACCGCGCAGGCCCGCAACGACATCCAAACCATCCTGCAGCAGATGCTGCAGGAGGATGCCGCCATCCCGCCACGCCTCGACATCCCCCGCGGGACGCCGATCCTGATCTACACCACCGAGGACCTGTACTTCCGCGACCAGATCGTCATGCCGCTGGCCCAATACGAGGCCTCGATGCGCCAGGCGCAAACCCCGACCTACCTGCCGCGCGGCGACAACAGCCCCGGATCGCGCGACGCCAACCGCCAGCCCGGCTCGCAGGGGCAGCCACAGCAGCCCCTGGTCTACCCCAACCAACCCGGGCTGATCCAACGCGATCCAGCGACGGGCCAACTCTACCCGCCGGCGACCGGCCCTGCTGCCCCCTACACCGGACTGCCCACGCACCCAGCCTACGGCACCGCACCGCCCTATCCCGGCCCTGGCTATCCGGCCCAGCCGATGTGGCCGACCTCGCCGCCATACCCCCAGCCACAACGACAGTGACCCGCCACAAGAGGACTTCCGAATGCCCAACCACCCCGGCATCGATCACGACGAAAACACGGAGGCCCGCCACGCGCGTCTGATCACCACCGCCCTCGCGGAGGCTCACATCAGCAAGGCGGCGGCCGTCGCCAGTGCCGACACCGCCGCAGCGGGTGTCGAGCGCGTTGTCCGGTTCTCACATCGGTACATGCGTCCTCCGTCCACCATCGGCTTGCGGACCACCGTCGCCGCGGACGTCCTCGCCACCGCGACCGGCCGCCTGCTCCTGGATCTCGACCTCGACACCAACACCGGCCCTTGGGAGGAAACCGTGAGCCTCGAGGGCATCGTGGAGCACCTCTCCGCCCGCGGATACGGCACCGTCGCACGCGACCTCGACGAGGCGAGCCCGACCCCGCAGATCGACCTCTACTGGAACTGGCACACCATAGCCATGCGCCTCCCAGCGATCGGCTGACCGACAACGCTCGTCCACCGGTAAAACAAAACGGGGCAGGCCCAGGCCTGCCCCGCTTCCTTTTCACCCTGCCCACGCTCGACCAGCCGTCCGACCATTTCATGCGACGCGCTGCGCGCGCTCCCGCGCCACACAGAATGCCACAAGGCTGGTGTCATCCACACCCCACCACCTAGTCCCGCCTCGCACCCTCCGACTCCTCCAGGCGGACCCGCACCGCCTCGCTCACAAAGTGTTCGAGACTGACCCCCAACTCGGCCGCGCGGATCTTAACCGCCCGGCGAAGCTCCGGATCAACCCAGGCTGCGAGCATGACTTTATCCACCCGGCTTCTCTGCCGAAACCCGTCGCTGTTACCCGACATCCCTGGCCCCGCCTTTCCCACAACCACGCCCACGTCCCCCCTCGGGCGACGTCCCTCCCATCGTCCGTCCTCCGACACCGACGACACGACGGGCACGACCAGCACGGTTGTCACCGCGCGGTGTTTCGAACACGGACACCTTCATTCGAGCACATCCTTCCCGCTCAGACGGGCATCAGCCGCTGTTCACCACTCATCGCCTTGCGGAACGCCGCGTTCTGCCGCGCGTACCGCTCCGCCTCGCTGCGCTCGTAAGCCTCGATCTCGGCCTGCTGTTCGGCCGACAACGTCTCGAACTCCTTGTCCTTATACGCACGCCGCACACGGAGATTTTCTTCGAGAAACTTCCGGCGAGCCGACGCGAAGTACGGCATCGGCGGTGGCGCCCAATACCCGTGAATGCCCTCGGTCTGCAGCTCGTCGCCGTTGCGGATCAACGCCTTGCCCTTGTTTTCCGCGATTTCCTCAGGATGAACCAGGTACTTCAGGTCATCCCTCGCGAAGAACTGCGGCGTCTTCGCGACGATCGGCCGGTTGGCGCGACCCTGCATCAACACGATGTGCCGGTTCGGACCAAAATACTCACCCATCGACATCAGCGCCGCCGGCGGGATCAAATCGACCGCCTCGACGGACTCACCGCCAGACCCGCCGCTCAACAGCTTGTCGTTTTGCCAGTTCGACGTCTTTTTCTTCTTCGAGGTCTTGCCGACCATCGTGCTGATACGCTGAGCCGTTTTGTCGTTTGTCAGGTCAAGGACCACCTTGCCCGCGGCGTTGGTGATAAACCGTTCGACGCCCCCTTGCCCATAGCGCTCCTCGATCTGGCCGAAATCCTGGCCGATGAGCAGATACGAGATCTTCTGCCCGCGGCCGACTTCGGGACCCCGCAGCAACGCCTCCGACTTCGGCAGGATCGGGAACTCGTCCAGTCCGAAAAGAACGTGGCACGGCCCAACCGGAATGCCGCGATCATCGCACCGCAGCTTCTTCTTCTTGCCCAACATAACGTTGCGGGCAGCCTCGACATCGGCTTCCGCCGCTCCGCTGTCTCTCAGCCGTTCGAACTCCTCGCGCGCCAGGTGATACTCGGTCCATGGCTTGACGCCGTTCGGCTTGTTGGCGATGAGATAGCCCGTCAGGCTCTCCACATACAGCCCCGTCACCGTCGACATCGTCGTCGCGTCCTTGACGCGCACCGCGAGGAACACCGCCTGCGCCCGGCACGACTTGCTCACCGGATCCCAGCGACCGCGAATATCCGAGAACGAGAAATCCGACGAATAGGTCCGCTGCTGCACCGCGGAGTTCTTGAACACCGACACCGCAGAATCGAACTGCTTGAAAATCGAGGAGCGCGTCTGCTCCGCGAGATCCCGCAGTTCCACCAGCTCCGCGACGGCACGCGGGTGGTACTGAAACCGCTCGCACTCGTCGATCATCTTCTGCCAGACCGCCTTCGACGGGTCCTGACCGGCCGGAGCGTTCGGGTCAGCACCGCCCTTGCGGATCTCCACGAGCATGTCCAGCATCATCGGCATCGACGGCTCGACCTGCACCGAAGCGCTTCGCGCCGCCGGCCGCCACTTCACCGGAATGCCGTCCCAGGCACCGACCGGCGACGCGTCAACCTCTGCCAGCGAGATCGGCGTGCCCTGCTCCACCTTCACACGATGAACCCCATAATAGCCGCAGTAGTTCATCTCCTCGATGATGGCCTCCGCGTCGTACATGGCCAGCACCACGCCCTGGTGCGGCCCCGACACCCCCTGCGCGTCCATCGCACGATGGATTGCGTTCTTGAGCGTGTCATGCAGATTGGCCCGCTGCACCTTTGACACCGTGTAATGATGCAGGCCGACGCTCGCCGCGCGCGCCGCCTTGGGCCAGAACGGGTCAGCACTGCCCGTCGGGTCCGGGTGATAGATCGCGCACATGTTTTCCAGGTACGTCTCCCGGTCGCCGCCGTACGGCGGCAGCGCCGAGCGCGACAGGTAGTTCCAGCGCGGGTAAAAGACCCCCTCCTTGATCTTGTCCGTCGCGCCCAGCTCCAGCACCCACACGTCCGCCGTCTGGGACAGATAGCCGCCGACGATGTGACTGAGTTCCGGCTTGACGTCGTTGACGATGAACGACACCGGCGCCCCGCTGGCCGGATCGACCGTGCACTTCAGCAACGTCGGCACCACGATGCCGGTGGTCTTACCGGCACCCGGCGGGGCGAGCGAAAGGCACGACACCGTGGTCGGCAACGCGAGATACTGGTCGGTGTAGGGATCCACGCCCAGGATGATCATGTAGCCCTGCGCCTTGCCGGGAACCCCGGTCATCCGCAGCCCCATGGCGTCGATATCCTTCTTCGTCGCGTAGCGCGCATCACCATACGGCTTCGCGAAGAAATCGAAGGGGCACAGCACCGCGTGCAGGAACCCACCACCGATGGGCGTCAGCAGCAACGTGTAGCCGCTGACGATGCCCACCACGTCGTCACCGACGAGCCATCCCCCGACGACCGAGAACATCGCCGCAATGTCGAAGTTGACCAACGCGTGCAACTCATACAGCGCGTAGGCCATCGACCAGGTCACCGTCTGATCATTGACCTTATACGACGCCAACACCACCAGCGGCGGTCCAGCGATGACCGCCACCAGCAGCAACCCTAAGAAGATCGACAGGCTCACCGCGTACCACCACGCCGCCCGCTTTGCCTCGACCTTCGAAAAATCCATCACGCCGTGCGCCATGCCGGTCTCCTAAATCGCACGATAGGCACGCCCGTCCGGCGTGACCATGGCCAGCATCCCGGTCATTTCCACCGGAACCATCATCACCACCAACGGCCCCGGATGCCTCCGGAACCGTTCGATCATCCGGCCGTCCGGCCGGTAGATCGCATAAAGCCGCTCCTGGCGTTTGGCGAAACCGGCCAGCACCATCTGCCCGTCACCCGACGCCTCAGAAGGCTGCCGCATCCTGCACCCCCTTGTCCCGCGCGTGGCGCTGGAAGGCCTGAAAGTCCTCCCGCACCTCGCTCCGCGCCGTCGCCGACGCGAAAATGTCGATCTCGTGCGGCAAAGCCAGCTCCACGATCCGCCGCACATCGCCGGTCTTTTCGATGTGCACGAACCGGCTGAACGACTGCAGGATCATCTCCGCGATCGTCTCAAAGTTGGCGCTCGGCAAAACGTTGGCGACGTTCATGAAGATCGCCCGGACACACCCGGCGACCGAATTCGCGTGAACCGTGGTCATGCAGTTGTTGTGGCCAGAGTTGAACAGCGAGATGAACGCCGCCGCGTTCTTACCCGAGATCTCGCCCGGCAGGATCACGTCCGGCGACGCGCGCCTCAAAAAATCAACCATCGTTGCCCACGTCAGCCCCGACTCAGCGCGGTCCAGGCGATCGACGATCAGATGCAGCCGGTTTTCATGCGGCACCAACAGCTCGACCGAGTCTTCAATCGTGATGACCCGCCGGTCACGCGGGATCATTTCGATCATCGCCATGCTCAGATTGCTTTTGCCGGTGCCGGTGCCTCCCGACACCGCCACCGCGCCGTCCTGCTCGACGGCCATCATCAGGTCCTCCTCGACAAACTCGGAGTACCGCACCCGCCTGCGCGTTTCCGCCGACGCGCCGGCGAGGTCCGACACGCGCGTGCGCGCGCCCTCGCTGCCGAGGAAATCCGTCACCTTGCGCGCCTCGGTGCGCGTTTTGCGCACGCACAACGCCATGCCGCGTTCATCGCTCACCCGGAAGAGGCAATGCCGCCCCATGATGCTGGACCAGCGATACCCCTCCGGCTTCGTCTCGCAGTACAGCAGCGGCGAATGATCCACATCGAACGTCCGGTTCGTGCGCGCGGCCAGCACCTGGCAGGCCGCCATCATCGCGTCCTCGCTGATGTCCGGATCCATCACGCACTCCCAGGAGTTGGCTCCCGTCTTGAGCCACACCCGGCCCGGGTCATTGACCATGATCTCCTCGACGCCATCGCGTCGGTAATACCGTGAGAACGGCGCCAGCGCGTTCTCCAGGATCACCGTCAGCGCGTCCCCCAGCCCGTGAAAGGCGGTCATCCCATTCCTCCCTGTCCCACACCGGTCTCCGCCGCAAGGCGGGCCGCCTGGAGGCGCCCGCGCGCCTGACGGCCGCGCGGCTGGTCGATGCCGCCGATCCGCGCCACAAGGCCTTCCAGCCGCTGCACGGCACCGGCCATCGCCGTCACATTGCACGCCTCCCAGGCGCTCATCAGGTCACCCTCCAACGCCCCCACCGACAGCCAGATCTCCTGCCAGGCCTCACCGGCCGCCGCGACCGCGTCCGTTCCATCCGCACCGCCGACCCCGGCGTTCGACGCGTACGCGATCACAGGCGCCGCGGCTCGCACATCCTCGACGTCCCGGCCCAAGCGCATTTTGACGGCGTTGATGCGCGCAACGCCCTGCGCCAGCAGGGCCACTGACCGGCACCGCAACTCCCACTCACGAAATCTGGCGTGGGCGGTCGCGGTGAAGAACCGGCGGTAACGGCCCAGCCCTCCCATCGCCACCGACATCGCCGTGGGGCGATACACCAACGCGCCAAGTTCGCGGTCGAACCGGAACGGAGCACCGTGAGGCAGCACCAGATCGTCCGGCGGCCGCAATCGCGTGCGCACGACAGTCAGCCGGTTCGCCCCAGACTTCTCCAACGCCTGCAGGTCCGCCGACGAAAACAGCAGAAGCCGAACCAGTGTCCGCCCCTCGTTGCGGCGCGCACGGTCAACCGCCATCGGGATCCGCGCGGTGCGCCGATCACGCGGTACCAGCCACCGCGCGAACGCCGCGGGATCGGCGCCAACCGGCGCCCACCACGAAGAATCGCGCAGACACATCAACCCGCCGGCCGCGACGGCCGCGGGTATCTCCTCAGGCGGCGGAAAGATCCGAAACACACGCCCCTCCTGACCGTCAAAACGCCCCAGTGTAGCCGTTCCACGCGCCGCCGTGAAGACCACGCACGCGGCCAAAGGTGCGACAACAAAAAAGGGGGGCTTGCGCCCCCCGATTCCCTGCCCCCCAACCGAACACCACACACGAAAAAGGGGGGCAAAGCCCCCCTTCCCCGTACCTGCGCCGACGTCTCAGAGCACGGCGGCGGCCTTCTGCTTGGAGAACGCGGCGGCGATGTCATTCGCCTTGTTCTCCTGCGTCGCGGCCTTGCCCTGCTCGCGGCCGTCGGCCTTCCAGTTCGTCAGCGTGTCGAACGAGATCGGCTTGTTCTCGCCGTCGCGGAACGCGGCCTTCTCGAACCGCTGCTGGAGACCCTCGAGAACCTCCAGCGCACCCTTCTTGAGGTTGGGCAGGCTGTACTTCTCGGGATTACCCATGTCCTTGAACGAGAGCTTCTCGCCCAGGAGACGGTTCTCCCTCAGCGCCAGCTGCTCGGCGGCCTTGTCGGTCGGGTCGGTAAGGACGCCGATCTTGGTGCCGTCGGGCAGCTGGTGAACGTCGCCGCGGGCGATCGCGGCGTCGTACAGCGGCTTGACGCGCTGAGCGACGATGGCCTGCTTGGCCTCGATGCGGTCATCCAGGCTCTTGATGACGCCCTGGATGCCGACCGCGGCCGCCCGGAAGTCAGCCGCCGTCCGAAGCTTGTCGAACGACTGGATGAGCGACGCCTTGTTGCGCCCGATGACGCTGTAGTCGGTGACGCGGATGTAACCCACGGTCCGCTCACCGAACATCGCCTTCTCTTCCGGTGACTGACGCACGTCGCCACGACCGGCCGTCCGCGCCGCGTCCTTGACGACCTCCTTGGTCGCCTTGACCGCGGCGTTGGACAGCCGTTCGGCCTCCATCGCCTCCGGGCCGGAGTACTTGGTCACCAGGCTCTGCAGAAACGGCGAATCCTTCGCCGCCGTTTGACTGATCGCCCACTGACCCAGTTCGCCGGTCGCCGGATTGAACTTGTGCTTCACGAACTCGGCAACGCCGCCGATCATCGTGTTAAGGTCCTGGCCGTTGACGCGGGCCACATTGGCCAGCGCCGAACGCAGCTGGTCGCCGAGATTCGGCGCCTTCTTCGGCACACCGTTCTCCTCGACGACGGCGCCGTCCTTGACCTCGCACTGCGGCACGTGCAGGTAGATGCGATCGTCGGCCGCCAGACCCGGCTTCGACATGGTGTTGCTCGGATGAGCAGCCTGATACTGCTCAAAGAGCGCCCGCGTCTCGGTGATCTGCGCGTCCGACGCCCAGGCCGACTGCTTCACCGCGTCGGCCAAGGCCGGGTTGCGGATGGCGGCCGGCTCCGGAAGAAAGAACTTCTTGGCGTCCGCGTCGAACTCGACGAACGTCCGCGACGACGTGCTGTCCAGGCCGAAAGCCTGGAAGAACGCCTTCTTGCCAAGCTCCGGCTTGCCCAGAGTCTCGGCGTGCATATCGGCCAGCAGGCCGAGATAGATGCGCGGCACTTCGCCCGACACCTCAGCGTTCTTCTTCGCCATTTTGATCCCCACTTTCCAGGCACCCGGGGAGGCGTCCGCCTCCCGTCGCCCCATGCCGCCGAACCTCTCGTTTACGGCGGCCTCTGTGGACCCTGCGTCCACCACCACGGCCCACCACGGGCCATCACAGCGCCGAGACCTTTTGGGCCCTCGAGCGCTCACACCGCGCCGGGACCTTACGGGCCCCCGAACGCGCACGCGGGGGGAATGCCGCTCTCTGACACTCCCTAGTCCCAAGCGCCGCCTCCCCACGGGGATTTGGCGTTCACCACGCATCACCGATGCCAGCGAACGTCAAAACACTATCAACGGCCGACGCTTTTGCAAGCCGTTTTTCGCGAAGTTGCGGCGCGTTTTGACGAGGTTTGATGGACACAACCGTGAGTCCCGCCTACACTGCCACCGTCAAATCGCCCGCAACGCCTTGAAAAGCCGAGCCACAGCCCGCCATGACCCGCACGCTCGTCGTCTTCGAAAAAAGTTCGCAGTCAGAGAGAATGGCCGCGCTGCTGGCCAAACGCCACGGCCAGCCCGCCGTCGCCGGCTACCGCAGCTACACCGTGGGCGATGTCACCATCACCCACCTGCGCGGCGCCATGCTGCGCGACCTCAAACCCGAAGAGTACGACGACGCCGACGCCAAGTGGCGGATCGACCGGCTGCCGTACGACCCGCAGGAGTGGCGCCAGGTGCCGCGCGACGACGAGCGCGCCAAAGCCTTGAAGCGTGTGCGCGACCTCACCGCCGGCTGTTCGACACTCGTCATCGCCACCGACCCCGGCCGCAACGGACAGGCGATCGGCGCCGACGCCCTGCTCTGGGCGCTCGGCATCAAAGCCGACGCCCTGACCTTCTGGGCGAGCGTCGGCCGCAGCCCCGGCACCGCGCACATTCCCACGATCAAGCGCTTCTGGGCCTCCGGCGAGGAAGAAGCCGACTACGCCCGTGCCTGGAACGCGTTGCTCGGTCTCGACGACCCGATCGACCAGAGCGGCAAAACACCGCGCCTGCTCACGCTCGCGGCCATCACCCGGTCCCGCGCCGATTGGCGAATCGGTATGAGCGATACCGTGCTCGAAACCTGCGTGTACGGCACCAAAACCAACTCCGGCCGCGTAAAGAACGTCATCCTGGAACTGGTCACCCGCCGCCAGGAGGAGATCGAGGCCTACCAGCCCCGTCACTATTACACGCTCGACGCCCTGGTGCGCGCCGAGACGCCCAACGGCCCGGTCGATGTCACGCTGTCGTACCAGCCGACCGAGGACAACCGCCTCTGGGACCGCGCCGCCGCCGACGCACTCGCCGGCGCGCTCACCAGCCAACCGCTCACGCTGTCCGTCAAAACAGCCCAGGACCGAGAGCTCCCGCCACGGCAGTTCAACCGCTCCATGTTCATCAAGCACATGGGCGACAAGCACGACTGGGCCTCCACCCGCACCAGCGAGGCCATCAACGCGATGTACTTCGCAGCGCTCACCTCGTACCCGCGCACCGACTCCACGGTGCTGTCCGAAGAGCAGATCCCCCAGATCGGCGGCATACTGTGCAATCTTGCCGCCTTTCCCGAGCTGGCGCCCCTGCTGCCGGCCACACCCACCGTGCGCAAGCACATGTTCAACACCGCGGCGATCATCGAACACCCCGCCCTCTCCCCGCTCACCACGCCCTTCGACACCGTCGAAGGCACGACCGCCGACCACCGGCTCGCCTACATCGAGATCATGCTGCGTTACATCGCCGGCCTCAGCGCGGACCACAGCTTCATCCGCACCAAAATCGACACCGCCGCGGCCGGCATCGCCCTGGAAGCGACCGGCCGCCAGATCATCGACCAGGGCTGGCGCCGGGTCCTGCCCACCGACGGCGACACCGCCGCCCCCCTCCCCGCCATCCCGGATGGGGGCTCCGCCACCATCCTCGCCGTCACGGTCGTCGAACAGACCACCAAGCGCCCACAGCCCTACACCGATTCCTCGCTGGAACAGGAGCTGGCCGAAGCCGCCAAGTTCGCAACCGACCCGGCGCACAAGAAACTGCTGCGCGAAACCAGCGGCATCGGCACGCAAGCGACGCGCACGGACATCATCGCCGAAGTCATCGCCAACGACCTGATCGTCGCCGACGCCAAACGCCGCCTTGCCCCGACCCACCGCGGGCGGGCCGTCAACACGCTGCGGCGCCAACACCTCCCCGACACCATCGACGTCGGTGAAACCGCCGTGCTGGAGGAACGCCTCGAAGCCATAGCCCGCGGCGCCGACACCCCCGATGCCTTCCTGAACACCGTCAAAGAGCGTCTGAA
>Ga0196970_1000944_pt1 | contig 24699 bp, 25 predicted proteins | sample S1v_513CmetaG_FD_148672 | JGI IMG/M metagenome (GOLD analysis project Ga0196970, IMG submission 148672) | Soil microbial communities from Anza Borrego desert, Southern California, United States - S1+v_5-13C | ecosystem: Environmental > Terrestrial > Soil > Desert | place: USA: California... | reverse complement strand
TGCCCTGTGAATCCGCCTCGACCTGCTTCATGATCCCGTAGCCGTGCCGCTCCTGTATGGACAGCGCGAGCAGGATATGAAGCACCGCCGGAGTGAGGGGTGCGTTGACTGTATTCTTTGCCATATCGACTTACTATATCCGTGACGGATGTATTTATATCCGCGACGGATGTATATGTCAAGAGGGATAGAAGAGCCTCACTCAAGCCGGGTTGAGTGGGCCACTAGCCAGCGCGACAGTCTTCGCGAGGAATCGCAAAGCCTCGCTGCGCTCTACCGCGATTGCCTCTACATTGCGGCAGGGAGAATCTTTGCGATCTTCAGCTCCCCCGCGTCGCGGACAATTAAGAACAGAAATCCTGAGTCCACGGTGACGATGATCGGTGTATCTTTCGGAAGCCCGAAATACGCTGCCTCGTCTGAGGACATGCAATCGGCGTCTTCCTTGCGAACGTCCTTTTCGACTTCCGCCCATCTCGCAGCTGCCCGATCCGCAAGTTCTGGATGCTCTGCGTTGAACCGCGAGGCAGCATTAGCAATCTTGTGCATCGCCTCAATTACCGACTTTAGCTGGTTGTACGACTCAATTCTGGGCTTCTCGGTCTGATCCGACCGGAACAGACGTTCCAGGGTAGGGCTTTCGTGAATCTGCCGGACGACTTCGGGAGGAAGAGCTTCGAGGGGGTTCTCAACTGGCCATCTGTCAGCTCGAAAACCGCATTCGGCAAGCTGCACAAAGAACTGCATCGAGGCGGCTCCAAATTCCTGCATGAGTTCGCAATCCGCGTTGGTCACTAGTGACTTGTCCAACTCGAAGAGTTCACCGAGCACGGGTTGACAGGAGGAGGCCAAGTACCGCCGCCGTATTGAGGAGGAGTCTACCCCCCGTCTCAGATCGCTAAGGAATTGTTCAGATAGGAAGGTTGCAGCCTTGCGGTCTGCTACGGTGCACTGTTCCGTCGATACGCTCTGGCCATGGCTGAACGGTAAAGCGGTAAGAACCAGTAGGGTCACGAGTGCAGTGGCCAATGATTTCACAATCGGGACTTTACCCCGAATCACGGCAGAGTTCCACGACTTGTCGAACAAAGCCCCACTCAAGCAAACCCGGCTTGAGTGGGCCACCTAGCCGATTCCCTGTCGGCTATTTGTAATAGCTTGGGTCGGGAGACCCGACGTAGATGTCGCGAGGCGGTTTCGGGTCTACGTAGAGCCGAATCATCCCGAAGTCCTCTTCAACCTCTAGCTCCCAGCGTTTTGTCTGGCCGTCATGACGTGGAAAGTGCGGTGTGAAGTCGTGAAGAACGACGAGAGGACGGGCAAAAAGCCGCCGCTTGAATTCCCACTTGCCATTTGTTTCAAGCTGCAGTGCGCCGCCCCTGCGTTGGTAGCGTTGCACGTACGTTCCGTCAGCATGGAGTTCTAATTGTTCAAGCCCGTTGTCATGCTCGGCTGAGTATTCACCTACCACTCGCGACTGCGCCAGTAGCCATCCTGAGCCGTGAACGGCGATGACGACGAGGGTCAGCGGAATCGCCCACAGCAGGGCGATTGCCACATTGGAACACCAACCGAATGCGCGGACGCTCATGAATTCTCTGGCAACCACGGCCACTCTACGCCACTTGGCACGCCGATTCCACGATTGTTGAAGTACCATGTCTACTTGCTCACTATGCCTAACGCAACTGGCGCCCTCACGTAGCGCCTCTCGCGCCGTAGATAGTAGTGCGCGATGGCGTTCTCGGTTTTGGTTCGGCGTGTTGCTTGACGGATTCGCGCGCAACGAAACTTCCCGCTGGTGCGGAGCATCGGAACTTGCATGGCGAACGAAGTCATAGAAGCGGTAAAGTCTGGTGAGCGTTCACGGGTCGAGAACGCCATAGAAGCCCACCCTGCGCTGGCTGCGAGCCTGGACGACAACGGCGTATCGGCGCTGTTGATCGCGGTCTACTACGGCCAGCGAGAGATCGCAGACCTGCTTGCCTCAAGGGTGTCCACGATGAGCATGCACGAGGGTGCGGCCATCGGTGACCTGACCACTATCCGCGCCCTGGGCCGATGGCCCGACACCGTGCGCGACTATTCACCCGATGGATGGACGCCGTTGCACCTTGCCGCAGCGTTTGGCGGAGCGGAAGCCGTGCGCGTACTCTTAGAACTCGCTGCCGACCCCAACCAGCGCTCCCGCAACGCACTCAATAACACTCCGCTTCATGCATGCGCGGCGATAAGCCGATCTGTAGATATTGCGCGCATGTTGCTCGACCACGGTGCTGACGTGAATGCCACGCAGCATGGCGGCTTTACCGCGCTCCATTCTGCGGCGTTCAACGGCTCGGTCGACCTCGTCGGCTTGCTGGTGGAACGCGGAGCCGACCTCAGCGCCCGTACGGACGACGGGCAGACCGCCGCCGATCTCGCGCGCGAAAAGGGCCACGACAAGCTCGCCATTTTGCTTTCGCCGTAATGCCGAGGCATTCAGTATCGGTCTTGGAGAAGTGCCTCCAGGCATCCACGGATGCGAACCCGTGATTGGTGTATTCGCGCGAGCGGATGCTCTTCGTGGTGCCACTTCAACTGCATCCAAATTAAAGTTCTGCTGGACGTCACAGTTCACGATGAGACCTACGGCAAGCGCGTTGTGGCGTGAAACTGTTTAGTGGTGTAAAACTGTCAGTCCTTCTTTGATACGCAAATGAGCACTGTTCAAAAAGTTCGCAAAGCAGTATTCCCCGCCGCCGGCCTCGGAACGCGATTCCTTCCTGCGACCAAAGCGCAACCGAAAGAAATGCTGCCGCTGGTGGATAAGCCGATCATCCAGTACGGCGTGGAAGAAGCGCTTGCCTCCGGGTGCGACCACATCATCATTGTGACTGGCCGCGGCAAGACCGCTATCGAGGACCACTTCGACGTCAGCTACGAACTGGAAAAGATGTTGGAGGAGCGCGGCAAGACCGAGCTGCTGGCCATCGTGCGCCAGATCTCCGACATGATTCACGTTTCGTACACGCGACAGAAGGAGGCCATGGGCCTTGGGCACGCGGTGCTGATGTCGCGCGAACTGGTGGGCAACGAGCCTTTTGCCGTGCTGCTGGCCGACGACGTCATCGACGCCGCAACGCCCTGCCTGAAGCAGATGATCGACGTTTATAACGCCACGGGCTGCTCGGTGATTTCAACCCAGGTTGTGGAAGGACCGGCTATCTCGGCTTACGGCGTCATCGACGGAAAGCCAGCCGAAGGAAATCTGCCCGGCAAGGTGTACGAGATCAACAACCTGGTCGAAAAACCCCGGCCGGAAGAAGCACCTTCGAACCTGGCCATCATCGGACGCTACATTCTTACCCCGCGGGTCTTCGAGATGCTCGACCGCACTCCGCTCGGCACAGGCGGGGAACTGCAACTGACCGACGGCATGCGCCAGCTTCTCAAGGAAGAAAAGATCTACGGCCTGTGCTTTGAAGGCAAGCGCCACGATACGGGAGACAAGCTGGGATTCCTGAAAGCCACGGTCGAATTCGCGCTCAAGCGCCCCGACTTGGGCAAAGACTTCTGGGATTACCTGAAGCGCCTCGATGTAGATCAGGTGTTTCAGGATGGAGTGGAGTGCAAGGCGTAAGGCGTAGCGCCGGCGGCTCGCCGCTTGTCGCGAGGACGGCTCGCCCTCGCTGACACTCTGGCGAAGAAGCTTGCCAGTTTGTTGTTCGCGCTCCCGCTAGCTTCTTCCACGCACAACGGCAAGCCTTCTCGCGCACTCCAATAGCTCGGCATGACGAAAGACAACGCTCTGACCACGCTGTGGCAAAACTTCCCGCTGAAAACCGGTCACACCATCGTGAACGTGCTGATGCTGGCTTTGCCGGCGGCGCTGGTGGCGCACTGGTTCATTCATCCGGGAGCGATCATAGAGTTCTGCCTGGCCGCGTTGGCCATCATTCCGCTTGCTGGCGCGATGGGCGAAGCGACAGAGGATCTTGCTTCGCACTTGGGTGACCGAGCCGGAGGCCTGCTCAACGCCACTATGGGCAACGCGGCAGAGTTGATCATCGGTTTCTTCGCATTGAGAGCGGGGCACGTCGAGATCGTCAAAGCTTCGATCTCCGGCAGCATCATCGGGAATATTCTCCTGGTTTTTGGGATCAGCATCATCGCTGGTGGCCTGAAGCGGCCGAAACAGACCTTTTCGCGTCAGGACGCCGCCGTCAATTCAACCATGCTGTTTATCGGGGCTGTCGCGCTGATCATGCCCGCGGTTTTCGATCTGAGTGTTTTCGGGTCGCTGCGCGAAGGCGTGGTCGTCGAGCGCCTCAGTCTGTGGACCAGCGGAATCCTGATTGCCGTATATGCCAGCAGCATGATCTTCACTTTCAGAGGAGGACCGGCAGCACCACACCGGGAACCAGGAGCGCACGTACGCTCGGCGAAGGCCGCAACGGTTGCGCTCGTCGCTTCCACGGTCGCGGTGGCCTACATGAGCGAATTGCTCGTCGGGGAGATTGAAGCGTTCAAACAGGGGCTAGGCTTGTCAGACCTGTTCATCGGGGTCGTTGTCATCGCGGTGATCGGCAACGCCGCCGAGCACTCTTCGGCCATCCTGATGGCCATGAAAGACAAGATGAACGTTGCCGTGAACATCGCGGCCGGGGCCAGTTCGCAGATCGCGCTGCTCGTGGCCCCACTGCTCGTTTTTATTTCGCTGTTCACGCAAAAGCGAATGTCGCTGGTGTTTACCGGGATGGAGATCGCGGGCATCGCCCTCGCCGTCATTGTCCTGGAGATGATCGCGTACGACGGCGAAACCAACTGGTTCGAAGGCGTCGAACTTGTAGCCGTGTACCTGATACTGGCAATCGCGTTCTTCTTCGTGCCAGCGGGATTCGGAGGACACTGAAGTTTATCGAATGCTCTGACCGTTCAATCATTGGCGCGTTTGATTCGGGCAAGAAACGACACTTCTTGTAGTGATGGTCCCAATGAATCGATGCGCCGATGATTCACTCCTGTGAGGCAGCCTTCGGATGTGCGAACGCTTCGCTCAGCATCTCGAGATCAGCATGGCTCGAGGGCATCCACGCACCACCCAGTTCCTGGCGGATAACTTTTTGTACCGTCCGGATCGGTTGCGATTTCATGTGCTGCATGAATCGCTTCCATTCGGAAACCACGCTCTTGTACTCGTCGTCATCGGAATCGAAGCGAAACTCGCGCACGGCGTCCACGGCGGTGCCATATTCCTCAGCGTAGTCTTCGTGCAGATAGCCGTGCATAAACGCCCGCAACGCCGGGTACTGATTCTTCTCGGCAGCTTTGCTCGACATCAGCGGCACTCCGGATAAGAAGTCAACACGTAATAACGCCCGGGTCCGTCCCACTTCAGAATAACCAACGCATGCGAACACGGTTCGGCCTTGTTCTCACCCCGGTGAAGCGTACGCCCCAACGTGTGATCGCTATCGTAATCCAGAACGAGGTTGGGATGTCCAGTGGTGCGGGCCATCCAGCGGTTGATCCGTTCCCGATTTTGCTCCAGGGCCGCCCCGACTGCCACCTCGGCCGTCGGCTGATCGCTGTAAGTAGAAGCTGCCGAGATGCGCTCGCGCCGAAGTCGCTGGCGGAGTTCGGAATCGCTGAGACCCACGTGTCGCTTCAGCGTGTGCCCTCCGCGAAGTTCATCAAGTTGAAGAAGACGGCGAGGTTGCTGGCTGGGTTCTTGGACATTCGTAGAGAACTCGACCCTGATCTCGCCCTTGCGGTTGTCGTCCTGCCTCTCGCAGCCAAACAGGCCAAGCACCAGCGTCAGGACAACAAGACACGAAACAAATGTGGGGACTACGCTTCTATGCGCCAGAGATTGACGGGCAGTTTGTCTCGGCGGCAGACAGCGCTCGTTCGCCACATTCCAAAGGCACTTCATTCCATGGCTTTCGTGAATACGAAGTCGTGCTGCCAGTGCTGCTTGTAGCCCGCCCGGCGGAGTTCTGTCGCCAGTTGTGCCCAGTGACGAATACTGTGAATCAGAGCATGCGTGAGACACTTCCGAAATGTGACCGTGAGTTCACCAAAGGACACGGTCTTGAATGTGACATTCCGGGCTAGCTTGCTGTCGTCGGCACTTTCTATGAACTGCCGCAAACGGATTCGTGCCTGTTCGCCGATTCTGAACAGCGTTTCGTTTGGCGCGCTCGGAATATCTTCAAAAGGCGTGTTCGGCTCCTCAAAAAGCCTCTGAGCGTAACGATGTTCGACAGCGAAGATGTGGTGCAGCAGCCCGCGCGTGTTCTCTACATGCGCAATGTCGAGCTTCACATCGAGCGCAGCCGGATGCTGCACAAAGAACCGCACCCAATTCTTCGTCTCTTCTTCCACATAGTCGAGCAGGACGGCTAAATCAAACGAAGCCGGCATAAGGTCACCTTTATCGCCAGGCAAACTATCGCGCCCTCATCCGCCCGATAATGCCATGACCTGTTGTTGGCTAGCTCGGAAGCTGAGCTCAGCTTACTTCGCACCCGCACGCGCCAGCTTTCTATCGAAGTACGAATTCATCATGCTGACGTAAGAATCTCGTTCAATCACTTCGCGACTAATAACCTTGAGCACGTCATCGGACATGAGGCCTGAGGTTGCAAGCTCGCGTCCGGCCTTCTCGGCAGCGGACACGACGTCCGTCACGTCCATCTCGTTTGCCAGCATCACAGAGAAAATCGGCGCAGCGGGGCGCAACAGGGCGCCGGCGAAATTGAACCCTGCCGTGTTGCACAGCATACGCATTTGCACCAGCAGAGGCTCAAAGTTGTCCAATTCCCAGAACCCGCAGGTGGAGACCAGCACGATCTTCTTTGGCCTGGAAGCGTCTCGAATCGGGTGCACGCTGTGGCCATCGCGCAACTCAACCCACGGCTCGACCATAGGAATGAGGCGGTCCATCAGGTTCTTCATCTGTCCCGACACGCCCCAGACGTACACCGGCGTGGCGAACACGAGTACGTCTGCCTCGCGCAGCTTCGGGTGGATCATCTGCATGTCGTCCTGCTGAAAGCACTCGCCGGGCGAATTCAGCCAGCAATGCAGCTCACCCTGACATGGATCGATGTTCAGTTTGCTGGTGTAGAAGAGTTCGACTTCCGCACCCGCTGCTTGCATTCCGTCGAGAAACGGGTTGAGTATCAGTGCGGTGTTGCCCTTGTCCATCTTCGGGCTGGAATTAAACGCGAGAACCTTCATAACCACCTCGATGGTCGAACGACATGCAGAAGTCAGAAGGCCATTCAAGCCGTCGCGGTTTCAAGGTGTCGACCTGAAAGCGCTCCCCATTCCCGTTCTGGTACATCGCGCAGCCTGCAACTCCCGATTCTGGCGAGGGCGTCTCGGCCAGGTTTTCGCCCTCGCCGCGTCCGGGACAATCCACAATGAACTTCGGTTTCTTAGCTGGTGCTCACACTTATTACTCGAAAGCTGCTAGCTACCGCTTTTCAGCTTCTTCGACTTTTCCTCGACTCCCTGCGCTAGCTTCTCCTTATGCGCAACCATCTTCCGGGCGATTTCGGGATCGCCAAGCGCGATCATCTGAGCTGCGAGGATGCCGGCGTTCGTGGCGCCAGGCTTGCCGATCGCGACGGTGGCTACCGGAATCCCTGCGGGCATTTGCACGATCGACAGCAGCGAATCGAAACCTTGCAGCGATGTGGACGGGATGGGCACGCCGATCACAGGCAGCGTCGTCTCTGCCGCAATCACTCCGGCCAAGTGGGCTGCCCCGCCCGCACCCGCGATGATCACTTTGATACCGCGTTGCGCGGCGTTGCGCGCGTATTCGCTGGTTCGGGCTGGCGACCGATGTGCCGAAGTCACGTCGATTTCGTAAGGAATGCCGAAGCCATCCAGGGCTTTGGCCGCTTCGCGCATAATTTCCAGGTCAGAATCCGAGCCCATCACGATTGACACAGCAGGGTTCGTGCTCGCAGTCACAGATGTAACTTTCCTTTCAGGGGAGTGTTGAATTCACTTCAGTTGATCCGATCGAAAGTACCGAACGGAGAATAGTGTACTGCCAACAGAGGCGCTATCGGTCGGCCACCCGCCTCAAATTAGAACTTGTTCACCCGATCGCACCTGAGGAGACTGTGCAGCCGCCGACGTAAGTTGTCAGGCTCTCACTTCCGTGCCCGGCATTTCTTCTTCGGCAGCTTTCCTCACGCGATCAAGTTCAGCCTGCATCATCGCGTGGTACTCCGAAACCTGCTCGCCGCTGATGTCCGGGGGGACGTGGATCAGCTTTCCAATTCGCACTACGGCTCGCGAGAACGGTTTCGGAATCATGAAACGGTCCCAGGAATTCAGCACCCAGGCCTTCTCCAGGGCAATGTGAAAGCAATAGATTGGCGCTCCGGTGTTGCGTGCTAACAGCACCGGTCCGGGCTTTGCCACATAAAGGGGGCCGCGTGGGCCATCGATGGTGAACGCTACGCTCTGGCCCTTATCGATAAGCTTGTGCATGCCGAGGAGTGCGCGCACGCCGCCTCGTGAACTCGATCCGCGCACCGCCGGAAAGCCGAAGCGCTCGATGATGCGCGCAATGTATTCGCCGTCGAAGCTCTTGCTGGTCATCACGGCGATTCCGCGATGGCGATAGAAATACGTGGCCGGAAAAACGCACCGGTGCCAGAACGTGTAGATGGCCGGGTGCATGTGAGTTTCTGAGGGGCCACCCTCGGCGGTGGAGATGCGGATGCGCAGTGTCGGACAGATCAGGCGAATCGCAAGATATCCCAGCGCGGACACAAGCCAGAGGCTGATGCGCTGGCCAAGGGTGAAGGATTTCTCTTCCTCTCGGGCAGCCGGTACAGAGGTGGCGGAGGTGGTCACGTCACGATTTTACATGTGGGACCGGAAGGGCTTGAATTGCCGCTCTATGTTTCTGAGTGAATTCTCATCTCTGACCCCGGTTCTCTGGCATGCCGCTTGCACCTGATGAACGCGCAGGCAGATTAACGGTTTCGGTCAGGGCGGGGGGGCGTTCGCGATGCTCTCCCCCTCTCTGTTCAGCAAGCGTGCGCAGGCACCCGTCTTGACCCCTAGCCGTTGTTCGATGGAGGTCCGATGCTGGCCAAGTGTGCGAACCCGGAGTGTTCCGTAGTTTTTCGCTATGTCGGTGCGGGCAAGCTGTTCCGTATGCCGTCGCAACATTGCAACGCCGGCGCGACCGGTTGCAAAAACGGGCATGCGCCGGAAACGATGCAGCACTTCTGGCTCTGCTCGGATTGCGCCCGGACCATGACCGTCGCCGTTGAGCGCAGCGGACGCGTCGTAGTTATGCGCAGAGCGTTCATTCGGCCCTATCGCGAGGCCTTCGGCACTATCCGACCTGTGCCCGTGATCGGGCCGACCCAATTACCGGCAATCGTGTGACGGGGTGCCAAATTGGTCTGACTATTCTCAGAGTCGAGGATTAGTCCCGAAGGAACACCCGAACTTAGCCAGGACGTTGTCCTGGGTGGCTACCCAAGACGCGCCGAGTGGGTACGGTCGAATTCCCCCCACCCATCCTAGTCCCCCATCACACAAAAAGGCCGGGTTCGCAAACCCGGCCTTCCCACCACACACACATTTCGCTACACACCCGCATACTTAAGCCACTTCATGATCTCGGGCAATGTGGCGCGTTTGCCGTACATGAGGATACCGACCCGATAAATGCGCGAGCACAGCACGAGCAACCCGAACACGGTCGCAACCATGATCCCCAGGCATAGCACAATCTGCCACAACGGCGGTGTCTGAATCACGATTCGCAAGTACATCAACACGGGAGCGACCAGCGGGATCATGGACACCCACGTTGCGACCGTGCCATTCGGGTCGCGGAAGACGAGCATCACCAGTGAAAGCGCCAGAATGAGCGGCAACATGATGATGATCTGCATCTGTTGGCCTTCCTGCTCGGTATTGACGACTGCGCCCAACGCCGCGTAAATCGTGGCGTATAGGAAGTAGCCAAGCAGGAAAAATGCCGCAAAGCTGAAGATCGCGACGGGCGAGATCTGTGCTTTGCGGAAGACATCCGCCGCGATGGCGCCGGGTGCGGCAACGATCGAGGCCATGACGGCCCACATGCCGATCTGTGTTAGCCCGACGGCACCCACGCCTATGACCTTGCCCATCATCAATTCTGTCGGCGTGACCGATGAGAGCAGCACTTCGATGATGCGCGAAGACTTCTCCTCGATCACCGATCGCATCACGGCGATGCCGTAGAACAGTACCGTGCTGTAAAGGAGCATGACCAACGCGAACGTTGCGGCGAAGGCGGCGGTTGCGTTGACTTTTTTCTCCTGACCGCCATTCACCTGCACCACTTCGAGTTGCAGGGGCTTGAGGACGTCAGCGGCCTGCTCCGGGGGCACGCCGTGACTTTCGAGCGCTTGCACGGCCAGCGCATTACGAATGGCGCTGCGCACCGCCCCCTGATCCATGAAGTCGCCTGTTTCACGGCGGCTGTAGCTCACCTTGCGGCTTGCAATTTCCTCTGGTCCTAGCCAGACGTACCCGTCGATCTCCTTTCTAGTCGTGCGCTCGCGAAGGCTGTTGCGCTGGGCTTCCGAGAGATCGTTGCTGACCTCGACCTTGTATCCACCGGTCAGTTCGCGTGCTGACTCCTCCCCTTCGGACTTGCCGGATGGCCTTTCGAGTTCCTGCTGAATCTTCTCGCCGAGTGAGCGTTCAGCCGTAACGATGACGATCTGCCTGGTGTCGCCGATCTTCATGCTCGCCATGCGGCCGGGCAGGATAAAGATTCCAATGATGATCGGCATCGCCAAGGTCGAGATCAGGAACGACTTCGTGCGGACCTTCTCGAGGTATTCGCGCTTGATGATCAGCCAAATATTACGCATGTGCCCGCTCCTTCGCTTTCCCGACCACGTCGATGAATATTTCTTCCAGCGACGGTTCCATCAGCTCGAATCGCGTAACGCGTGCGCGAGAAGCCACCAGCTTAAGCAGGTCCTGGGAGTCCGCTGTCGGTTGCAATTTCACCTCGACGAAATTGCCGTAGTTGTTTGCTGAAAGCACCAGGGCGGAGTCAGTAAGGAAGCCATCGCTGCCTTCGTATTGCAGTTGCACGCTGCGCCGGCCATAACGAGCCTTGACCTCTTTCAGTTCGCCTTCAAGCACGGCCTGTCCATGGTTGATGAGGCAAATGGCGTCGCACAAGCGCTCGACCTGGTCCATTCGGTGCGTCGAAAAAAGGATCGTCTTTCCCGCCTGTTTCAATTCCACCAGCACATCTTTGAGAGCGACGGCGTTAGCGGGGTCGAGACCGCTGAACGGTTCGTCCATGATGATGAAATCGGGCTCATGCAGCAGCGCACTGATGAACTGCACCTTCTGCTGCATGCCTTTCGACAGTTCCTCAACCTTCTTGTCAAGCCAGGGGGTCAGGTCGAGGCGTTCGCACCAACGTTTCGCTTTTGCCACCGCATCCGCTGCGCTTACGCCTTTCAACTCCGCCAGGAGCACCAGGTGCTCAAGTAGCTTCATCTTTTTGTAGAGGCCACGTTCTTCGGGCAAGTAGCCAATGCGCGCAAGATGCCGGCGTCCCAGCGGTTCGCCGAACATGCGGACTTCGCCACTGTCTGGCAGCGTGATCCCGATCATCATGCGGATGGTGCTCGTTTTCCCGGCACCGTTCGGCCCCAATAGGCCGTAAATCTGGCCGGGTGCGATTGCGAACGAAAGATCGTCAACCGCAACAAAGTTGTCATAGGCTTTGCCAATGTTGTGCAGTTCCAGAGTGTTCATGCGAGTGCAGGTATTCTGGCGCGACTCTGCGGTTCGAGCAATCGGGAATTCTAATGTAAGGCTCAAGTAGGTTGACAAGACAGCGTTGTCTTCCCGAGCGGCGAGGGATCGCTATCTGCGAGATGATGCCCGCGATGGGCTTGCGGAAGGTTCGACATTGTTCTCAGCCCTAAAGAGGGCAGGAAGCAGTTCCCCTGCTTTTGCTACGAAACACTTGTCGAAATAGACGTAATTTGCAGGTGTCTCCGCGCCAATGTAGTAGCGACGCGCGGGCGCTCCCGTGTTTCGCCCAGCCCAGATGGCGAAACTCGCTGCGGGCTCCACCAGTCCGGAGCTGCCCACTGTAATGAACACCGTGCAGTTCTCAAGCGCATTGAAAATGGCGTCCAGCTCGTATGGCATCTCACCGAACCAGCAGACATGAGGGCGTATGCGTCCGCCACACTTGCATCGGGCAATCTCCTCACCTGCTCGATACACGCGCTCGTCGTCAAACGGGGTGTCGGCGCAGTTCCGCTCGCAACGGCTCTTGAAGAGCTCGCCATGCATGTGGACCACGCGCTTCGAACCAGCCTGCTCGTGCAGGTTGTCAACGTTTTGCGTGCACACGAACAGACGTTCACCGAGTTGCCGCTCCAGCCCGGCGAGCGCGAGATGTGCAGGGTTCGGCTTGCAGGTTAGCGCTTGCCGCCGACGTTCAGAATAGAACTGCCACACGATCCTGGGATCGCGAGCCCAAGCCTCTGGCGTCGCCACATCTTCGGGCCTGACGCCTCGCCAGAGGCCCTTGAAATCGCGAAAGGTCGGAATGCCACTTTCAGCGCTGATGCCCGCGCCCGTTAGCACGAAAACGCGATCGGTCGCGTTTATCTCAATCATTCAGGATCTTACCGTGCGGCTCCTTCCTTCTTGACCTCGGCTGTCGTCGGATCGATCACTTCCTTGACCTCCGATACGCGGTTTGCCGGGAAACCGCCTTCCGAAGCGTGTTGACGGATCAGTTGTTCGTTGGGCGAGATATACACGCAATACAACTTGTCTCCGGTGACGTAACTATGAACCCACTGGATCTCCGGTCCCAATTTTCTGAGAACGTTGCACGAGGTTTGCGAGGCGGCCTGCAGCTGATCAGGAGTGAACTGTCCAATTCCTGGGATTTCCCGTTCGATCACGTACTTCGGCATAAGTGGCTCCTTCTTGACGCCTTTGGTCCCCACGCTTCGGACGCTCACGTCTAGCGCAGCCAGGCGTCCCTGGTTTCGTCTGCGCAATGGATGACGAATACTGTTGGCGAGTTTCACGCTAACGGATGCCGTCGTCCCTGGCGCACGCGGATCCGGTGCAGGCGGCGAAGCTTCACTCTCGGTGCGAGGCAAATGCGGTAGGCAAACCACCCAAGCCCTCCGACGACGAGCAGCACGACGAGTGTATTTGCCAGCGCCGTCGCCAGCCAGATCGACTGGCCTAGCCAGCCCGGCGATAGTGCGAATATCGCCACTGTCACGGTGATGACCAGCAGCCATTTGCGTCGTACATTTCGCATTGTTACGCAACACTAGTCGTTATCACTCATTAATCATTGCTTATCATCCTACTCTTACCCATTCCCCGTTTCGGTCACTTGTCAGCGCCAAGTGTTCTAGTTTCCGGAAAGGGACCGAAACTCTCTCCACCTCCGCCCTCCTTTCCTGCTACTCTGCCTTTTCGGCCCATGCATTCTCTCGACCACATCTTGCAATCGGTTTTCGGACTGAAGCGGTTCCGGCCCCATCAGCGCGAGATCGTTGAGGACATCCTCGCCGGGCAGGATGTCATTTGCGTGATGCCCACGGGTGCCGGTAAGAGCCTCTGTTTTCAGTTGCCGGCAGTCGCGTTACGCGGGCTGACCATCATCGTCTCGCCGCTCATTTCGCTGATGGCCGACCAGGTGCAATATCTTCGCAAGCTCAAGATACCGGCCATGCTCCTGAACAGTTCGCAGGCATGGGAGCAACAAAGAGACGTATTGCATAGCCTGGAGCAGGGCTTCGCGGGACTGCTTTACATCGCGCCAGAACGGTTCTCGGCCGGGTCGTTCCAGCGGCTCTTACCGCGGCTGCGACCCAAGCTCTTCGTTGTGGATGAAGCGCACTGTGTCAGCTTCTGGGGACACGACTTCCGCCCGGAATACATGAAGCTGGCCGAAGTGCGCGAACAGCTCGGGTCGCCGGTTACGGTGGCAGTCACGGCTACTGCGACACCGCAGGTACAGCAGGACATTGTCGGCATGCTGGGCCTCCGCGCGCCCCGCATGCATGTGACCGGTTTTGATCGACCGAATCTCACGTACGCTTCCCGCAAGTTCGAGCGCATGGGCGACAAGGATGCGGCGCTGCTGCGGTTCCTTCGCGGACGGCACGGCAGCGGCATCGTCTATTGCTCGACGCGCAAGAACGTGGAACTGCTCACGGCACTCCTGGAAGACGAATTCCCCGATCGCTCCGTAACTGCCTATCACGCGGGGATGGAGCCGGCGCAGAGGACCCGCAGCCAGGCCCGCTTCATGGCCGAGGATTCCATTGTGGTGGCGACGAATGCTTTTGGTATGGGAATCAATAAGCCCGACCTGCGATCCGTGGTGCACTACAACCTGCCGGGCAGTGTAGAGGCCTATTACCAGGAAGCCGGACGCGCGGGCCGCGACGGCAAGCCGGCCAACTGCATTCTCTTCTACAGCAGTTGGGACCTGCGCACGCAGGAGTTCTTCATCCAGAACATCGGAGACAACAACACAGCGTTAAAGGCGTCCGAAGTGACCCGCCTGCAGAAGCACGCCCGCCTTAAGCTAGACCGCATGCTCGCTTATGCCGATACGATGCGCTGCCGACGTCGCCAAATCCTCGACTACTTTGGCGAGAGCACGGCGATCACAAATTGCGGTTGCGACGTCTGCACCAACGACGCGCATCATCGATACGTGCCTGACGGCGATCGCGAAATCATTCGACTGCGGCTGCCAGATAGTGCCAGCGCGAACAACTCTCGCGCTCTTGGCACGAACCCGCGAGCCTTAGATAAGAATTCGCGAGCTGTCCGCGCGAAGGCTCGTCAGGCGAGCGCAGATGATCCCACCCTGTCCGATGTCGTTGCTCCGCTCGATGCTGCGGGGGATATGCGGTTATCGGCGCTGAAAGAAGTGCGTTTGCGGATCGCCCGTGAGAACAACTGGCCCGCTTTCTGCATTTGTCACGATAAGGTCCTGCGCGAGATTGCGCGCCATGCGCCGTCAAATCTGGAAGAACTTGCAGGCATCAAGGGCTTTGGTCCTACGAAAGCGGCGAAATTCGGAGAGGCGTTCCTGAACGCAATTGGAACGACGGCGCCACATTCAAAACCGCGCACGGAGCCCAAGCCTACCCAGCAGCCCGGGGCGTTACCGGTATCACAGCAAGAGCGAACGAAGCGGGAAGCGGCACCGAAGCGTGTAGCAGCGGCGACCGTGCCCCCTCCGCTTGACCGTGCAGCCGCGCCTGTCGTTAGGCCGAAGGCGTCCGAGTTGCTTGATACTGCCGCTCGCACACGTTTGGAGCGCCTCTTCGCCGCTCGCACTCAGATTTCTGCTGAGCAAAACTATCCGGAATATTTCATTTTGCGGGATGAGGTGCTGGAAGACGTGGCGCGACGCGCTCCGCGGTCGTTTCAGGCGCTCGCCGCCGTTGAAGGAGTGGGGCCCAGGAAGGCGGCAAAGTTCGGGGCAGCATTCCTCGCGGCCATGTGGAATAACTGACGATCGGATAAACGTATGAACGAATGAACGCACGACCAGAACCGTCTGATCATCCGCTCACGGAGCTTCTCAAATCATCCGGTCATGCGTTCATCCGATCATCCCTTCTACTTGAGATTCCTGACGTACTCGGTGATGGCCTTAACTTGTTCGTCGCTGAGCTTCTTCTTTAGTGGTGCGTGCTTCGCGTTTTCGTTTACGGTCTTCGCCACGGCATCGGCCTTTCCTTTCACCGCGGGAGCCTTGATCGCTTGGTTGCCGCTTCCGTCGGCTTTGTGACAGCCGGCGCAGTTCGACTTATAGAGGGCGGCGCCATCCTGAGCCCACACGCTTGGCGACGCGAGGACCAGCAAGACGCATATGGTTAGCACCGAGGCAAGTTTGCGTAGCTTCATAGCTCACTTTCTCCGATGAGGTTCAGAGTGGCGCTCCGGGTACACTGCCTTTCGGCAGTAGGTCAGATGAAAGTACGGCACAGGCGGTTGTTGGAGAGTCCGAGAGTGGCAGGCGGAAGATTGCTGTGAGACCGGGTGAGCTGCATCCAACTGCTTTTCGGGAGTAAGATGACCGGCTGAAAATCATGCCTACAAAGAAGAGTGCCCCAGCGAAAGCGGAGAAATCAGGGACCCCGAAGGTCCCGCAGCTCGAATTGGAATCCAGCGGAGTCAATCGAGGCCCAAACGCCGGGAAAACATTCGGCGACACAACCTTGCCGTCCGGCGGCAAGGGCTACGCCGAAGCAGCCTCGTCGCTTCGTTGTTACAACATCCAGGATTTTCGTCTGGAACAGGCAGACTTCGAAGTGTTTCAGGTGGGTGACTGCGACGAGTGCCACTACGACGTTCGCGGCGATTTGAACGCCCCGGTGCCCCCGATTCGCGAGTCCAAGTACCTCACGCCGGAGCAGCACATTGAGATCTACCGCTGGATGCTGTTGAACCGCGCTATGGAAGCCGCGCTGGAGAACCTCTACAAGCAGGGGAAGGTTGTTGGCGGCGTCTATTTCGGACTAGGCCAGGAGGGGTGCTCCTGCGCGTCGGCTTACGCGCTCAGGAAAGATGAGTGGCTGGGGCCCATGATCCGCAACCAGGGAGCGTTGCTGGTGCGCGGATTCCCGGCGCGAGACATCATGATGCAGTACATGGCGAAGGCTGGTTCGCCAACACATGGCCGCGACGCCTCCTCGCATTTCGGGGACATCCGCGAGCACAACGTGGTCGCGCCGATCTCGACTTTGGGCGACTTGATTCCCGTCCTCAGCGGCGTAGCGCTTGGCGCACGGTTACAGGGCCGGAATATCGCTGTGATGACCTACATCGGCGACGGCGGTCAGAGCACCGGAGTCACTTACGAAGCCATCAACTTCGCCGCCGTGCAGAAGCTTGGACTGGTGCTGATCGTGGAGAACAATCTTTGGGGGTACTCGACACCAAGCGCCATGCAGTTCCGCGTCAAGGACCTCGCCGAGCGCGCCATTGCTTACGGCATCCCAGGCGTGATCATCGACGGCACCGATCCGTGCCAGGTGTACGACGCTGCGCACGAAGCCTGCGAGCGTGCTCGTCGCGGCGAAGGGCCGACGCTGATTGAAGCCAAGATGATGCGCATGAAGGGCCACGCTATCCACGACGCCGCGCAGTATGTCCCGCGTGACCTGTTTGAGTACTGGCAGAAGCGCGACCCGATCGCACGGTTTGAAAACTACCTCGTCAACGTCAAAGGCTGGCTTACGCGCGAGCAGAATGAAAAGCTCAGGGCCGAAATCGACGGCCACATTGAAGCAGACCGTGATTTCGCTGAGCGCTCTCCCATGCCTGATCCCGCAACCACGCCGCAGAACGTGTATTGCGAGGGCTGCCATGAGATAAGGCCAAAGTACGCGAAGCCTGAGCTGAAGTCTCGGAATACGGCCAGGCCGAAGGAGAAAGAAGCTGCGGTGCATCTGAAGTGACGCAGGCTGGCCTTCGTTGCGTAATCGACCAGTTTTCGTCGGGGTCAGAAAAATCTAGCCCCGGCGAGGCAGCCGGGGCTGGTCAGAAGCGATTGGAGGCTGATGCGGTTTCCGTTCAGGTGTTCCAGGCCCTTGGGAAACTTGGTGACGTCTCCGTCACCGTGAGTAGAGTATGTAGCCCCGCCTCGCGAAAGAGAAATTCAAAGTTCCAATGCACAGCATAGGGATTTCTGCGGTAAAGCCTCGCTGAGCTGCACTGCTTCGCACCCTCGCCCGGGCTGGCTGCTTTCGCGCCTGGGGGTGAGCGGCCTTTTCTTTCCGGCAAAAATATACCCCGGCGAGGCAGCCGGGGCGTGGTCAGAAGCAATTGGAGGCTGATGCGGTTTCCGTTCAGGTGTTCCAGGCCCTTGGGAAACTTTGGTGACGTCTCCGCCACCGTGGTTAGAGTATGGGGCGCTATCGCTGGAAAGAGAAATTCAAAGTTTCAATGCTCAGAATAGGAATTCCTGCGGCATGCACAATGTCCCGCCACGCTTGTTCGGGGAACGAAAGCTCTATTGCGATACGGGCAAAATTTAGCCCCGGCGAGGCAGCCGGGGCATAGTCAGAAGCGATTGGAGGCTGATGCGGTTTCCGTTCAGGTGTTCCAGGCCCTTGGGAAACTTTGGTGACGTCTCCGCCACCGTGGTTAGAGTATGGGGCGCTATCGCTGGAAAGAGAAATTCAAAGTTTGGATGTTCAGCATATGAATTCCTGCGGTATGAGGGATATTGGGGTCCGGGCGTTACACTAGGATGCACAGGTGCGCGACGCCTCAGCCAACAGCGCGCCTACATGGGCGATGGACTTCGATCAACTGTCAACTTTCGTGGAAGTCGCCGCACTGGGCAACTTCTCGCGAGCTGCCGAAAAGGTCCTGCGTTCGCAGCCGGCCGTGAGTGCTCAGATTCGCCAGCTCGAGCAGGAATACGGGGAGAAGCTCTTCGATCGCACGAAGAAGTCTGTGCGGCTCACTCCGGCTGGCGAACTCTTCCTTGAATACGTCCAGCGCATGCTGGCTCTGCGAGACGAGTCGCTGAGAGCCATCGCTGACAGCGGCAAAGTTACGCGCGGTGTGCTTTCGATCGGTGCGAACGAAACGACATTTCTGTACGTCTTGCCCGAACTGCTGTCGCAATATCACCGCCGCCACCCCAGGGTGCGGATCAGTGTGTACCGCAATTTCAGTCACAAAGTGCTGGAAAAAGTAGAAGATGGCGCCATTCAAATGGGCGTCGTCACCATCCCGGTCAAGTCTCCCAGCCTTGAGGTCATTCCGCTATTCCGTGATCCGCTGATCTGGATTGCGGACCCCGAACATCCGCTGGCGAGCAAGAAGAAGATCAAGCTGGCCGAACTCGCTGAACAGGAATTGATTCTGCACAAGGTGGGATCGCTCCGGCGACTCATGGAAAAACAACTGCGTCCATTCCGTCCGCAGTTGCGGGTCACCATGGAGTTGACCAGCACGGAGATGGTGAAGAAGTTCGTCGCCGCCGGGCTCGGCATTTCGCTTATCAGCGAGAAGTTTGCCGAAGAGGACATTCGCGAGAACAAGCTCGTGCCGCTGCACGTAGAGGCCGAACCCGCGTGGCGCGAATTGGGTTTGGTATTTCACCGTGAACACAGTTTGTCGCATGCGGCCGAGGCGTTCATCGCCTTGGCCCGCGAGGAACACGCAATAGGGACCGCGTCCTAGAAACACTGGTAGCAGCCGAATTGTGAAGTAGACCTGAAGCGTTGCGAGACGCCCGGCTGCTCGCCAGGCCCACGCGTCGGCCGTGTTGCCGGTGTGACATCTGCAACCAAAAGCCTGAGAACCTAATCCCAACTTTCTTATGCCTGTGGCCACTTACCTCGAGGCGATCCGGTCCGGCATCTCGGAAGAGATGGAGCGCGATTCCACGGTTTTCTGCATTGGTGAAGATATCGGCATTTACGGGGGTGCGTTCAAGGTCACCGAAGGGTTCATCGATCGTTTCGGGCCTGAGCGCGTCATCGATACACCGATAGCCGAGTCAGCCATCGTGGGTGCGGCATTCGGCGCGGCGCTTACAGGAATGCGCCCTGTTGCAGAGTTTCAGTTCATGGACTTTCTGCCTTGCGCCTTCAACCAGATCACGAACATGGTGGCGAAGGCACATTACCGCTGGGACGCGCCCGCGCCCCTTGTGATTCGCGGACCAAGTGGTGGCGGCGTACACGGTGGCCCGTTCCATTCGCAAAATCCCGAGGCTTATTTCACGCATACGCCAGGGCTGAAAGTCGTCTGTCCGGCATCGGCTTACGACGCCAAGGGCCTGATCAAGAGCGCCATTCGTGACAACAACCCAGTGATATTTTTTGAACACAAATTCCTATACCGCCGCATCAAAGAACCGTTGCCCGACGAGGAGTACCTGGTTCCGATCGGGAAGGCGCGTGTAGCACGCAAGGGGCGCGACGTCAGCGTGATCACCTATGCTTCCATGGTGTACGTAGCGCTGGAAGCCGCTGAATCACTGGCCAAAGAAGGAGTAGAACTGGAAGTCATCGACCTCCGGACGCTGCTGCCGCTGGACCGCGAAGCGATCGCGAATACCGTCCGTCGAACCAACCGCGTCATCTTGTTACACGAGGACGTCAAGACAGGCGGGATCGCCGGCGAGATCACGGCCATCATCAACGAGGAGGCATTCGACGATCTGGATGCCCCGATCGTTCGTATCGCGTCGCGAGATACTCCGGTACCCTTCTCGCCGCCTTTGGAAGCGGTATTCATGCCGAATGTGAAGGATGTTGTTCAGGAAGCGCGAAGGTTGAAGTCCTATTGAGGCAAACCTGCACTTGAACCGGGTGCCGGTGCTGCAGACTTCCGGCCGTTAGACCTATAATTCCCGTCTGTCCCGGGCCTGTGATTTCAATCAGAGAGGCGCAAGAAAGGTAGCTATGCCGACCGACGTAATCATGCCCCAAATGGGGGAGTCGATTTTCGAAGGGACAATCACAAAATGGCTCAAGAAGCCCGGCGAAAGTGTCCAGCGTGACGAGCCGCTTTTCGAGATTTCAACAGACAAGGTGGATGCTGAAATTCCCGCTCCCGCCTCAGGCGTTCTGCAGGAAATCAAGGTAGCGGAAGGCACGACCGTGCAGGTTAACAGTGTGGTCGGCGTGATCGCTGGGGATGGTGAAGCGGTGGCACCTGGCGCGGGCGCGCCGGCAGCCGTATCGGAACCCGCACCCACTCCTGCTGCGACGCAGGTTGCGCCAACGGAGCCCGCGCCCTCAGCAGGGGGAGATGGGGCCGGGGCTCGTCCTGTTGATGATATCCCGGCACCTGCGGCGCCCGCACAGGCGGAAGAAGAAGAGTACGAGACTGGAGGAGTGGCCGAGGGCGAGCGCATACGTTCGTCGCCGTTGGTGCGAAAGATCGCCAAAGAGCACAATATCGACCTGCATCGCGTCCAGGGCACTGGTCTCGGCGGACGAATCACCAAAGAAGACATCATGAAGTTCGTCGAGCAGCACCCGGCGGGTGCGCCCGTTGCGGCTGCTCCTGCTCGTCCACCCGCCGCGCCACCGCCAACCCCCGCTGCACCGAGCGTTGCCGCCCCGGCGCCGCCCGCACCTCGCGCACCACAGCCAGCACCGGGCGAAGTCGTACCGATGACGCAGATGCGCAAGATCATCGCCGAGCGCATGGTCGAGTCGAAGCGGACGAGCGCGCACGTTCACAGCGTGTTTGAAGTGGATATGACGCGTGTGATGGCGTTGCGTTCGAAAATGAAGCGCGACTTCGAGCAGCGCACCGGCACGAAGCTGACGATGATGCCGTTCTTCTGCCGCGCTGCCGTCAACGCTATGCGCGCATGGCCGATCATCAATGCTTCCGTGGAAGGCGAAAACATTCGCTACCACCGCAACGTTAACCTGGGTATTGCGGTTGCGCTGGATTGGGGCTTGATCGTGCCGGTCGTGAAGAACGCGGAGGAACTGAGCTTCCTTGGCACGCAGCGCGCCATCACCGATCTAGCCGACCGTGCGCGCGCCAAGAAGTTGAAGCCCGATGAGGTTCAGGGCGGCACGTTCACGATCACCAATCCCGGCAGCTACGGGCAGATGTTCGGATTGCCGATCATCATGCAGCCGCAAGTAGCAATCATGGGCATCGGTTCGATCAAAAAGATGCCGATCGTGATGACAGATGAGAACGGGGTCGATTCGATCGCAATTCGTTCCATCTGCCATGTTTCGCTGGGTTACGACCACCGCGTCATCGACGGTGCCGTTGCCGACCAGTTCTTGCGCGATGTGGCGAAGTATATCGAGAACTGGAACGAGGACCTGGGATAAGAGCTCTTTCAAACTCATCTGTCACCCTGAGCGAAGCGAAGGATCTATGAATTTTGCGCACGTGCAAGATGCATAATCCTTCGCTGTGCTCGACTTCACCCGATCGTAAACCTATCGAACGTGAGCCCTTTATGCCCTGGCTTTCGCCCACGAACTTGCGTTCAGGCACTGCACCACGCCGTCGATGATCTTGCCAAGACCCTCTCGGAACTTGCTTTCGTCTACGATCTCGCGTGAGCTGACGGCTTCAGTCAGGTTAAGTGCGGCGCCTACGAATGACAGCGCGGCTTCCTTCTTGTCGTTGCCAGCTTTACTGCCGAACAGTCCTTCCACTCCGTGTACGATGGCCGGTACGAAAGCGATACCACGCAAAAGTGTGCTGAGAAAATTCATGTATTCTCCTTGTTGAAGACTTGTTTTGAACCCAACCGAGATACGATCACCCAAGTAAAAGCCGGATCATTTCAGGCTGGCTGCTGATGGGAGTTCGTTTGATCTAGTTCGTTGAGTTTGTTCGCGCGCCAGGTGCGCAGCAGTTTGTCGGCGTACTCGGGGTCTGTGGCCCAGTGCTTGGCCAAGGCGCGAACGAACGCCTCGGGATCTTGCGCGCAGCGTTTCGCCTCCGCGTATACGGGCAGGGTGAGAATCAACCGGTCGCGGTCCGCAAAGCATTCCGCCATCGACGCGTACTTTGCGAACCGCGCGGTCGTGCGCGCAGCAACACCGTTTGTGACCTCGGTCGTGCCCATCTGCACGCTCTCGTGTCCCTTGTGTGCCTTGATCCCGAAGTAGTTGTTGGCCTGCCGTGATAGTCCCGACTTGCCCCACGCGCTCTCCAACGCGGCCTGCGCCACGGTAACTCCGGGAGGCAGTCCGCTGGTGCGGGAGGCGTCCCGTGCGGCAGCGATCGCCGCTGTAAGAAACTCCTGCTTGGTCATTCCGTCCTTCAATGGTGGATTCTCAGGTAGTCGATACCGAGATGGATCATGGTGACTATCGCGGCAATAGCCGCGCCCAACCCGCCGGCCCGCTGCACGAACGCCTCATGGCGATTGACGGTCCGCTCCAGGTCCTTAATCCGACCAGCGTTTCCATCGCCCACCAGGGCTTGCATTTGCGTACGCAACTCGGCGAGCTCGGAAAGGACCTTGCGCTCAAATTCAGTCATAAGGAAATGGAGACCGGTCTACAGCGGATAGTCCACGTGCAGCACGGTCGAGTGCCGCGAATACCGCGGCGGTGATCCGGCGTCGTATTGCCTGATGTAGTAGGTTTGCGTGCTGGAGAGCCTGGCCAGTGTGAACGTCTGCGACGTAAATCGGCCTACCAGATTGCGATCGTGCGACATGCCCCAGCCGGTATCGCTCCGGCGAACTTCGAAACCTCCGCCGCTTGCCGCAGCCACCCCCATGTCGACCGACAGAGTTGTGGAGGTCACGTTGGTGATTTCTGCCGTGGGTACATCGGCGATGAACGCCAGGCCAGCATCGATCGTTGTCTCCACCGGCTCGAGTGGTTCGCGCAGGTGCGCGGGATCAAACTCGAACGCCATTGGCTCAGCCGCATCGTTGGCGAAGCGCAAGCTGTATCGCGAGCGATCGTTCTCGAGATCGCAGACATCTAGCTCGACCTCCCGCACAACCGCGCTGAATGCAGCAGCGCGCGACGGCACGTTCACGCGGATCTCGTCACCGGGGAAGATGTCGCTTGCACCCGGCAAGAAGTCGCTCCAAACGTAGTATTCGCCAGACCACGCCGGGCGCGTCGTGTCATCCAGCAGCGCCAGTGCTGCGGTCTCGCACTCTTCTGCCGTGCGCGGCGCGGGCCAACTGACGTTTCGAACCGCAGGGCGCAGGCCATCATCACCGCCATGCGCCAGCGCTCTGATATTGTCCTGGTCTGTCACTCGCGCCATTGACCGCCGACCTGTTCGATAACTCACGCGAATAGTCTCGTTTGCAGCCGGAACATAGGCGGGGTAGAACCGGATCTGAGGGCTTTCTGTGACACGACATTGTGCACCTTCACTCAGCGAGCCGACCAGGCGCGTGCGTCCAGCTTGTCCGGGAAGCGTCGTTGCAACCTGCGCTTCCGGGACGCGAACGATTCGCGTGTAAGAAGCTGTCGCGTGCAGCGCGACGCTGTTGACCAGCGCATAGGTGCAGTGGGCCGGAGCATCGGCGATCACGCCCTCAAATAGCAGAGTGGAGGGAGTGGCCTGCGTTCCCGCATCTGCCGTAGTTACGTCATGGACCTCGAGAATGACGCGAACATCCGCTGCATTCGTCTCCCCACCTCGCTCCGCACCTGCCGGGTGCTGAGACGAGTGGAATACCTGTTGCTTTCGATAGTGCCGGTCGGCATAGATGCGCGTCGACAGCGTGTATCGATGTCCCGCCTGCGTCGTTATCGTGCTTCCGACAGGAGCGCCGTTCACCATGGCCGCGATTACCGACTGCGAACCGGACGGCGTGATACGAAAGCCGGCGACACAATGGGCGGCATCGGTGCTCCCGGCATACAGCCCGCCAAGAATGCCGCTTGAAGCCGCCGTGAACTCGACGTCGCCATGCTGCAACATGAAACTGCCACCCAGCTCGACCGGTTCAACGAACGTGACCGTCGTTGCACCGTCGGCCCCGGTACCGCCCTCGATTCGCAGCTTGCCGTCGTAAACCCGGAAGGCCTGAGCCGGATCGTTACAAGTCCAGAACCGCGGATGCAGCGCCGCAACATCGTACTCGTCTTCCAGCAGCACCTGCGTGCGGCTTACGAAAGGTATCTCCGACAGGTTGAAACCGAGATTGTA
>Ga0196970_1000943_pt1 | contig 24760 bp, 15 predicted proteins | sample S1v_513CmetaG_FD_148672 | JGI IMG/M metagenome (GOLD analysis project Ga0196970, IMG submission 148672) | Soil microbial communities from Anza Borrego desert, Southern California, United States - S1+v_5-13C | ecosystem: Environmental > Terrestrial > Soil > Desert | place: USA: California... | reverse complement strand
TCCGGCAACGCCAGCGCGCCGTAGAGCGGCGCCTGCGTGCCGAGGTCGAAGACCTCCCAGCCGTCGCCGCCGTCGGCGGAGCGGTAGACCCGGCCGCCCTCCCCCGCCATCAGCAGCGCGCCGGACGGCGCGGCGGTGATGGCGTTGATGTGCAGCCCCTCGACGTTGCCGGTCCGTCGGCCCAGCGCGTGCCAGTTCCGCCCGCCGTCGCGGGTGCGGAAGACCTGCCCATAGGAGCCGACGACGATCCCGTACGCCTCGTCGCGGAACCACACGCCGAGCAGCGGCCGCGACGGGCCGAACTCGCCGCCCGCGGTGGCGTCCTCCACCGCCATCTCGGCGGCTTCACGGGCCGCCGGGTCTGCGTCCGGATCGGCCGCGAGCGCGTCGCGCCGCTCCAGCGCGTCGGCGAGGACCAGGGTGTTGGCCATCTCGCCGTCGAATTGCCGGGTCCAGGAGGTTCCGCCATCGTCGCTGCGCAGCACCACCCCGTCGTGGCCCACCGCCCAGCCGGACCCGGGCGTCGGGAAGTGCACCGCGGTGAGCGTCACCGACACCGGCACCGCGGCCTGCCGCCACGTCGCCCCGCCGTCGTCGGAGGAGACGACGATGCCCCGCTCGCCCACCGCGACGACGCGCGTTCCGGCGCGGGCGATGCCGAGCAGCAGGGACTTAGCCGCTCGCCCCGACATCAGGGCGGGGGTTTGCAGCAGGTCGGCGCCGGCCCGCGCGGCTTTGGGAAGCGCGGCCAGCGACGCGACGAGCAGCGCGAGCGCCGCGCGCCGGTGAAGGGACAGGGCGGAGATGGTCATTGGGAACATCCTTCTGGCATTGCCCCCACCCCATCCCTCCCCCGCTGTCGCAGGGGAGGGGGCAAAGCGGCGGAGTTCCCTCTCCTGCGAAGCTCACGCGCAAACCTTTGGTTTGCGCTGACGCGGCAGGCGGACCTTCGGTCCGCCGAGAGCGGGGGAGGGTTAGGGTGGGGGCAAGCCGGGTCAGTTGCTCACGCGGCGCAGGGAGTCCGGCGCGAAGCGGCCCAGCTCGTACTTCACCCCGTACTTGGAGGGCTTCTCCTCGTTGCTGAGCTGGTGCACGAGGTAGCGCCGCGCCTGCAGGTCGTAGATGACGTTGCCGGCGAAGTTCGGGACGTGCTCGTCGTATTCCTGGATGAGGAACAGCTCGTGCACGCGCCACAGTTCGCCGCGGCCGTCGTACTGGTCCTTGTGGGCGATCTGCCAGGAGTCCTCGTCGATGTAGAACTCGCGCTTGGCGTAGAGGTGCCGCGCGCCGGGCTTCAGCGTCGCCTCCACCACCCAGACCCGGTGCAGCTCGTAGCGCACGAGGTCCTGGTTGATGGTGTTCTCCTTGATGATGTCCGCGTACTTCAGGCTTTTGTCGGTCAGCCTGTAGTTGTTGTAGGGGATGATCATCTCCTTCTTGCCGACCAGCTTCCAGTCGTAGCGGTCGGGGGCGCCGTTGTAGCCCTCGTAGTCGTCCATGGTGCGCAGGCCGTCGGTGCCGGTGCCCGGGCTGTCGTAGGACACGGACGGAGCGCGCAGCACCCGGCGCTGGCCGGGGTTGTAGGTCCAGGCCAGACGGGATTCCTTCACCTGGTCCAGCGGGTCGTGCACCAGGATCGCCTCGCCGGCGATGCTGGACGGCGCCGTCACCAGGTTCAGGTAATAATGCAGGCGGTTCGGCTCCGGGTTGCCGAGCGTGCTGGCGCGCCCGTACCACTCGGTGCGGCGCAGCGGCGTGAAGCTTCCGTTGGTGTGCACCGGGAACTCGGTGCCGAAGCGCTGATAGGTGCCGCCGCGGTAGCGCATGATGTGGTTCCACATCACCTCGACGCCGCTCTTGGGCACCGGGAACGGCACGGCCGTCGAGCTGATGTTGAGCACGCCGTTGCCGCCGTCGGCGAGCTGCGCGGCCACGCCCTCCGCCTTGATGGCGTCGTATTCCTTCTGCGGCAGCGCGGCGGTGCGGTGAGTCGGGTAGACCTTCATCACGTAGGACGGATAGCGCTTCAGCAGCGCCAGCTGGCCCGGCGCCAGCTTGTCCTTGTGCTGGTCGGCGTTGGTGGCGGTGATGGTGTAAAGCGGCTGTTCCGAGGCGTAGGGGTCGGCGTAGCCCTTGGCCGGGTCGAAGCCGGCCGGCGGCTTGGTCAGGCCGCCGGTCCAGGCCGGGATGGTGCCGGCCTTGTTGCCGGCCGCCTCGGCGCCCATCGGCGTCAGGTCCTTGCCGAGGCGGGCGGCGTCCTGCGGGGTCATCTCGGCGGCGGCGAAGCCGGCGGTGCCGAGGACGAGGGCGACGGCGACCGGCGCCGTGAACATCGAAGTGCGTCGCATGGTTCGTCGTCTCCTTCTTAGAACGTCATGCCGACGACCAGGGCCACGTAGGCGCGGTCGCGCTGCGGGTCGTACTTGGCTTTCTGGTTGTAGGCACTGAGCGTCAGGTCGGCGTAGTAGCGCTGCAGCAGGTCGGCGCGCAGGCCCAGGCCGACGTTGACGCGGTCCTTGACGAAGGTGCCGTCCGGCGACACGCCGCTGACGTCCCAGGCCACCGAGGCGCGCGGCGTCAGGTTCACGCCGGCGAACACGTTGGGGTAGGTCAGCGACACCTGCGTGCGCAGGCCCCAGGAGTTCGAGGTGGCGAAGCCGTCCGGCGCGCAGTAATCGGCCACCGTGGTGCCGCAGGCCGTCGTCGCGCTGGCCGCGCGGCCGAAGCCCGGCGAGCGGCCGTAGCGGGTGGAGGTGTTCGGGTCGCCGATGCCGCTCCAGTGCTGGTACGCCACCTCGCCCAGCAGGCGCAGGGAATCGGCGCCCATGACGTTGGGGAACGACTTGATGGTCGAAACCTGGAACTGCGTGCGGTCCTTCAGGTCGTAGCCGCGGATGACGCTGCCCAGCGGGCGCGACCGCAGGTAGCCCAGCGGCCCGGTGCCGCTGGACACGCCGGCCACCAGGTCGCTGGTGTTGATCTGCACCGGCACGTCGGTGGCGTGGCTGATCTCCGACGCCACGCTCCAGCCGCCGATCTCGGTCGCGGCGCTGGCGCCGTAGACGCGGATGTCCTCGGCCGAATAGTCCTCGAAATACCGTGCGGCGTTGCTCGGCAGGCTGTAGAGCGAGCCGCGCACCGTGGACGGCGCGCGCACCATGCTGAAGATCGGGCTGCGCGCGTGATACTGCGCGTAGTACAGGCCGAAGTCGGTGCCGATGCCCGAGGCGAAGTAGCGGCCCGCCACGCCGAACTGCCCGCTGTCGCGCGGCTCCTGCCGGCCGGCGTTGCTCATGCGCGCGTTGAGGCCACGCAGCGCCGGAATGCCGTTGTAGCCCTGGACGTCGCCGAACGGCGCCGGCGTGATGTTGGCCGCGACGTTGGAGCAGTTGAGGATGTCGCTCGGGCTCCAGAAGGTGCCGCAGCCCTCGAAGGTCGAGTGGCGCCAGGCGACCTGGTAGAAGCCCTCGACGCTGAAGCCGCCGCCCAGCCCGGCGTTGAACGAGATCTGCGGGACCGGCAGCAGGATCTCCTTGATCTGCGCGCCGGGGCGGCGGGCGGCGCTGCCGTCCACGATGTTGTACTGGTTGACGCCGGCGACGAACAGGCTCTCGCCCCAGTTCACCACGTGCTGGCCGACCTTCACGGCGACCGAGCGGTCGCCGCCCAGCGCGATGTCGCCGAAGGCGTAGGCGTCGAGCAGCTGGGCGCCCTTGAACCTGGACAGCGGATAGAAGTCGCTGTCGTTCAGCCGCGACCCGGCGCGATAGCCGTTCGCCGAATGCCCGAAATCGACGCCCTGGCGTTCGGTGGCGGCGTCGTACCACGCCTTGCCGCGCAGGAAGATGCCGTAGCCGTCGCGGCTGACCTGCACTTCGCCGATCGCCTTGCCGAGCGCCGAGTAGACGTCGCCGCGCCGGTAGTTCAGGTTGCCGTCGTCGGTGGTGGTGCCGTCGCCGCGCCCGCCGTTGCCGCGCGCCACCAGCGCCGCATCGGGATTGCGCAGCCGCATCGCCGCGCCGACCGAGAGGTCGAGCGAGGTCTGCGCCTCCCACCCGTCACCCAGCGCGAAGGTCTCCGCCTGTGCCGGCGCCCCCATTGCCCCCAGCAGCCACAACGCCGACCCGCACAGCAGCCCGGCCGACGGCCGGCCCCTCCATCGCACCATGACCTGTTCCCCCCTCATCACAAAAAGGCCTCCCCCTTTGGCAGTGTTCTTTTCGTGCGGTCAGACGACCCGCACCTGGTCAAGGAACCGGCCGACCTCGCGGCGCAACCGTTCCGATTGGCCCGACAGGTCGTCGGCCGCGTGCAGGACGCGGCCGGCGGCCGTGCCGGTGTCGTTCACCGCGCCGGCCAGCGTGGTGCTGTGCGACGACAGCCGGCCGATGCCGGTCGCCACCTGCTGGATGTTGCGGGCGATGTCCCGCGTCGCCGCCCCCTGCTGCTCGACCGCGGCGGCGACCGCGGTCGCCACCTGGTCGATGTCGGCGACCATGGTCGTGATCGCGGCGATGGCGCCGACGGTGCCGGCGGTGGCCTGCTGGATGGCACCGATCTGCTGGGCGATCTCCCCCGTCGCCTTCGAGGTCTGGTGCGCCAGCGCCTTCACCTCGTTGGCGACGACGACGAAGCCCTTGCCGGCGTCGCCGGCCCGCGCCGCCTCGATGGTGGCGTTCAAGGCCAGAAGGTTGGTCTGGTGGGCGATGCGGTTGATCAGGTCGACCACGCGGCCGATGGTCTGCGCGGAGTCCGACAGCGCCTGCACCATGCCGTTGGTGCGCCCGGCCTCGGCCACCGCGCGGCCGGCCATGGCGGTGGACTGGGCGACGCGCTGCCCGATCTCGCCCACCGAGGCCGACAGCTGCTCGGCCGCCGCGCTGACCTGCTGCACGTTGTGAACCGTGTCCTCGGAGGTCGCGGAGAAGGCGCACAGGTGCCGGTTGGCGCCGTCGGTGGTCTGCGCCATGCCGGCGGCGGCGGCGTGCAGGTCCGCGGCGGCGGCGGACACCACGTCCACCACATGCTGCACGCTCGCCTCGAAGCCGTTGGCCAGTTCGGCCAGCATCCGGCCCTTCTCGTGCTCGGCGTCCTGCTTGGCGCGCTCCTGCTCCGCCTGGATGCGCTCCATGGCGAGCGCGTTATCCTTGAACACCTGCACCGCGCGGGCCATGGCGCCGATCTCGTCGCGCGCGGCCTGCGCCGGGATCTCGACGGTCTTGTCGCCGGACGCCAGCGCCTCCATGGTGGCGGTGATGCGGCGCACCGGGCGGATGATGCTGCGCGCGATCACCCAGGCCAGCGCCAGACCGAGCAGCTGCCCGGCCACCGCCAGCGCGATCAGCAGCGCCTGGCCCTGCCCCATGGTCGTCTCGTTCTCCGCCTGGAGGCGCGTCAGGTTGCCGACCGCCATCTCGCGCAGCGCTTGGCCCGAAGCGATCAGGCGGCGGCCGGTGACGCGGACCAGCGCGTCGGCGGCGAGGTCGGCGGCGTCCGCCGCGGCGGCCACCGCGTCCAGGCGCCGACGCGCCTCCTCCATCGCGGGAGCCAGGGCGGGTGCTGCTGCGGCGGCCCCGGCCAGAGCCTTGCGCACCGCGTCGGCGTCGTCCTCCATCTGCTCGGCCTCGTAGCGTTCGAGCAGCGGCGGCAGCGCGGCGAGCGCCTCGCGCACCCCGGCCGGCGCCTGTTCGGCCGCCGCCTGCAGGCCCGGCAGCAGTTCGTCCAGGATGAGGGCGCGGCGGCGGGTCTTGGCCTCGACGACGCGGGCGAACTCCGCCTCGAACTGGCGGCGGGCGGCGGTCAGCTCGTCGAGTGGCGCGGCGAGCTCGGCGGCGCCGGGGCGCGTGCGGATGGCGGCGGCGGTCGCGTCGAGGCGCTGGCCGACGTCGCGGGCCGTGGTGCGCTCCAGCTCGCGGCCGGATGCGGCGTAGTTCTGCGCGGCGCGCATCAGGATGCCGATGTCGGTCTGCACCTCCATGGCGGCGATCGCCACCTCGGCCACCTCGCCGTAGGAGACGAAGTGCTCGCGCGCCGTGCCGAACCCGACCACCCCCGCGGTGCCCATCGCCGCCAGCAGGGCCAGCACCGACAGGAAGCCGGCAAAGATGCGCGTCGATACGGCAAGCTTTTCCAAGACCATGTGTCGCCGCCCCCAGAGGACGAGGTTGTTTCGGGACGCGGTCGGCCGGCCGCGCCGGCGGGTGGCCGGCGCGCGGTCGCACGCGTCGTGCTGATGTCGGAAGAGGCCCTTCCCCCTCGGCGGGAGACGGCTACGCGCTCACCGCGCCAATCGCGGCGCGGTCCTTAATGGGTTGAGACCTCTTCGAAAGCGCGTCGACGATGGCCTTCGGCCCATCGGACAGCCCGGCCGGCCGGGCAGCGGGTGCACGGGGTGCCCCTGCGTGGCGTCGTTCATTCGTCCTCCCCTGCTTGGAGCGCCCGCAAGTCGTTCGTCGCCGCGGGTCGTTCGTCTCGCCAAGCCGGACGGCGCCGGGATTGCGCCCGGCCCGCCCTCGGTGCCCGGCAGCGCCGTGCACACCTGACGTATAGGTCATGTTACTGATTTTCTCAATAGCAAATTAAAGTTCACTTTATGTCAGAATTCCCCGATCAGAACGTCAGCGCGGTGGGCCGGCGGTCGTTCACGATGTCCTCCATGCGGATCTTCACGCCGACGCGGCTGTCCGGGTGGGTGAGGATGTAGAAGCGCCCGGCGCGCACCGCCTCGAACACCGCGTCGGCGACGGATTCCGGCGCGATGCCGGCCTGCACGGCCTGGAACACCGCGTGCCCGACCTTGCGCGACTGCGGGCTCATCCCGGCGAGGCCGGTGTGCTCGCCGGCGCGGTTGCGCTCGGCCTCGACGATGCGGGTCTTCACCCAGGACGGGCAGAGGACCGAGACGCCGATGGGCGCGTCGCGGAGTGCCAGATCGTGGTGCAGCCCCTCCGACACCGTCACCACGGCGAACTTGCTGGCGTTGTAGGCGGCCAGCGCCGGCATGGACAGCAGCCCGGCGACGGAGGCGGTGTTGACGATGTGCCCGGCCTCGCCGCGTTCCAGCATGCGCGGCACGAAGGCGCGCAGGCCGTTGGTGACGCCGTAGAGGTTGACGCCCATCACCCACTCCCAGTCCCTGGGCGTGGTCTCCCACACGCTCTTGGCCAGGGCGACGCCGGCGTTGTTCACCAGCAGGTGGACGGCGCCGTAGTGGCCGAACGCGGCGTCGGCCAGCGCGTCCACCTGATCGGCGTCGGCCACGTCGGTGCGCACGGCCAGCGCCTCCACGCCGGCGGCGGCGAACTCCCCGGCCAGGGCGCCCAGCGCCTTGGCGTCGATGTCGGCCAGCACCAGCTTCATCCCTTCGGCCGCCGCCTTGCGGGCGATGGCCTTGCCGATGCCCTCGGCGGCGCCGGTGACGACGGCGACCTTGCCGGTCAGATCCTGCATCCCTTCCCCTCCCCTTATTCTTCCGCAACCTTGAGCACGAGCTTGCCGACGTTCCCGCCGCTGAACAGCGTCAGCAGCGCCTCCGGGAAGGTCTCGAACCCCTCGACGATGTGTTCGCGCGACTGCAGCTTGCCCTCTGCCATCCAGCGGGCGAGGTCGCGCACCGCCTCGCCGTAGCGGTCGGCGTAGTCGAAGACGACCATCCCCTCCATGCGCGCCCGGTTGACCAGCAGCGACAAGTAGTTGCGCGGCCCCTGCACGGCCGTGGTGGCGTTGTACTGCGAGATGGCGCCGCAGATGACGACGCGGGCGCGGCGCGCCAGATTGGCCAGCGCGTCGTCCAGGATGTCGCCGCCGACGTTGTCGAAGTAGACGTCGATGCCCTTCGGGCATTCGCGGCGCAGCGCGGCCTTGACGTCCTCCGCCTTGTAGTCGATGGCCGCGTCGAAGCCGAGTTCATCCACCACGTACCGGCACTTGTCGGCGCCGCCGGCAATGCCGACGACGCGGCAGCCCTTCAGCTTGGCGACCTGCCCGACCACGCCGCCGACCGCCCCCGCCGCGCCGGACACCACGACCGTGTTGCCGGGCGCCGGCCGGCCGACCTCCAGCAGGCCGAAGTACGCGGTCATCCCCGGCATGCCGAGCGTGCCGAGAAACACCGGCAGCCGCGCCAGCCGCGTGTCCACCCTGGTGAGGTGCTTGCCCGGCAGGCAGGCATAGTCCTGCACGCCCAGGCTGCCGGTCACCGCGTCGCCGACCGCGAAGCCGGGATGGCGCGAGGCGACGACGCGCCCGGCGCCGCCGGCCCGCATCACCGCGCCCAGCTCGACCGGCGGGATGTAGGACTTGCCCTCGTTCATCCAGCCGCGCATGGCGGGGTCGAGCGACAGGTACAGCGTCCGCACCAGCACCTCGCCCTCGGCGGACTCGGGCACCGGTTCGCTGGTGAACTGCCAGTCGCTCCGCTTCGGCAGGCCGACCGGGCGGGCGGCGAGGCGGATCTGGCGGTTGGTCTCGGTCATGGCTGCCTCATTTCCTCAAGCGATCAGGTAGCCGCCATCGACGGTCAGGCAGGCTCCGGTGGTGTAGCTGGCGGCGTCGGAGGTGAGGTACAGCACCGCCCCCGCCATCTCGTCCGGCTGCGCCACGCGGCCCATCGGCACGTGCGCCAGCACCTGATCGAGGATCGGCTTGTTCCGGATCAGCGCCGAGGCGAACTTGGTGTCCGTGGCGCCGGGCAGCAGCGCGTTGACGCGCACGCCCGACGGCGCACACTCCTTGGCGAAGGCCTTGGTCATGGAGACCACCGCCGCCTTGGTGATCGAGTAGATGCCCTGCGCCGCCGCCGGGATCACCGCGTTGACCGAAGCGACGTTGACGATGCTGCCGCCTCCGCCCCGCTCCATCAGCTTGGCGCCGCCCGCCGACATGAAGAAATAGCCGCGGATGTTGACGTCCACCGTCTTCTGGAAGGCGGCGAGATCGGTGTCGACGATGGCGCCGAAGTACGGGTTGGTGGCGGCGTTGTTGACCAGGATGTCGAGGCGGCCGTGCCGTTCCTCGACGGCGGCGAAGGCGCCGGCGATCTCGTCCATCTCGCCGATGTGGCAGGCCAGCGCCTCGGCCGAGCCGCCGTCCGCCGCGATGCTCTCGGCGACCGCCCGGCAGCCGTCGAGCTTGCGGCTGGAGACGATCACGTGCGCCCCGGCGGCGGCCAGCGTGCGGGCGATGGACTCGCCGATGCCGCGGCTGGCCCCGGTCACCAGGGCGACCCGGCCGGTCAGATCGAAGAGGGAGGTGCGGTCCATAGAGTCCTACCGGTAGGTGAAGAGGCTGGCGTCGCCCATCGCTTCCAGATGCGCGATGCCGTTGAAGGCGCCGAGGCCGAGCCGGCTGCGGTCATGCAGCAGCTTGCTGACGGCGGTGTTGTGGATCATGGCGGTGAGCGCCACCGTGCGCTCGTCGCTGAGGCCCAGCGCGTGCTGGCACAGCACGGCGATCGGCCCGCCGGAGGTGAACACCCAGGCGTTCCGCGACGGCGGCGTGCGGGCGACGACGCGGCGCATGCCCTCGACGCAACGCGCCTTGAAGGCGCCCCAGCTCTCGCGGTAGTCGCCGTCGTGCCGGCCGCCGGTCCAGCGCGCGACCGCCTCGACGAACACCGCCTGGAAGGCGCGCTGCGGCTGCGTCTGGTCGTTCAGGAAGGCGGCCAGCCCGGCGGGGTTGCCGAGGTCGGCGCGGTGCGCGCCCACCACGTCCAGGTGGTCGAACTCGTCGAAGGCGGCGTCCTCCTCGACCTCGGGCAGCCCCGTGCCGGGCTCCCGCCACGCCGTCAGGCATTCCTCCGCGGTCTCACGGTGGCGGCGGAGCGCGCCCCGCACGAACAGGCCGCCGCCCTGCCCGGTGGCGCGCAGCCATTTGCCGAGCGCCGCCGCCTGCGTCCGCCCGACGCGGGAGAGCTGGTCGTAATCCTCCGACAGCAGGCCGGCCTGCCCGTGCCGGACGAGGAACAGCGCCGCCATCGCTCAGGCCGCCGCCATGACGGCGCGGCAGCGCCGCTCCAGCACGCCGACCAGCGCGCCGAACGTGGCGAACTGCGGGTTCGCGGCGTGGCCCTGGGTGTAGCGCTGGTAGATCTGCTGGGCGATGACGGCGAGGCGAAACAGGCCGAACACCATGTGGAAGGCGAAGTCGTCCACCCGGTACCCGGTCCGCTCGCCGTAATAGGCGACGACCTCGTCGCGGGTCAGCATGCCGGGCAGGTGCGTCGGCTGGCGGCGCAGCGCCTGGAACTCCGGCTCGTCGTCCGCCTGGATCCAGTAGGCGAGTGCGCCGCCCAGGTCCATCAGCGGGTCGCCGAGCGTCGCCATCTCCCAGTCCAGCACGCCGATGACCGTGAGCGGGTCGGCGGCGTCCAGCACCACGTTGTCGAAGCGGAAGTCGTTGTGGATGACGCGGATCGCCACCTCGGCCGCCGGCATGCGCTCGCTCAGCCACGCCATGACCGCGGCGAAGTCCGACACGTCGTCGGTGCGGGCGCGGCGGAAGCGCTCCTGCCAGCCCTCCACCTGCCGGCGCACGTAGCCCTCGCCCTTGCCGAGCTGGGCCAGACCGGGCGTGGCGGGATCGACCTGATGCAGTTCGATCAGCTTGTCGATGACGTTCAGGCACAGCCGGCGGGTGTCGGCGACGCCCAGCGTCAGGCCCGGCGGCAGGTCGCGGCGCGGGATGATGCCGGCGATGCGCTCCATCACGTAGAACTCGCAGCCCAGCACCGCCGGGTCGCGGCAGACGGCGACCACCTTCGGCACGGTCGGGTAGACCGGGGCGAGTGCGCGCTGCACCTCGGCCTCGCGCACCATGTCGTGGGCGCCCTTGGCCCGCGCGCCGAAGGGCGGGCGGCGCAGGATCAGGTCGCGGCCGGGATAGCGCAGCAGGTAGGTGAGGTTGGAGGCGCCGCCGGCGAACTGGCCGGCCTCCGGCGCGCCGTGCAGCGACGGGTCGATGCCCTTGAGGAAGGCGTCCACGGCCGCGAGGTCGAGTTCCTCGCCCTTGCGCACCCGGCCGGGCTTGTCGAGCAGATCCATTAAAGTCTCCTAGCGGGCGGTGGCGAGTTCGGCGGCGAAGGGCTTCAGCGCCAGCTTGGCGATCAGCGCGCGGTGCACCTCGTCCGGGCCGTCGGCGAGGCGCAGGACGCGCGCCGCGGCGAACATCCCGGCCAGCGGCACGTCGTCCGACACGCCGGCGCCGCCGTGCATCTGGATCGCCTGATCCACCACCGTCTGCGCCACCGACGGCGCCACCACCTTGATCTGCGAGATCTCGCTCATCGCGCCCTTCACGCCGACGGTGTCCATCATCCACGCCGCCTTCAACGTCAGCAGCCTCGCCTGGTCGATGGCCATGCGGGCGTTGGCGATGACGTCGCCGTTGCCGCCCAGCTTCGCCAGGGGCGCCCCAAAGGCGGTGCGGGTCAGCGAGCGGCGGCACATCAGCTCGAACGCCCGCTCGGCGATGCCGATGGCGCGCATGCAGTGGTGGATGCGCCCCGGCCCCAGGCGGCCCTGCGCGATCTCGAAGCCGCGGCCCGGCCCGGCGATGACGTTGGACAGCGGCAGCCGCACGTCCTCGAACGTCACCTCGCCGTGGCCGTGCGGCGGGTGCAGGTCGCCGAACACCGGCAGCATGCGCTCCACCCGCACGCCCGGCGTGTCGAGCGGCACGATCACCATGGAATGCCGGCGGTGCTTCGGCGCCTCGGCGTCGGTCAGGCCCATGAAGATGACGAAGCGGCAGTGCGGGTGGCCGATGCCGGTGCTCCACCACTTGCGGCCGTTCAGCACGATCTCGTCGCCGTCGACGATGGCGGTGGCGCGCATGTTGGTGGCGTCGGAGGAGGCGACGTCCGGCTCGGTCATGCAGAAGGCGGAGCGGATGGTGCCGTCCAGCAGCGGCGTCAGCCAGCGCTCCTTCTGCTCGGGCGAGCCGTACTGGACCAGCACCTCCATGTTGCCGGTGTCGGGGGCGGCGCAGTTGAACACCTCCGGCGCGATGAAGGAGCGGCCGGTCAGCTCGGCGATGGGCGCGTAGTCCACGTTGGACAGGCCGGCGCCGTGCTCCTCATCCGGCAGGAACAGGTTCCACAGGCCGGCGGCCCTGGCGCGCGCCTTCAGCTCCTCCATCACCGGCGGCTGGGTCCAGGGGTCGGACGCGGCGCGGAGCTGCGCGTGGTACAGCGGCTCGGCCGGGATGACGTGGTCGGCCATGAACGCGGCGACGCGCTCGATGACCTGACGGGCCTTGGCGGAGTGGGCGAAGTCCATGAATTCGGGTCGCTCTGTGACGGATCGGGCATTCGCCCTTGCACGAACTTTCCGCCACACGGCACAATGAATCAAATGATGAGTCTTCATGCAGAACCATAAGCATGGTGCATATCAACCGGCTCGACCTGAACCTGTTCGTCGTCCTCAACGCCATCTACACCGAGGGCAACATCACCCGCGCGGCGCGCAGCCTGAACCTGACGCAGCCGGCGTTGAGCCACGCGCTCGGCCGGCTGCGCGCGGTGTTCGACGACCCGCTGTTCGTCCGCCGGGGCAGCGCCATGGCGCCGACGCCGCTGGCGCGCGCGCTGATCGGGCCGGTGCGGCAGTCGCTCAACACGCTGACCGCCAGCGTGCAGCAGTGCCGCAGCTTCGACCCGGCGTCCACCCGGCGCAGCGTCACCATCGGCGTGCGCGACGTGCTGGAATCGAAGCTGCTGCCGCCGCTGACCGCCCGGCTGAAGGAGGAGGCGCCGCTGATCGAGGTGTCCTCGGTCCGCGCGGACCGGCGCGAGCTGGAATCGGAGCTGGCGGCCGGGTCGCTGGACATGGCGGTGGACGTGCTGCTCACCCTGTCCAGCGCGGTGCACCGCGCGCTGCTGCTGCGCGACACGCTGGTGGTGGTGGCGCGCGAGGGGCATCCCGTCCTGGCCGAGGGCCTGGACCTGGAGGGCTATCTGCGGGCCAGCCACGTGCTGGTGTCGTCACGCCGCAAGGGCGGCGCGCTGGAGGACCTGGAACTGGCCCGCATCGGCCGCAGCCGGCACGTGGCGCTGCGCTGCCAGCAGTACTACGCCGCGTGCCGGGTGGTGGCGGAGAGCGACCTGCTGCTGACCATGCCGCGGCACTACGCGCAGGCCGCCAACCTGAACCTGCCGAACCGGGTGCTCCCCGTCCCGTTCCCGGTGCCGACGCTGGACGTCTACCTGTACTGGCACGAGACGGCGGAGCACGATCCCGCCAACCGCTGGCTGCGCGGGATCCTGCTGGGGCTGTTCGACGCTACGAATAGCGGATCGTGACCGCCGCCGCGGCCTTGAGGGCGCGCTCCCGCGCCTCGTCGAGCGTCGCCCCGGACGCCAGCGCCACGCCCATGCGGCGGTTCCTGCGCGTCGTCGGCTTGCCGAACAGGCGCACGTCGACGTCGTGCTCCGCCGTGCCGTGCTTGAGCGCTTCCGCCAGCCCCTCGATGGTGAAGCGCTCCGCCTCGCGGTCGGCGAGGATCACCGCCGACGCGCTCGGCCCGTGCACGTGGATGCGCGGGATCGGCAGGCCCAGGATGGCGCGGGCGTGCAGGTCGAACTCCGACAGGTTCTGCGACAGCAGCGTCACCATGCCGGTGTCGTGCGGGCGCGGCGACAGTTCGGAGAAGACCACCTCGTCCTTCGTCACGAAGAACTCGACGCCGAAGATGCCGTAGCCGCCCAGGTTGTCCACCACCTTGGTCGCCATCGCCTTGGCGTCGTCCAGCAGCGTCGCGGGCATGGCGACCGGCTGCCAGGATTCCTGGTAGTCGCCGCGCTCCTGCCGGTGGCCGATGGGCTCGCAGAACAGCACGCCGTCGCGGGTGCGGACGGTCAGCAGGGTGATCTCGTACTCGAAGGCGACGAACTCCTCGACGATGACCTTGCGCCGGTCGCCGCGCATGTTGGCGACCGCGTACTCCCAGGCGGCTTCCAGCTCGTCCGCCGTGCGCACGGTGCTCTGGCCCTTGCCGGACGACGACATCACCGGCTTGATGACGCAGGGCAGCCCCGTGTGCTCCGCCCCGGCGCGGACCTCCTCAAGGCTCTCGGCGTAGCGGTAGCGCGAGGTGCGCAGGCCGAGGTCGGTGGCGGCGACCTCGCGGATGCGGTCGCGGTTCATGGTCATGGTGGCGGCGCGGGCGGAGGGGACGACCGTCACCCCGGCGTCCTCGAACTCGTGCAGCACCTCGGTGCGGATCGCCTCGATCTCCGGGACGATGAAGTCGGGGGCGTGCTTGGCGATGGCGGCGCGCAGGGCGGCCTCGTCCAGCATGGAGAACACCTCGCACGCGTCCGCCACCTGCATGGCCGGGGCGTTGGCGTAGCTGTCGCAGGCGATGACCTCGCAGCCCAGGCGCTTGGCGGAAATGACGAACTCCTTGCCGAGTTCGCCCGAGCCGAGAAGAAGGATCTTGGCGGTGGACATGCGCGGGGCTCCTGCGTCGGGCGGTGGGAGCGGCAGCATCATCGTCCGCGGCCCGTTTGGCAACCCCCGCGCGGCGGATCGAAAAAAGGGGGCGTGCCGCGCCGGCACGCCCCTCAGTGTACTGGAGACCCGTGGACACGAACGGAGAAGCCCCATGCGCAGGGCCAGTCGCCGACCGCAGGATTCCCAACAGGCCCGGCGCCGCTCCGGGATCCCCGAGCGGACGCCATATCCCTTCCGGTGAGCGCAATGCCGCCGCGCGCGTGCCGAAACGCCGCCCCGGCTGTTTTCTCCTCGTACTGGTGCGTGCGCGATACCGCGAAAGACAAGGAAAAGCGAAGGAGCCGGGGAATGAACCAATCGGTCGGCAGCGAAACCATGCCGGGAACGGCGACCCTCCGCCCCGCGGCCGGCGATGATGCGCCGCGGATCCTGGTCGTCGATGACCACGCGCTGATGCGGCATGGGCTGGCGCTGGCGATCAAGATGCGCTTTGCCGGCGCCACCGTGGCCGAGGCCGGCTCCCTGGCCGAGGCGACACGGCTGGTGCAGTCCGGCGCGCCGCTGTCGGCCGTGCTCTACGACCTCCACCTGGGCGACGCCGACGGCGTGCCGGGGGTCGAGGCGATGCTGCGCGTCCTCGACGACGTGCCGCTGGTGGTGATCTCCGGCACCCTGGACACCGGGCTGATTTCCGCGTGCATCCGTGCCGGCGCGCGCGGCTTCCTGCCCAAAGGCAGCGACGCGGCGATGCTGGACCACGCCCTGCCCATCGTGCTGGGCGGCGGGATCTATGCGCCGCTGCCGCACGGCGCGGTCGCCTCGCCGCCGCCAGCCACACCGCCGACGCCCGCCCCTGCCCCCACGCTGCAGGGGCTGACCCAGCGCCAGCGCGAGATCCTGGCGCTGCTGCTGGAAGGGCAGTCGAACAAGGAGATCGCCCGGGAACTGGGCATCCTGGAGGGCACCATCAAGGTACACCTGCGCAGCGTCATGCAGCGCCTCGGCGTGCGCAACCGCACGCAGCTCGCCCTGATGGCGGCGAAGGCGGGCCTGTCGTCCTGACTTCGCGGAGTTCATTAAGCCCCTCAAGGGAGAGGGTGGCGTCGGCGCAGCCGGCAAGCAATCTCCCGGCTTTCAGCCGGTAACGACCCCTCATCCCAACCCTTCTCCCTCAAGGGGAGAAGGGCTTTTCAGCAGTTGAGCAGCCGTGGCCGCCGCCGTAGCCGTTGCGCGGCGGCGGCGCCCAGCCGCGCGGCGGAGCCTTGGGCCGGTAGACCTCGACCAGCAAGGGATGGCAGGCCGCGGCGTCGCTCGAATGCTCGGCGCTGCAGTCGCCGCCCGGACAGGCGGAGAGCGCGCCCAGCAGGTCGATCTCGGCGAAGAACTCCAGGAAATCGCCCGGCCGCACCGGGCTGGCCTTCATGAAGTACTGCCCGGTGTCGCGGGTGAAGCCGGTGCACATGAAGACGTTCAGCACGTCGTGCACCGCTGGCTCCACCTCGGCGCACGAGCCGCCCGTCCGTCCGGCGAGCGCCCGCGTCAGGTTCGAGTGGCAGCAGTGGTGATAGTCGCCGCCGGCCAGCAGCCGGTGGGTGTAGGGATCGCAGCGCGTCCCGATCACGTCGTGGACCGAGCCGCCCCAGTCGTCGAAGCCGTACCAGTCCAGCGTGTCCTCGGTGATCGTCGCCATCGGCCGCAGGTGCGGCAGCGACGACCACAGCCGGTCGCCCGTGGACAGGTGCGTGCCGTGCAGCGCCCGCGTCTTGCCGGAGAAGAAGCGCTCCGTCAGGTCGCCGGCCGCCCAGAGGTTGAGGTCGCCGACCTGCGGCCCCTCGACGCTGACGATGCGGAAGAATCCGCCCGCCGGAACGTCGAAGCAGCGCGCCTCGCGCGGCGGCACAAGGACCTCCGCCACCTTGTCCCAGCCCTCGCGCACCGCGCGGTAGGCCGCGAGGTCCGGCGGCGCCAGGGTGTCCACCGGATAGCAGATAACCGGCCGGACGGCCCGGCGCGCTCGCGCGTCGGCGGGTTCCGGATGCTCGGGGTGCTCAAGCTTCATGGGGCGCTCCCGACGATGGCCTTGAGGAAGCCGAGGCCGGCCTGCGCGCCGGCCGGCGTGATGGTGTGGTCAACACCGGGCTCGATCCGCACGTCTACGGCGAAGCCGGCGCCGCGCAGCGCCACCGCCGCCTGTTCGGTCTCGCGCACCGGGATGACCGGATCGGCGGCGCCGTGCACCAGCAGCAGCGGCGTCGTGGCGGCGACGCCCGGCGCCGGCGGACGGCTCAGGCGCCCGGCGTAGGCGACCACCGCCGCCGGCCGCCAGCGCCCGGTGGCGACCGCGTCCAGCGACATGATGGAGCCCTGCGAGAAGCCGACGAGGATCAGCGCCTCCGGCGCGACGCCGGCCCAGGCCAGTTCCTCCGCCAGCACGCGGTCGAAGGCCGGCGCCGCGGCGGCGACGCGCTGCGGCCGGTTCGCCTCGGTGACGCCGGTGACGCTGAACCACTGCCGGCCGAAGGGTGCCTGATCGAACGGCTCCGGCGCGTCCGGGAAGCTCATGGCGGCGTCGGGAAGCGCGGCGCGCCAGAGGTCGGCCAGCGGCTCCAGGTCGTCGCCGCGGGCGCCGACGCCGTGCAGGAACACCACGAGGCGCTTCGCGGACCCGCCGCCGGCCGGCGGCAGACGATGCGACGGTGCGGACCGGTCCATGCTCTCTCCCCCTCAATCCGTCATGGCATACGGCATGCGGCTGCACCCGTCGAGCGGGTTCCTCAGTCCGGGCCGGCCGGGGCCAGGGCACGCCGCATCGCCTCGGCCAGCTCGTGACGGCGATAGGGCTTGCGCAGGATGGCCGACCCGGCGGCGCCGTCGCCGTCGATGCCGTGCGCGAAGCCGGTGGTGTAGAGCACCTTGAGCGCCGGCCGCCGTTCCAGCCCGGCGCGGGCGAGCTCGAAGCCGTTGACGCCGCCCGGCATGACGACGTCGGTGAACAGCAGGTCCACCGCCCGGCCCTCGGCGAGGATCTCCAGCGCCTGCTGCGGCGACGCCGCCTCGACCACCGTGTAGCCGAGATCCTGCAGGGTGAACGCGGCGACGCCGCGGACGTCCTCCTCGTCGTCCACCACCAGCACCACCTCGCCGCCGCCGCGCGGCAAGCCCTCCTCCGCCGCCGTGGAGCCGTCGGCGGCCAGCCCGTCGGCGCGCGGCAGGTAGAGGTGGAAGGTGGTCCCCAAGCCGACCGTGCTCTCCACCCGGATGGCGCCGCCGGACTGCTTGACGAAGCCGTGGATCATGCTGAGCCCGAGGCCGGTGCCCTTGCCCACGTCCTTGGTGGTGAAGAACGGCTCGAACGCGCGCTCCAGCACCTCGGGCGGCATGCCGCAGCCGGTGTCCGACACGCACAGCAGCACGCTGTCGCCGGCCAGTTCCGCCAGACCGGAGGTCCCGGCCGGCACGTTGGCGATGCGCAGGGTCAGCCGGCCGCCGCCGTCCATGGCGTCGCGGGCGTTGATCACCAGGTTCAGCAGCGCCGATTCCGCCTGGCTGCGGTCGACGATGGCCGGCCACGCGCCGTCCGCCGTCTCGATCACCAGCTCGACACCGCTGCCCAGCGTGCGCCCCATGAACTCGCCCATGCCGCGCACCAGGGCGTTGAGGTCCACCGGCTCCGGGTGCAGTTGCTGGCGCCGCGCGAAGGACAGCAGGCGGCGCGTCAGGTCGGAGCAGCGCAAGGAAGCCTGGAGCGCCATGTCGAGCCGGCGCTGCGCCTTCTCCTCGGCCGGGATCATGCCGGACAGCCGCTCCAGGCTGCCGATGACGACCATCAGCATGTTGTTGAAATCGTGCGCGATGCCGCCGGTCAGCTGGCCGACCGTCTCCATCCGTTGCGCGTGGGCGAGCTGGGTCTGCAGTTCCCGCGTCTCGGTGACGTCGAGGATGGTGCCGCTGCGCTCGCACGGCAGGCCGCGGGCGTCGCGCACCGGCACGGAGTGGTCGAGCAGCACGCGCCAGGCGCCGTCCGCTCCCTGCCAGCGGTACTCGATCATCGCCGCGTCGCCGTCCGCGCCCGAGGCCCGCTGCGCCAGCACGCGCCCGCGGTCGCCGGGGTGCAGGCGGGACTCCCAGAAGCCCGGCTCCGCCAGGAAGCGCTCGGCCGGGAAGCCGAGCACCGCGGCGGCGTTGGCGCTCAGGTAGCGGAAGGAGGCGCCGTCGGCGGCGGCGGTGTAGAGCACGATGGGCAGGGAGCGCACGATCACCCCCTGGCGCTCCTCGGACCGGCGCAGCGCCTGTTCGGCCAGCAGCTTTTCGGTGTGGACGCGCAGGTTCTCGGCCAGCAGACGCTGCTTCTGCTCGGCCTGCCGTTTCACCTCCAGCGTCTTGCGCTGCAGTTCGGTGAACACCGCCACCTTGCTGCGCAGGATCGCCGGCTCGACCGGCTTGAACATGTAGTCCACCGCGCCCGCCTCGTAGCCGCGGAAGATGTGCACCTCGTCCTTGTTGATGGCGGTCAGGAAGATGATGGGCACGTGGCGGGAGCGCTCGCGCCGGCGGATCAGCTCGGCGGTCTCGTAGCCGTCCATCTCCGGCATGTGGACGTCCAGCAGGATCGCCGCGAAATCCTGGTCGAGCACCCGCCGCAGCGCCTCCGCGCCCGAGCGCGCCAGCACCACGTCGGCGTCGAGGTCGGCCAGAACCTGCTGCATGGCCAGCAGGTTGCGCGGGTCGTCGTCCACCACCAGGACGCTGACCGGGATCGGCGGCGCGGCGCCCGGATCCCGCAAGGTGGGAAGGGGAAGCATCGTCTCGCCCTTGTCCGGAGGGGTGTCGGGTGGCGTCATGCGCTCCTCTCGGGCAGCACCACGCCGGCGGCCGTCCAGATGCGCAGCAGCGACATCAGGTGGTCGATGTCCACCGGCTTGGCGACGTAGTCGGTCGCCCCCGCCTCGATGCACTTCTCGCGGTCGCCCTTCATCGCCTTGGCCGTCACGGCGACGATCGGCACCCCCTCCACCTCGGGCATGGAGCGGATCACTTGCATCGTCTGGTAGCCGTCCATCTCCGGCATCATGATGTCCACCAGCACCACGTCCACGTCGGCATGGCGGGAGAGCTTCTCGATGCCCTCGCGCCCCGATTCCGCGTGCAGAACCGTCATATCGTGCGCCTCGAGCACGCTCGCCAGCGAGAAGATGTTGCGGACGTCGTCGTCGATGATGAGGACCTTCCGCCCGGCCAGCGACGGGTCGCGCTGCCGCCGGTCGAGGACGGCGCTGCGCTCCCCTTCCGGCAGGCGGTCGACCGGGCGGTGCAGGAACAGCGCCGCCTCGTCCACCACCGCGTCCAGCGTGCGCGCCGGCTTCAGCACCGCGGTGTCGGCCAGCCGGCGCAGCCGCGCCTCGTCCGCCGGATCGAGGCCGTTCGGCACGTAGGCGATCACCGGCACGCCCGCCGTCGCCTCGCGCCCGCGCAGCGCCTCCAGCAGTTCGAAGTCGGCCGGCTGCGGCAGCGAGAGGTCGATCACCACGCAGTCCACCGGGCGGTCGGGCGGCTCCGTCGCCAGCGCCGCCATGGCCTGTTCGGCCGAGGCGGCGGCGGTGACCGCCACGTCGGCCCCGCCGACCGCGGCGGCGAGCGGCCCGCCCTCGCCCTCGACCACCAGCAGCGACCGGTTGGGCCGCGCCGCATAGTCCTTGATGCGGCGCAGCGCGGCGAACACCGCCTCGCGGTCCACCGGCTTCTCGTCGTAGCCGAAGGCGCCCATCGCCAGCCCGCGGTGACGCTCGTCCTTGGCGGAGATCACGTGCACGGGGATGTGGCGGGCCAGCGGGTCGTGCTTCAGTAGGTCGAGCAGCGCCCAGCCGTCCATGTCCGGCAGGCCGATGTCCAGCAGGATCGCCTCCGGCCGGTGCCTGCGCACCAGCGGCACCGCCTGCCCGCCGGTGTTGGAGACCACCACCTTGAACCCGGCCTCGCGCGCCAGACTGATCAGGATGGAGGCGAACTTGGCGTCGTCCTCGATCACCAGCACGACGGGGTCGCCGGCGCGGATGCGCTCGCGGTCGTCGGCCGCCGGGTGGATCTGCAGCAGCGCCAGCCCCTCCTCCGACCCCGCGGCGACGATCGGGCGCGTCGGCGAGTCGGCCCGCTTCGGCCCCTGGGTGTGAGTGGCGAGGTCGAAGTTCAGCGGCATGTAGAAGGTGAAGGTGCTGCCCTGCCCGACCGTGCTGGACACCCGGATCTCGCCGCCCAGCAGCCGCGCGATCTCGCGGCTGATGGACAGGCCGAGGCCGGTGCCGCCGTACTTGCGGCTGGTGGTGCCGTCGGCCTGCTGGAACGCCTCGAAGATGGTGCGCTGCTTGTCCTCGGGGATGCCGATGCCGGTGTCGGCGACGCTGAAGGCCAGCACCGCCGGTGCGGCATTGAGCACCGGGTGCCCGCTGCTCCAGCCGTGCCCGGCCACCGCGACCCGGAAGATCACCCCGCCGGCCTCGGTGAACTTGAAGGCGTTGGACAGCAGGTTGTTCAGCACCTGCTCCAGCCGCTTCTCGTCGGTCTGGATGGTGGCGGGCAGCGTCGGATCGACGTCGATGGTGAAGTCCAGGCCCTTTTCCTGCGCCATCTGGCTGAAGGTGCGCTCGACGTGCATGCGCAGGTCGCCCAGCACCACCTCGCCGATCTCCAGCGTCACCGTGCCGGACTCGATCTTCGACAGGTCGAGGATGTCGTTGATCAGGCCCAAGAGGTCGGTGCCGGCGGCGTGGATGGTGCGGGCGAACTCCACCTGCTTGTCGCTGAGGTTGGTCTCGGGGTTGTCGGCCAAGAGGCGCGACAGGATCAGCAGGCTGTTCAAGGGCGTGCGCAGCTCGTGGCTCATGTTGGCCAGGAACTCGCTCTTGTACTTGGAGGTGAGCGACAGCTGCTCCGCCTTCTCCTCCAGGGCGGCCTTGGCGAGCACCACCTCGCGGTTCTTGCGCTCGACCTCGACGTTCTGGCGCTCGAGCTGCTGCGCCTTCTCCTCCAGCGCCTCGTTGGTCTGGCGCAGCTTCTCCTGCTGGGACTTCAGCAGCTCCTCCGACTGGCGCAGCGAGGCGGCCTGCTGCTCCAGGCGCTCGTTGGTGGTCTTGAGTTCCTGCTGCTGGCTCTGCAGCTCGGTGGTCAGGCGCTGCGACTGCTTCAGCAGCCCTTCGGTGCGCATGTTGGCGGCGATGGTGTTGAGCACGATGCCGATGCTCTCGGTCAACTGCTCCAGGAAGGACTGGTGCGTCTCGCTGAAGCGGCCGAACGAGGCCAGCTCGATGACGGCGTTCACCTCGTCCTCGAAGATCACCGGCAGCACGATGATGTTGAGCGGCGGCGCCTCGCCCAGGCCGGAGCTGATGGCGACGTAGTCCTTCGGCACGTTGGTCAGCAGGATGCGCTTCTTCTCGTAGGCGCACTGGCCGACCAGCCCCTGCTTCAGCGCGAAGCGGTTGCCGAGGTTCTTGCGCTCCTTCAGCGCGTAGCTGGCGACGAGTTCGAGGATGGTCTCGTCCTCCTCGCGCGCGGCGACGTAGAAGGTGCCGTGCTGGGCGTTCACCAGCGGCGCGATCTCCGACAGGATCATGTTGGAGACGGTCACCAGATCGCGCTCGCCCTGCAGCATGCGGGTGAACTTGGCGAGGTTGGTCTTCAGCCAGTCCTGCTCCGCGTTCTTCAGCGTCGTGTCGCGGAGGTTGCGGATCATCTCGTTGATGTTGTCCTTCAGCGCCGCCACCTCGCCCATGGCGCCGACGGTGATGGAGCGCGTCAGGTCGCCCTTGGTCACCGCGGTCGCCACCTCGGCGATGGCGCGCACCTGGGTGGTCAGGTTGGCGGCGAGCTGGTTGACGTTCTCCGTCAGGTCCTTCCACAGGCCGGCGGCGCCGGGGACGCGGGCCTGTCCGCCCAGCTTGCCCTCGATGCCCACCTCGCGGGCGACGTTGGTCACCTGATCGGCGAAGGTCGCCAGCGTCTCGATCATGCCGTTGATGGTGTTGGCCAGCGCCGCGATCTCGCCCTTGGCGTCCACCGCCAGCTTGCGCTGAAGGTCGCCGTTGGCGACGGCGGTCACCACCTCGGCGATGCCGCGCACCTGATTGGTCAGGTTGTTGGCCATCATGTTGACGTTGTCGGTCAGGTCCTTCCAGGTGCCGGCGACGCCCTTCACCTGCGCCTGTCCGCCCAGCTTGCCCTCCGAACCCACCTCGCGCGCGACGCGGGTCACCTCCGACGCGAAGCTGTTGAGCTGGTCCACCATGGTGTTGATGGTGTCCTTCAGCTCCAGGATCTCGCCACGCACGTCGACGGTGATCTTCTTCGACAGATCGCCGCGGGCGACGGCCGTCGTGACTTCCGCGATGTTGCGCACCTGACCGGTCAGGTTGTTCGCCATCATGTTGACGTTGTCGGTCAGGTCCTTCCAGGTCCCGGCCACGCCCTTGACCTGCGCCTGACCGCCCAGCTTGCCCTCGATGCCCACTTCGCGGGCGACGCGCGCGACTTCCGAGGCGAAGCTGTTGAGCTGGTCGACCATGGTGTTGATGGTGGACTTCAGCTCCAGGATCTCACCCTTCACGTCGACGGTGATCTTCTTCGACAGATCGCCGTTGGCCACCGCGGTCGTCACTTCCGCGATGTTGCGGACCTGACCGGTCAGGTTGGCGGCCATCAGGTTGACGCTGTCGGTCAGGTCCTTCCACGTTCCCGCGACGCCCTTGACCTGCGCCTGCCCGCCCAGCTTGCCCTCGGACCCCACCTCGCGGGCGACGCGGGTGACCTCCGAGGCGAAGGAATTCAACTGGTCCACCATGGTGTTGATGGTGGATTTCAGCTCCAGGATCTCACCTTTCACATCGACGGTGATCTTCTTCGACAGGTCGCCATTCGCCACCGCCGTCGTTACTTCCGCGATGTTGCGCACCTGTGCCGTCAGGTTGGTCGCCATGGCGTTGACGTTGTCGGTGAGGTCCTTCCACGTCCCGGCGACGCCCTTGACCTGCGCCTGCCCGCCGAGCTTGCCCTCCGAACCCACTTCACGGGCAACGCGGGTAACTTCCGAGGCGAAGGAATTCAACTGGTCCACCATCGTGTTGATGGTGTCCTTGAGTTCCAGGATCTCGCCCTTGACCGGGACCGTGATCTTCTTCGACAGGTCGCCGTTGGCGACCGCGGTGGTCACCTCGGCGATGTTGCGGACCTGACCGGTCAGGTTCGCCGCCATCAGGTTGACGCTGTCCGTCAGGTCCTTCCAGGTGCCGCCGACGCCCTCGACCTTCGCCTGACCGCCCAGCTTGCCTTCCGAGCCCACCTCGCGCGCGACGCGGGTGACTTCGCTGGCGAAGCTGTTCAACTGGTCCACCATGGTGTTGATGGTGGACTTCAGTTCGAGGATCTCGCCCTTCACGTCCACCGTGATCTTCTTGGACAGGTCGCCGTTCGCCACGGCGGTGGTGACCTCGGCGATGTTGCGCACCTGCCCGGTCAGGTTCGCCGCCATCATGTTCACGCTGTCGGTGAGGTCCTTCCAGGTGCCGCCCACGCCTTCCACCTTGGCTTGGCCGCCGAGCTTGCCCTCGCTGCCCACCTCGCGTGCCACGCGGGTGACCTCCGACGCGAAGGAGTTCAGCTGGTCCACCATCGTGTTGAATGTGGACTTCAGCTCCAGGATCTCGCCGCGCACATCGACGGTGATCTTCTTCGACAGATCGCCCTTCGCCACCGCCGTCGTCACTTCCGCGATGTTGCGGACCTGACCCGTCAGGTTGGCGGCCATCATGTTGACGTTGTCGGTGAGGTCCTTCCAGGTGCCGCCCACGCCCTCCACGCGCGCCTGCCCGCCGAGCTTGCCTTCCGAGCCCACCTCGCGCGCGACGCGGGTGACCTCCGAGGCGAAGCTGTTGAGCTGGTCCACCATGGTGTTGATGGTGGATTTCAGCTCCAGGATCTCGCCGCGCACGTCGACGGTGATCTTCTTCGACAGGTCGCCGCGGGCGACGGCCGTCGTGACTTCCGCGATGTTGCGCACCTGACCGGTCAGGTTGTTCGCCATCATGTTGACGTTGTCGGTCAGGTCCTTCCAGGTGCCGCCGACGCCCTTGACCTGCGCCTGCCCGCCCAGCTTGCCCTCGATGCCCACCTCGCGGGCGACACGGGTCAGCTCCGAGGTCACCGTCACCAGCTGCTCGACCATGGTGTTGACGTTCTTGGCGGTGCGCAGGAACTCGCCCTGCAGGGGGCGGCCCTCGACCTCCAGCGCCATCAGCTTCGACAGGTCGCCGCGGGCGACG
>Ga0196970_1000942_pt1 | contig 24768 bp, 31 predicted proteins | sample S1v_513CmetaG_FD_148672 | JGI IMG/M metagenome (GOLD analysis project Ga0196970, IMG submission 148672) | Soil microbial communities from Anza Borrego desert, Southern California, United States - S1+v_5-13C | ecosystem: Environmental > Terrestrial > Soil > Desert | place: USA: California... | reverse complement strand
GAAGGCGATCATCGAGCCACGGCGGCCGCCATGCTTGCCGTACGGCTCGGGAGGGAGCGCGATCCGGCCCGGACGCTGCCGGATGTCGGCGCCGCCCTGGCCGAGGGAGGAGCCCCGCTGGTCCCGCCCCAGTGGGCCGCCGGGGTCCTCGCGACCGCCTTCGCCACGCCCGCGGCCGCCGCACGCGCGGCCCTGGCCGTCGCCGCTGCCCTGAAGGGATCCGAGGCCCGGATCGCCGCCCACTACGGAGCCGTCGGCCGCATCGACAATCCGTTCGCCGGCGGTTCGATCCTGCTCGGGCCGGGCGCCGAGCTGCCGGCGCGCATGCTGGATTCCGTGCCGCCCGGGGCGGTCCAGTGTCCGGGGATTTCGCCGCCGCGCTCAACGCCGCGGCCGGCCCCGGGCGCACCGAGTACGTCGGCGACCTGCCCAGCGAGGAGGTGGACCGGGCGGTCGGCCTCTACGCCCTGCGCCCCTGACCCCGGCGTTCAGACGATCATCGCCTCGAGCCGCTGCGGCGCCGTCAGCACCAGGGCGTCGTCGTCGCGCCGCACCAGGCCTCGCCGTTCGAGGGCGCTGATGGTGCGCGACACGGTTTCCCGCGTGGTGTGCACCCGCACGGCCAGGGCGGACAGCACCGGGGCGGGGCGGATCGTCGTGCCATCGCCCTCCAGCCGCGCCATCCGCAGCAGCTCGGCCTGTACCCGGCCCGCCGCCGACAGGGTGGCGTGCTCGACCATGCGCCGGGCCGTCGCCCGCAACTGCTTCAGCAACTGGCGCGACACGGCCAGCCCGACGCTGGGATGGCTCTCGATCAGGGCGATGAAGTCCAGCGCCAGGAACAGGGCGGCGCGTACGTCCTCGACCGCCACCACGTCCGCCTCGTGGCCGCCGCCATCGAGCGACGCCACGGCGCCGAAGAGGTCGCCACGCCCGAACTCCCGCAGCAGCAGGACCTGACCGTCGGCGCCGTACAGCAGGGCGTGGGCTCGCCCGTCGACCACCAGCAGGGTCTCGTCGCTGTCGTCTCCCTGGCGCAGAATATGGGCGCGGGCGGGAAAGCGCCGGTCGGACGCGCGGGCGCCGATGCGCTCGGCCACCTCCGGCGGGCAGGTGAACGTCGTCTGGATGAACCCGCGCAGGTCGTCGTCCAGCTCCACGTACGCGTCTCCCCCAACTGCGCCGACTATCGGTTAACCGTCGCGCTCGGACAAGGCGCGGCCCGGGTGCGGAGGCCGCCCGGATAGGGCACAAACACGGCGACGATTCCCTCCTGCCAGGAACTTCCCATGCCGCTCTCCATGCACCAGGCCTCAGCCGCCGTCTTCCTCCGCGGCCTGCGCGCCCTGTCCGCCATCCTCGACAAGGCCGCGGCCCACGCCGAGGCGAGGAAGATCGAGCCCACGGCCCTGCTGCAGGCGCGCCTCTTCCCCGACATGTTCCCCTTCGCACGCCAGGTGCAGATCGCGACCGACTTCGCCAAGGGCTCGGCCGCGCGGCTGGCCGGCGTCGAGATCCCCGCGTGGGAAGACGACGAGGACAGCTTCCAGACGCTGAAGGCGCGCGTGGAGAAGACGGTGGCCTTCCTGGAGGGTCTCGACCCGACCGCCTTCGACGGCGCCGAGGACCGCGACATCAGCCTGACCCGGCGCGGCGAGACCACCGTGCACAAGGGCGCCGACTACCTGCTGCACCAGGCCATGCCGAACTTCTACTTCCATCTCACCACCGCCTACGACCTGCTGCGCCACAACGGCGTCGAGGTCGGCAAGCGCGACTTCATCGGCAAGGTCTGAGGCTCGCTCAGACGGCCGCGAGCGACAGGCGGCGCAGGGTCTCGGCGGCGTAGCTGGGGCCGACCGGAACGATGCGGCCGTCGTCCAGGACGAGGCTGATCGCCTTCCGCCGGCGTTTCACCGAGGCCACGGCTCCCAGCCGCACGATGGCCGACCGGTGCACGCGCACCAGGTCAGGATCGCGCAACGCCCGCGCCAGCTCGCCCATGGTGGTGCGGACCATGTAGCTGCGGGCGGGCGTGTGCAGCAGGGCGTGGTCCTTTTCCGCCTCTATCCATCGGATCGAGGCCTCGGCCACGCGGGCGCGGCCCTCGCGGGTCGGCGCCCACAGGAACGGCTCGGACACAGCCGGCGACCCGGTCGGGGCCTGGCGGCGGCGGCGAACCTTCTCCACCGCCTGGCGCAGCCGGTGCAGGCGCACGGGCTTGAGCAGGTAGTCCGCCGCGTTCAGGTCGAAGGCGTCCACGGCGAACCGGTCGTGGGCGGTTACGAAGACGATCTCGGGCCGGTTGGCGCCGCCGAGCTCGAAAGCCGCCTGCAGGCCGCCGCAGCCGGGCATCTCCACGTCCAGCAGCAGCAGGTCCGGTGCGTGGACCGCGACCGCCTTGACGGCTTCCTCGCCGGAGCCGGCGCGGGCGACGATCTCGACCCCCGCCACCTCGGCCATCAGCGCCTCGATCAGGTCCAGCGCCAGCGGCTCGTCGTCGGCGATGACCGCGCGCAGGGTCATGCCGCTTCTCCGGCAAGGGCGGGCAGGCGCACGGTGGCGGCGTAGCCATCAGGCAGGCTGGTGGTGGTGAGCGAGGCGCGGGCGCCGTACAGGACGCCCAGGCGCTGGCGCACGTTCCTGAGCCCGATGCCCGCGCCCACCGGCGCCGGCTCACCCGTGCGCCGCTCGTTGATCGGCCGGCCGTCGGCCATGCGGTTGCTGACGGTCACCGCCAGGAGGCCGTCGTCCTCCCGCCGCGCCGTGACCTCGATGCTCACCCGCCGCCGCGTCGGCGCCACGCCGTGCTTCACCGCGTTCTCCACGAGGGGCTGAAGCAGGAAGTTCGGGACCAGCAGGTTCGACGCGCCGTCGGCGATGTCGACCGCCAGATCGAGGCGGTCGGGAAAGCGCACGCGTTCGATACGCAGGTAGGCGGCGACGGTGGCGACTTCGTCGCACAGGGGCGCGAGTTCGCCCGGGTCGGACGCCAGGGAGCTGCGCAGGAAGTCGGCCAGTTCGCCGATCATCAGCGTCGCCTCCTCGTTGCGCCTGGTCACCGTCAGACTGGCGATCGCGTTGAGAGAGTTGAAGAGGAAGTGCGGGTTGAGCTGCAGCCGCAGCGCCGCGGCCTCGGCCCGGTGGGTGGCCGCTTCCGCCGCCGCCGCGCGCTCGGCCTGGCGGCGGGCGTGTTCGTTGACGTTGCCGGCCCAGAACAGGGTGACGTTCAGCCCCAGCGTCCAGACGTAGATCAGGCTGACGATGAAGATCCGCTCGGAACTGAAGCCGGAGGTCCACGGCTTCCACGCCGGCGCCACGGTCTGGCCTAGCAGCCAGTGGTAGGACAGGTCCACCCCCGTCTGGCAGATCGCGCCGGCCGTCATCGCGGCCGCCAGCAGCGACCAGCGCAGCGGGCCGGGGTCGCGCTCGCTCCAGCGGTGGGCGCGGCGCACCAGCATGGTCATGGCCACGCCAACCACGAACAGCGGGACCTGGGACAGCAGGGTCAGGGGCAGGGGAGCCTCGCCCCGCGCCGCCATGGTCAGCGCCACCAGCGCATAGCCGAACGCCCAGACCACCAGGGTCAGGCGCAACGCCAGGGCGTCGCGCTGGAAAAGCTGTTTACGCGACACGGCTTACCCCCACTCCCGCCGTAGCTTACGCGGTTGCGCGGGCGGTCCAAGGGAGTCTTCGTCGCGATCTCGGCCGCCTTCGTCGCAGCCTGGCCGTCTTCGGCGCGGGGGCGGCGGCGTCGGTCGCGCACACCCTCCCGCAGGCCGCGGCGGCGGCGAAGATCGCGGGGTTTCCGGGGGAGGAGAACATCGCCATGGGATCCATCGTCATCGCCGTCGCGGTCGCCGTCGTGGCGATCGCCTGGATCTTCCACCTGCGATCGCGCGCCAAGGCCAAGAGTTCGGCCGCCTGGCCGACCGCGGCGGGCGCGGTCGTCGCCTGCGATCTGGTGCACAAGGTCGAGACCGACGCCGAGGGGGAGAGCGAGGACGTCTGGTACGCCAAGCCGACCTACAGCTACGCCGTCGGGGGCAGGACCCTGACTGGCGGCCGCGTCGCCTTCGGCGCGCCCGAGCGCTTCCTGGCCGAGAAGCAGGCCCAGGCCATCGTCGCGCGCTACCCGGCCGGTTCGGCCGTGCAGGTACGCTACAATCCGCAGAACCCGTCCGAGTGCGTGCTGGAGAGCAAGGCGCCGTCGATGGTCTTCCCCATCATCGCCACCGTGGCGGGTCTGATCCTGGCTCTCGTGGGGGCGGCCCTGATGGCCTGAGGGGGCGCGTCGGGCCGGAGGGGCGGAAGCGGGCGGTGTCCGGACCGTCCGCTTCCGTGCGCCCTCAGCCGAAGATCGCCACCGTCTGTCGCGCCGCGATCAGGGGCCGGCCGTCGGCGGCCCACAGGGTCATGTCCTGGCTGGAATAGCCGTCGGCCACGGTCTGGGCCGTGCTGCGCAGCAGCCGCCACGGGCCGGGATCCGGATCGTCCGTCAGGATGTCCAGCGACCATGTCATGGTGCTGATCGGCGACCAGCCGGTGAACAGGGCGCAGGCCGGCGGCGGCGGGGTGTCGGCGAGCGCCACCAGGGTCGTGATGGAGCCGTCCGCGGCCTCGTCCCGATGTCGCATCCACAGCAGGAACTCGGGCCGCGTGGCGCCGGAACCGATGCGCGCGCCGCCCGCCTTGCGCACCTCGAAGTGATGGGCGAAACCCGGCGCCAGGCCGTCCTTGAAGAACGGCTGGCAGTCCTCGACCGGCGGGACCCGGGGCGCCGGCAGGTCCGTGAAAGCGTAGGCCGACGGCCGCGCTGCGCCATAGTTCAGCAGCGCCCGCGTGGCGACACCCTCGTCGCCGATCAGGTCCACGCCCACGAACACCGAGGACTTGCCCCGGCGCAGCGCCTCGGGCCTGGCGTGGAGCCGGCCCGCGGCCGGGCCGACGAAGGCGAACTGGGCCGAGCGCAGGGGCGGCAGGTCGGCCAGGCCGCGCGCGGTCGCCTCAAGGCACAGGGCGGCGGACAGGCCGCCGTAGGTGGTGCGGCCCTGGCGCCAGTCGTCCGGTACGAAGGCCTCGAAGCCGTCGGCGGCGGGCGCCATGCCGGCCAGCAGTTCGGAAAAGGGGGTCACGTCAGCGCTTCTTGCCCAGTTCGGCGGCGATGTCCTTGACCATCCGCCCGGCCTTGCGGTGGGCAGCGGTCAGCTGGTCGCGGGTCACCCCCCAGCGCTTCATCCAGTACTCCACCGCCTGCCGCTCGCTCAGGTCGAGCCGGTCCTTGTCGATGAAGCCGCGCTTGTCCTTCAGGCCGGCCATGGCGGGCTCCCGTGTTGCTCGCAGGGTAGGACCACGAAGCGGGGCGGCGGGCAAGGTGGCGGTCAGCTTCTCTCCTCCCCCGTTCGCTGCCGCTCACGGGTGAGAGGAAGGCGGCTAGCGCTTCACCCGGTTCACGTGCCCCATCTTTCGTCCCGGGCGCGGCTCGCCCTTGCCGTAGAGGTGCACCCGCGCGCCGGGCTCGGCCGCCAGATCGCGCCAGCGCAGCACGTCGTCGCCGAGCAGGTTCTCCATCTCGACCTCGAACAGGGCCGACGGATCGCCAAGCGGCCAGCCCGCGACGGCGCGGATGTGCTGTTCGAACTGGTCGCAGGCCGTTCCGTCCTGGGTCCAGTGGCCGGAGTTGTGGACCCGCGGCGCCACCTCGTTGACGAGCAGGGTCCCATCCGCGAGTTCGAACAGCTCGACCCCCAGAACGCCGACATAGTCGAGGCCCTCGAGGATCTTGCACGCGATGGCCTCCGACCTGGGTTGCATGTCCGTTGCGCCCGGCGCGGGCGCCAGGGTGGTGCGCAGGATGCCCTCGGCGTGTCGGTTCTCACCGACGGGATAGCAGGCGACCTGGCCGTCCCGGCCGCGTGCGGCGATCACCGACAACTCGCGGACGAATTCGGCCCTGGCCTCCAGGATCGCCGGCTTGGAGCCGATGGCGGCGAAGGCGTCGGCGGCGTCCACGGCCGCGCGGACCCAGGCCTGGCCCTTGCCGTCGTATCCTTCGCGCCGCGTCTTCAGCAGGGCGGGCGCGCCGATGCGGCTCAGCGCAGGGCCGATGTCGCTCGCCCGCTCGATCTCGGCGAAGGCGACCGTGGCCACGTCGTGGTCGTTGAGGAAGCTCTTCTCGACGACCCGGTCCTGCAGCAGGGCCAGGGCCTTGGGCCCCGGCGCCGCCTCGGCTCCCAGGCGGCCGAGGATCTCCAGCGCCCGCGCGGGCACGTTCTCGAACTCGAAGGTGACCACGTCGCTCAACCGGACCAGCTCGGCCAGGGCGGTCTCGTCGGTGTAGTCGGCCACGATGCTGCGGGCCGCCACCCGCGCGTCCGGCGCGTTGATCCGCGGGGTCAGCACAACCGTGTCGAAGCCCAGCCGCGACGCCGCCAGCGCCAGCATCCGGCCCAGCTGCCCGCCGCCGAGGATGCCGATGGTCGAGCCGGGCGGCAGGGGGAAGCCGGCCATCAGTCCTCGACCGTCTCGGGCACCGAGGCCGTCTGGCCGGCGCGCCAGTCGGCGACGCGGCCGGCGAGGTCGGCGTCGTTCAGCGCCAGGATCTGCGCCGCCAGCAGGCCCGCGTTCTTGGCGCCCGCGTCGCCCATGGCCAGGGTCCCCACAGGCACGCCGAACGGCATCTGCACGATCGACAGCAGCGAATCGAGCCCGTCCAGGCTCTTGGATCGCACCGGCACGCCCAGCACCGGCAGGTCGGTCATGGAGGCGCACATGCCGGGCAGGTGCGCCGCGCCGCCGGCCCCGGCGATCACCACCCTGTAGCCCGCGGCCCGGGCGCCCTTGGCGAAATCGTACAGGCGGTCCGGGGTGCGGTGGGCCGAGATCACCTTGGCGTCGCACGGCACGCCCAGGGTTTCGAGCACCTGCACGGCCCCCTGCATGGTGGGCCAGTCGGAGCGACTGCCCATGATCACGGCGACCTGCGGCTTCGTCATGGCGCTTAGGCTTCCCCGGCCCGGAAAGCGCGCGAGTATAGGCAGGCGCGTTGCGCCCGCAACCGATGGCGCTAGCATTCGTCGCGCTGCGCTGCTCTTTGAGTCGCGCTACGGAGTTTCGATGACCGCCCCGCCAGCCCGCCGCCGCAGCGACGCCGATCCCGCCACGCCCGAGGTGGAGGCCCTGCGCGCCGAGGTCGAGGCCCTGAAGGCCGAGGTCGAGCGCCTCGCCGCCCTGGCTGACCGGGACGTGCTCACCCCCCTGCTGAACCGCCGCGCCTTCGAGCGCGAACTGGTGCGCGCCATAGCCTTCTGCCGCCGCTATGGATCGCCGGCCTGCCTGCTGTACCTCGACCTCGACGGCTTCAAGGGCGTCAACGACAGCTTGGGCCACCAGGCCGGGGACGAGGCCCTGATCCGCGTCGCGGCCCTGCTGACGGCCAACATCCGCGAGAGCGACGTGGCCGCCCGCCTCGGCGGCGACGAGTTCGCGTTGCTGCTGTTCCAGGCCGGGGCCGACGAGGGCCTGGCCAAGGCCGCCGCCCTGTCGGACGCCATCGCCGCCCTGGAGATCGAGGGCCGGCGGCTGGGCGGCACCTTCGGCGTGCGCGCCTTCGACGATCACGCCAGCGGCGCCGAATGGCTGGCCGAGGCCGACGCGGCCATGTTCGTGAGGAAGAAGCATCGATGAGAGCCCCGGCCGTCCTGTCCCTGCTGTCGCTCGGCGCCGCCGGCCTCGCCGCCTGCACACCAACGCCCGCGGTCCGCTCGGCCTCCATTTGCGAAGTCGTCGCCCGCGGGGCGGAGATGGCCGGCCAGCGGGTGCGCGTCACCGGCACGTTCCGCGGGGACCCGCGCGCCTACGGCACCATCGAGGACGGCGCCTGCCCGGGCCGGCGTCTGGCCTTCACCGGCTGGGCCGGGGTCGCCGGCAGCGACCTCGCCGACGAGTGGTTGGCCGAGATCGAGCGCGCCCGCCTGGTCTCCAGCGCCGACGAGCTCTCCAGCGACTTCCGCATCGAAGCCACCGGCGTCTACATCGCACGCCCAATCGCCAGCGAAGGCGGCCAGTTCCAGGTCACCGAGCTGCACGACTTCGAACGGCTGGAGATGAGCGAGGGGGATAGGGCGGTGTACGAGGCCCTGGAGGGAGCCGAGGCGCCGGCGGCGACAGAGGGCGTGAGCATTCCGCCCGCGCGGTGAACGCTCGAGGAGGGCGCTGTGCGCCGGCTCGAGCGACGGTTACGTATGAAGTAGGCGCCCCGGGCTCTTGGGGATCCGCGGGGGCGCAGCTAAAGAGTCGCCCTCTCGAAGAGGATGCGATGAAGCGCTTGCCATGGGGCCTCCTGCTCGTGCTCGCCGCCTGCGGCGAGCAGCGGGTGGCGCCGGTCGAACCACCGACGCCTGCGGCGCCCGCGCGCGCCGCACCTACCCCTGCCGTGACTGCGGCGCCCATGCGCTCCGACGAGGCTGAACTGGTCCGGCTGGAGCATGCCTACGCGAAGGCGCTGATCCAGAAGGACCGCGAGTTCCTGATGAGTTTCTACGCCAGCAACTGGCGCGGCGGGAACTGGACCGGCTTCTGGACCAAGTCGCGCATGATCCGCAGCCTGCTGGACGACCGCTACGTGGTGAAGTCCATGGAGGTGCGCGACCTGAAGGTACGGGTCATCGGCGACGTGGCTATCGTACAGGGCATCGACGACGAAGTGACCTCGATGAACGGCCGCGATACGAGCGGACGCTGGGTGTTCACCGACGTGTTCGAGAAGCGGGACGGCCGCTGGGTGGCGGTCGCGAGCCACACGAGCGAGATGAAGGGCGAGCCGAACTGAGCGGAGGCGCCTGCGGCGCCTGGACTGTCCCGCCGGCCGTGTTCGGCTTGCCCTGAGTACGGCCCGCGGCGCGCCGCTACGCGATGATATCCGGCCGGATCCGGTCCTGCAGGCGGATCAGTTCGTCTTTCAGGGCCAGCTTCTTCTTCTTGAGACGGGCGATCAGCAGCTGGTCCGGCAGGGGGAGCAGCTCCAGTGCGGCGATGGAGTGCTCCAGGTCCTGGTGCTCCTGCTGGATCTCCGCCAGGCGACCGTTCACGACCGTGAACTTGACGCGCGTGGGCTCTCCGTCGTCGTTCATTTCGAGGTGCTGTCCGGTGGCGCGCCAAGGGCGCGAGGCTTCGTCGATCATACAGGAATCAGGACCGGCCCGAAAGCTTGGCGGAGAGCTCGGCCAGGTGGCCGCGCGGCGTGGTCGGGCCCCAGGCGCGGGCCGCGGCCGCCAGCGCGGCCTCGGTCGCGGACGGCTTCCCGGCCGGCGCGGGGGTTATGGCGTCCAGTCCCTCCAGCAAGGCCTTCTCGGCGGCGAGCTCGGCGGCCTTGATCCGCTCCCGGACGGATTCGCGCGCGGTCGGCTCCATGTCGGGAATCGGCTTCTTCAGCCCCCGGCGCAGCTTGCGCAGCGGCGCGATGGCGGCGTCCTCCCAGGTGCGGGCGATGTCGCTGGCCTCCTCCACCGTGTCGCGCTCCAGCGGCCGGCCTTCGGCCGCGCACCAGGCGGCCCACAGCAGCAGGCAGACGTTCTGGCCCTGGCCGTCCTGCAGCTCGAGCAGGTCCTCGCGTACGCCTGGCTGGCCGTAGGCCTCTACCGCCCAGGTCCACAGGCCCATGGTCAGGCCTCGCCGACCGGGCCGACGTCGCGGCCCCAGCGCTTCACGCCGGACCAGTCGAGGCCGAACAGGTCGAGCACCCGACCGACCGAATGGTTGACGAGGTCGTCGAGGGTCTGCGGCTTTGCGTAGAATGCGGGCACCGGCGGCGCGATGGTCGCGCCCATCTCCGCGAGCGCCGCCATGGTGCGGAGGTGACCGAGGTGCAGCGGCGTCTCGCGCACCATCAGCACCAGCGGCCGGCGCTCCTTCAGGGTCACGTCGGCGGCGCGGGTGAGCAGGGAGGAGGTCACGCCGGTGGCGATCTCGCCCATGGAGCGGACCGAACAGGGCGCCACGACCATGCCCAGGCAACGGAACGAGCCCGAGGCGACGGCAGCGCCGATGTCGGAGGCCTTGTGCACCACCGAGGCCTTCGCGTTGACCTCCGCGACCGACAGGCCGGCCTCCTCGGCGAGGGTGAGCGCCGCGGCCTTGCTGACCACGAGGTGGCTTTCGACGCCGAGCCCGGAAAGCGCCTCCAGCATGCGCACCCCGTAGATCGCGCCGGAAGCGCCTGAAATCCCTACGACAAGCCGTTTCCGGTCGTCCGCCAAGGTCCAGCTCCGTAATGTTTATCGCGGGAATGTTACTCCACACGGGGACCGTGCGGGTGTGTCATTTGCGGGTGCTAACCAGAAGGAGGCGCAACCCATGGCGATCGACGCTCGCATTCGCGAACTCGACTCACGTCACCGTTCCCTGGAAGAGGCCATCGAGGACGAACTGTCCCACCCCGCCGCGGACTCGCTCCGACTGGCCGAGCTGAAGCGTCGAAAGCTCAGATTGAAGGAAGAGATCGAGGGACTGAGGTCCCACCACGCCTGAAGAGGTCGGGCCGCCCCCGGGCGGCCCTTTTGCCGTCAGCTTCCCGGGCAGGCGGGGCCGCCGGTCAGACCTCGTCGTCCACCGGCGTGTCGACGGTGACCGTCTCGTCTTCGAGCGCGCCGGTCTCCGACGCCGGGCGCAAGGTCTCGCCCTCGCCGCGCTTGGCGGCTTCCTTGGACTTCTTCTCGGCCGCCTTGCGAACGACATCGTCGAGCTCCAGCTGGCCGACGAGGCCGAGCGACACCGGATCGACCGGCTTGATGTTGGCCATGTTCCAGTGAGCGCGGTTGCGGACCTGGTCGATGGTGGCCTTGGTCGTGCCGAGCAGCTTGGAAATCTGCGCGTCGGTCACTTCCGGATGGTTGCGGATGAACCAGGCGATGGCGTCCGGACGGTCCTGGCGGCGCGACACGGGAGTGTAGCGCGGGGCCTTCTTGTTGGTCTTCAGCAGCTCCTGGTGCTTACCGACCAGCGCCTTCATGCGGTACTTCGGATCGGCGCCGGCGCGGTCCAGTTCCTCGCGCGACAGCTGGCCGTTGGCGATCGGGTCGGCGCCGCGGATGTCGCGCGCCACTTCGCCGTCGGCGATGCCCTTCACTTCCAGGTGGTGCAGGCCGCAGAAGTCGGCGATCTGCTCAAAGCTGAGCGAGGTGTTGTCGACCAGCCAGACGGCGGTGGCCTTCGGATAGAGGATTTGGTCGGCCATTTTCGGCGCTCCAGAAACGACGGCGCCCGGCCTTTCGGCCGGGCGGGTGTGGTGAACCCGATATAATCGCGTTCCGCGCTCAAGGAAACGGCTAACCGTTCGACTGCGGCAGCAGGGCTTTCAACTGCTCGGCATCGGCCGGCGCCGCGGCCCCGATGTCGTTGTCGAAGTAGGCGTAGACCTCCCGGCCCTCGGCGGCCCACAGTCGGATATGCGCCGCCCACTGACGGAGGGCTTCTTCCCCGTAGCGGCCGAAGTAGCGTCCGCCCGGGCCGTGACCGCGCACATAGACCCAGCCGGCGGTCGTCTCCCAGGGCGAGGGCGCGTCGTGGTGGTCGCTGATGCACAGCGCGGCGTCGTGCTCGGCCAGGATCGCGAAGACGGCGGGGTCGTACCAGCTGTCGTGGCGGAACTCGACGGTGACCCTCTGGCCCTTCGGCAGCCAGCCGAGGAAGGTCTTCAGCCGCTCGTCGTTGCGCCGCAACTGCGGCGGCAGCTGCACCAGAGCCGGTCCCTGGTGCGCTCCCAACGGGGCCATGCGCCCGAACACCAGGTCGACCGAGTCGGCGCAGTCCTTCAGCTTCTTGTTGTGGCTGATGAAGCGGCTGACCTTCCAGGCGAAGAGAAAGCCCGGCGGCGCCTGGTCCGCCCAGCCCTGCACGGCGGCTTCGGAGGGCAGGCGGTAGAAGCTGGCGTTGATCTCGCAGGTGTCGAAGAGGGTGGCGTAGTAGCCGAAGCGGCCCTTCAGCTTCACCGCCTCGGGATAGAACCGGCCCATCCAGTCTTTGTAGGCCCAGCCCGAGCACCCGATCCGGACCTGCGCCATCCGCCTGACATCTCCCTCAAGACGCTTCAGGGGATCAATACGACCTTGCCCACGTGGGTTCCGGATTCCAGCAGGGCGTGGGCGGCGCCGGCTTGGGCGAGCGGGAAAGTCCGGTCCACCCGGGGCCGCACCAGCCCCTGTTCCACCCACGGCCAGACCACGCGCTCGACCTCGGCGGCCAGGCGCGCCTTCTCGTCGGCGTCGCGGGGGCGCAGCAGCGATCCGGTGACCACGGCCCGCTTCTGCATCAGTCGGAATACCGGGACCTCGACCGTCGCCCCGGCCTGGGCCGCGACGTAGACGATCCGCCCACCGGTGTTCAGAGCTGCGAGATTGCTCTCGAAGTAGGGCCCGCCGACCATGTCCAGCACCACGTCCACGCCCCCGAAGGCTTTCGCCGCCGCGCCGAAGTCCTCCGCCGTCGCATCGATGGCGAGGTCGGCGCCGAGGTCCCGCGCCGTCTGCGCCTTGGCAGCGCCGCGCGCCGTGGCGACCACCCTGGCGCCGGCAGCCCTGGCCATCTGGATCGCCGTCGTGCCGATCCCGGACGTGGCCCCGTGGACCAGCAGGGTCTCTCCCGCCTTCAGGGCGCCGTGCTCGAAGACATTCGCCCAGACGGTGAAAACCGTCTCAGGCAGGGCCGCCGCCCGTGTCAGGTCGAGCCCTTTCGGCACGGGCAGGGCGTGGCGGGCGTCCACCGTGGCGTATTCCGCATAGCCGCCGCCGGCCAGCAGGGCGCAGACCCGGTCGCCCGCCTTCCAGCGTCCCGCGCCGTGGACCACCTCGCCGGCGATTTCGAGTCCCAGGGTCGCCGGCGCGCCAGGCGGGGGCGGATAGGCGCCGAGCCGCTGGACGATATCGGGTCGGTTCACGCCCGCCGCCACGACGCGGACGAGGATTTCGCCGGCGCGGGGTTCCGGCGGCGGAAGCTCAACCAGTTCAAGGGCCTCTGCCGGTCCGGAGCCGCCGTTGATCGCTATCGCCCGCATCGGTTCGCCGCTCCCGCTTGCATCCATGGCCCCGGCGCGTTCAGATAGGCGGTTGTTCGCATACGAGCAAAGGGAGGATCGCGTCCGTGATCGACGACATGCTTCCCCGCCCTTCCGGCCGTGGCGCAGTCCTGGCCGAACTGGGCAAGGAGGATCTCGACCTGCATTCGGTCGAGGAACTCCGCGAGCGCATCCGCCTGCTCGAGGCCGAAATCGACCGGGCGCGGGCGAAGCTCGACGGGAAACAGGCGAGGATGAGCGCCGCGGACGCGCTTTTCTCGATCAAGGGCGCGTGAATCCAACTACTTGTTCCGCCTTCGGGGGGCGGATGGCACGGCCGTTGCAGAGCTGTCGCCCATGAGGCGGCGCAGTTGCGGCCTGACATAGGGGCGTGGAGTTCATGGCTGAGTCTGTCGCGGACGTTTCCCCCGCGCGAGCCGAGGTGGTGCGGGACTTCGCGCGCTCCGAACTGTTCGAGCGCACCTTCCAGGAAGGCATGGAGCTGGTCGAGGAGACGGCCGCTTATCTCGACGGCGAAGGCCGGCGGGACTCGCGACTGCTGTCGCGGGCGGGGGCCCTGGCCTATGCTGGCGAAAGCATGCGCCTGACCACGCGCCTGATGCAGGTGGCCTCCTGGCTGCTGGTGCAGCGCGCGATCCGCGAGGGCGACATGGACGCCCGCGAGGCCTGCCTGGCCCGCTACCGCATCGGCGCCCAGTCCGTCTGCAAGGCCGAACCGGGCGAGACGCTGGACGAGATGCCCGCGGGCCTGATGCTGCTGCTGGAACGCTCGGGCCGCCTCTACGAGCGCGTCCTGCACCTGGACCGCCGCATGTTCCTCGACGAGGAGATCAGCGAAGCCCGCCACCCGGTCCGCGCCCAGTTCGACCGCCTGCAGGCCGCGTTCGGGCGGTAGCCGCGCTTTCCCCTCTCCCTCTGGAGAGGACGCGAGCCCTAAGGGAAGCGGGTGAGGCGTGTCACGTCCCGCGACGCGGGGTCCGAAATCCTCGTCCTCCGACAGGCTCAGGATGGGGATTTCTACTGACCTCCAGTCGTCCTCACCCTCAGCCTGTCGAAGGACGAGGACGTCGCAATCGGTGTCCGCGTGGTGCGCCCGCCGGCGCCTCACCGGCTCCGTCGCCGCTGCGCGCCGCCGCTCGCCTCCTCTCCCGAGGGAGAGGAAAGTAGGCGCCGCTTACGGCCCCACGTCTCCCGCGGCCGGGCCCTTGGCTTCCAGCAGCTGGTCCATCGAACCCAGCCCCAGCGCCTTGGCCAGCTTGTCGTCGCGGCCGTAGACGTCCTTGCGGAACGAGATGCGGCCGTCGCCGTCGAGGAAGGCGGTCCAGTAGAGCAGGCGCACCGGGATGGATCGGCGCAGCCGGACGTGGGTGGTCTTGCCCGACGCCTGGGCCTCGTCGAACTCCATCAGCGCTTCGGGCTCGTAGCCCAGCAGCATGCGCGCGAAGGCGACCGCGTCCTGGACGCGCACGCAGCCGTGGCTGAGATGGCGGTTGGTGTTGGCGAAGAACCGCTTCGACGGGGTGTCGTGCAGGTAGATCGCGTAGGGGTTCACCATGTCGAACTTGACGAGGCCCAGCGCCGCCTGCGGACCGGGGCGCTGCACGACCCGGCCGTTGGTCACGTACATGTCGCGCGCCGCCATGTAGGCCGCGCCGCGGGGAAGGATTTCCTTGGCGGCGATGCCCGAGGGCACGTTCCAGGGCGGGTTGGCCACCACCGAGGAGAAGGGCGCTTCGATGCTCGGCGTCTGGGTCCTGGTCGCGCCAGTGACGACTCGGGTCCCGTGCACCGGCTGCCCGTCGCGCCAGTAGACGAGGATGGCCGCGGCCGTGTTCACCTCGATGCGCTCGTCCGCCAGGTCGCGCGCCAGCCAGCGGCGGCGTTCCATGTTGGTGGCGATCTGACGCATGCGGTCGCGGGCGGTGGCGCCCAGCTCCACCTGGGTGTCCTCGCCCAGCACGCCGTCGGGGGTCAGGCCGTGGCGGGTCTGGAACCGCTTCACGGCGGCCACGAGCCCGGGGTGATAGAGGTTGGCGCCGACCCCGGCCGGCGGAATGGCGGCCTCCGGCGCGAGGTCGCCCTCGGCCACGAGGCGCGCGACCAGGATCGGCACGCGCGCGTCGCTCTTGCCCGGCTCCAGCTTGGCGCCGGCCTTCCACACCGGCCAGCCGCCGCGGCTGGCGATGTCCCGGTAGCGCAGGAAGGCCGAGGTCAGGCCCTGGTAGCCGCGGTCGCCCGGCGGCAGGGTCTCGATCCAGCTCTGCAGCTCGCCCGCCGCCAGCGCCCGGTTGAGGCCGGTGGTCAGGTCGTTGCTGTGGCCGCGCAGGGTCCAGATGCTCTCCACGCTCTCGGGCTTGATGCGGCCGAAGGAGAGGGCGACACCGTAGGCGAAGGCGGCGCGGGTCAGGCGCAGGTCCCGCTGGACCGGATCCGACATCCCTGTCGGGGGAGCGAAGTCGCGCGGGTTCAGCCCGTGGCGCTCGGCGTCGTCGATGGCGGCCAGGAGGACCTGTTCGTCACCACGCGACCAGGCGCGTTCGTAGTTCCGCTGGGCGTAGAACCGCTTCAGCATCTCGGACTCGGGACCGGTCCCAGCGGCGATCACGGCCGCGCGCAGGGCCGGATCGACCGGCCCGGACGCGGGCGCCGGGGCCATCGGGGCGGCCTGGGCCTGCCCGACGTACGGTTTGGGGGAGGCGGGCGTCTGGGTCGACGGAGCCGACTGGGCCGCAGCCTGGCCGCCCACCGCGGCGACCGCCGCTAGGGCGAAAACTGTTCGACGCATCCCTGATCCGCTCTGGCCGCGTTAATATTGGTTACTCAAGCACGTTTGGCGCCGCTGACGGAAGAGTCTGCACGCGACAGGGTTCCAAAACGAAAAACGCCGGCGTCCACGAGGGTCGCCGGCGCCACAGTCTCGCGCGCGGCGCGAGCCCTACTTCTTCATGAAGCCGCCGTACTTGGCGGCGAAGCGCGACACGCGGCCGCCGCGATCCAGCAGCGTCTGGTTGCCGCCCGTCCACGCCGGGTGCGTCTTCGGGTCGATGTCCAGGTTCAGGGTCGCGCCTTCCTTGCCGTAGGTGGAGCGCGTTTGGTAGGTCGTCCCGTCCGTCATCACCACGGTGATGAAGTGATAGTCGGGGTGAGCGTCCTGTTTCATCGGGCTGCAGCCTGAACTTGGGCGAACGATAGTCGCGGAAATGGAAAAACCGCCGGCGACCCGGCGGCGAGCGCGGGTCTATACACGCCGACAGTGCGGAAAGGCAAGGGCCTAAGATGAGTGACACCGGCCCATCCGGAAGCGGCCCCGCGGACTCCGGCGCGCGAGCCCGGCCCGGCGAAGGGGAGCTGCTGGCCAACCGGCTGGACAGCGCCGCCGAGCGCCGGGAGAAGTCGCGCGACATCCGGCCGCTGGCCCGGCTGGCGCCCTACCTGTGGAGGCATCGGGGCGACGGCCTGCTGGCGGCGGTGTTCCTGCTGTTCTCCACCGCGGCCACGCTGGGGCTCAGCGGCGCAGCGCGGCTCGTGGTCGACAACGGTTTCGGGGCGGGCGCGCAGGCCGGGGCGCTGGAGCGGTGGTTCGTGCTGCTGGGGTTCGTGGCGCTGGCGCTCGCGCTGGCCTCGGCGCTCCGCTACTTCTACGTCACCAAGCTGGGCGAGCGGGTCGTGGCCGACCTGCGCGAGGCGCTCTACGCCCACATCCTGTCGCTGGACTCCGCCTTCTTCCTGAAGATGCGCACCGGCGAGGTGCTGTCGCGCCTGACCACCGACGTGCAGATCGTCGACAACCTGGTCTCCAGCTCGATCTCCATCGCGCTGCGCAACACCCTGGGCCTGGTGGGCGCGGTCATCCTGCTGTTCATCGTCTCGCCCGGCCTGACCGGACTGGTGACCCTGATCTTCCCGGTGGTGATCGTGCCCATGTTCCTGTTCGGGCGCGTGGTGCGCAACCTGACCGTCCAGACCCAGGATCGCTTCGCCGACGCCATGGGCTATGCCGGCGAGAGCCTCGATGCGATCGAGACCGTCCAGGCCTTCGGCCGCGAGGCCGGCGCCGCCCGCCGCTTCACCGAGGCGGTGGAGATGGCTTTCCGCACCTCGGTCAGCCGCATGCGCGCCCGCGCGGTGATGATCGCCCTCGTCATCGCCCTCGTCTTCGGAGGCATCACCTTCATCCTGTGGCTGGGCGCCCAGGCCGTCTCGGGCGGGACCATGACGCCGGGCGCCCTGCTGCAGTTCGTCTTCCTGTCGGTGATGGCGGCCAGTTCGGTGGGATCCCTGGGCGAGGTCTGGGGCGACGTGCAGAAGGCCGCCGGCGCCATGGAACGGATCGATGAACTTCTCCGGGCCCAGCCCTCCATCGCGACCCCGGCCGCGCCGGTGGCCCTGCCGTCGCCGGCGCGGGGCGCGGTCGCCTTCGAGGACGTGGTCTTTCACTACCCCGGCCGGCCGGATCTGCCGGCCCTGTCCGGCTTCAGCCTGGCCGTGCGGCCCGGGGAAACGGTGGCGCTGGTGGGCCCGTCGGGCGCGGGCAAGACCACCGTCTTCCGCCTGCTGCTGCGCTTCTACGACCCCGACGGCGGCGCGGTGCGCATCGACGGCGTGGACCTGCGCGACGCGGACCCGCGTGCGGTGCGCGAGCGCCTGGCCATGGTGGCGCAGGACGCCTCCCTGTTCTCCGGCAGCGCGGCGGACAACATCCGCTTCGGCCGTGAGGACGCCACTGCCGAGGACATCCGCGCCGCTGCCGCCGAGGCCCAGGCGCTCGGATTCATCGAGGCCCTGCCCGAGGGCTTCGACACCCCGCTGGGCGAGCGGGGCAAGTCCCTGTCCGGCGGCCAGCGCCAACGCATGGCCATCACCCGCGCCCTGATCCGCAACGCGCCCGTCCTGCTGCTGGACGAGGCCACGAGCGCCCTGGACGCCGAGAACGAGCGACTGGTGCAGGAGGCGCTCGACCGCGCCATGACCGGCCGCACCACCCTGGTCATCGCCCACCGCCTGGCCACCGTCCTGCGCGCCGACCGCATCGTCGTCATGGACGGCGGCAGGGTGGTGGAGGAGGGCACCCACGCGGAGCTCGTCGACCGCGGCGGGTTGTATGCGAGGCTGGCGGAGCTGCAGTTCGAGGGAGCGTAAGCCGCGGGTCCGAAATCATCGTCCTTCGGCAAGCTCAGGATGAGATTTCTACTCCCATCCATTCGACCTCATCCTGAGCCTGTCGAAGGACGAGGTCGTGGCGGATCGCTCAGCAGCGAGCTCCACGCCTTCACCGCATCCCCCGGAAAGTCGCTGAACACGCCGTCGATCCCCGCCTCGTAGAAGGCCTTCATCTCTCCCTCCAGATCCCCCCGCCCCGCCGGGTCGTCCCCCCGCCGCAGCTCCGTGGGCAGGAAGACGTTCTCCGCCCGCAGGGTCCAGACGTGCACCGCCAGCCCCGCGGCGTGGGCGTCCTCCACCAGCCGGGTCGAGGGCAGGCTGCGGCCCTGGTCGTCGCGGGGGATCACCAGGGTCTTCTCCACGCCGACGCCCGTGGCGTAGGTCGCGATCCGCGCCAGGCCCTGCGGGGTCGTCATGCCGGCGATGGTCAGGTCCGGCCGGCCGAAGGGCGGCTTGAACGCCTCCATCAACTGGATGCGCGGCGTGTCGATCCGGCGCGACAGCCGCTCCAGCGGCCCGACCTCGAAGCACTGCACGAACACGGGGGCCTCGGCCCCAGTCCAGCCCTCCCGCTCCAGCACCGCCAAGAGCGCCGCCTCCGGATCGAAGCCGAGCGAGCGCAGATGGGAGGGATGCTTCAGCTCCGGATAGACGCCGATCGTGCGCCCGGTCCGCGCCGAGCCGGCCCGGGCGAGCTCGATGACCTCGTCGAAGGTGAGGATCGGCTCCTGGCCGTCCAACGCCGCCGATCCGGGCCGCAGCATGGGCAGGCGCTCCCGCGCGCGCAGGCTCTTCAGCTCGTCCAGCGTGAAGTCCTCGGCGAACCAGCCGGTGACGGTGCGGCCTTCCAACTCGATGGACTTGCGGCGGTCGGCGAACGGCGGCCGGTCGGCCACGTCGGTGGTCTCGCCGATGCCGTTCTCGTGGCGCACCACCAGCACGCCGTCGCGGCTCATCACCAGGTCCGGCTCGATGAAGTCGCAGCCCTGGTCGATGGCCAGCTCGTAGGCCGCGCGGGTGTGCTCGGGCCGCTCGCCGCTGGCGCCGCGGTGGGCGATGACGAGAGGTCGGTCGAAGGGGCGCGGGAGGCTCATCCCGCGCAGCCTAGGCCGCGCGCAGCTTTTCCAGAAGCGCCGGATGCAGGTCCAGGTTGGCCGTGCAGATCGAGGCCCCTGACTTGTACTCGCCGTCCGCGTCGATGGCGCTGACCGTGCCGCCGGCTTCGGTGACCAGGATGATCCCCGCCGCCACGTCCCAGGGCTGCAGGTTGCGCTCCCAGTAGCCGTCGTAGCGGCCGGCCGCGACCCAGGCGAAGTCCAGCGCCGACGAGCCGAGGCGGCGCACGCCGGCGACCCGCTGCCCGACCTGGTGCAGCTCCTTCAGGAACTGGCCGTGGCCGGGGCGGCCGATGAAGGGGATGCCCGTGCCGATCAGGCTGTCGGCCAGATCCTTGCGGCCCGAGACGCGGATGCGCGTGTCGTTGAGGAAGGCGCCGCGGCCCTTCTCGGCCCAGAACAGCTCGTTCAGGATCGGGTTGAAGGTCACGCCGGCGACGATCTGGCCCTCCCGCTCCAGCGCCACGGTGATCGCGAAGTGCGGCATGCCGTGGATGAAGTTGGTCGTGCCGTCGATGGGGTCGACGATCCAGGTGTGGGTCTTGTCCGTGCCCTCGACCAGGCCGCGCTCCTCGCCGAGGAAGCTGTAGCCGGGGCGGGCGCGGGTCAGTTCCTCGAACAGCACGCCCTCGACCCTCAGGTCGGCGGCGGTGACGAAGTCGGCCGGCCCCTTTTTGGAGACCTGCAGGGCCTGGACCTCGCCGAAGTCGCGCGAAATCCCCCGCGCGGACTTGCGGACCGCGCCGATCATCACCTGCAGCAGGGCGGAAGGAGTGCTCACCGGGGCGCGATCAGTCGGCGCGGCGGACGTATTCGCCCGTGGTCGTGTCGACCACGATGCGCTCGCCCGCGCCCATGTACGGCGGGATCATGATGCGCAGGCCGTTGGAGGCCTTGGCGGGCTTGTAGGACGAGGAGGCGGTCTGGCCCTTCACGGTCGGCTCCGTCTCGGCGACCTCGAGCACGACCTGGTCGGGCAGGGAGAGGCCGATGGCCCGGTCCTCGTGGAACTCGATGACCACGACCATGCCGTCCTGCAGGTAGGCGATGCGGTCCTCGCCGACCCAGTCCTTCTGCAGCTCGATCTGCTCGTAGGTGTTCTGGTCCATGAACACGAGCGCATCGCCCTGCTCGTACAGATACGAGTAGTCCTTCTGCTCGAGCGTGATGCGCTCGACAGTGTCTTCCGACCGGAAGCGCTCGTTCAGCTTGGTGCCCGTGATCAGGTTCTTCATCTCGACCTGGGCGAAGGCGCCGCCCTTGCCGGGCTTCACGTGCTGGGTCTTCACGACCGACCACAGGCCCTTTTCGTACTCGAGCACCATGCCGGGCTTGATGCTGTTGGCGTTGATCTTCGGCATGGGAATGTCTGGGGTCTGGTCGGCGCGGAAATGCGGGCGCGATACCTATAGGGCAGGCCGGTCAGTGGCAAGGGTTGGCCGGTGCGGCGGGTTCGCCGGGGGGCGACCCGTCTCCCCCAGTGCTCCGCACAGGGGGAGGCGAGCGGAGCCCTCAATGAATCGTCACGCCCCGGGGCCGGTTCTTGCGCCACAGCTCGCCGTTCAGCAGGTTGGCGAAACCGACCCATCCGGCGTAGGGCGCGATCAGCTTGGCGGAGCGGGCGTCCACCCGCTCGACGGAACGGGCGTAGAGCACCGTCGCCGCGAAGGTCGACAGGGCCGCCGCCACCTGGGCGCCGCGCTGGGTCGGGCGCAGGAACATCCACAGCGCGTTCAGCCCCTGCAGCCCGCCCCACAGGGACAGGGCCTTCATCCGCTCGGGACTGGACGGCGCGTTCCAGATGCGCAGCGCGCTCAGCGTCATGACCGAGAACAGGGCGGGCCACAGCACCGAATAGGCGGACTTGGGCGGCTCCAGCGACGACTTGGAGAGGTCGTCGAACTCCCGCTCGATCTCCGGGTTGGCGTGGGTCGGCGAGCGCTTCCAGGCGATCAGCGCCGTCACCGCCGCGGCGGCGATGCAAACCGCCGCGCCGGCGGCCACGTGGCTGGGGCTGCGACCCTCCGCGTTCAGGAACTCCTCGGTCTTGTCGCGGGCGGTGTCCAGCAGGGCCATGGCGCTCTCCTCGTCCGGGGAGAAAACCGCCGCGCCACGGCGAGGTTCCGGCGTCAGCCCCCCGCCGCAGCCAGCTGGTACTCGCCGACGTTCGGGTCGAGGAAGCTGTTGTTCTGGGCACGCACCTTCGCCGCCGCGTCGTCGTAGAGGAACGGCAGGTAGGCGTAGCGGTGGCCCTTGGTCACCGGCGAGGCCGCATGCAGAAGGGAGCAGGAGAACACCACCGCGCCGCCGGGGGCGGGCTTGTAGCCGACGGGGCTGAACTCGGGGAAGGACAGCAGGCCGCCCTCGAATTCCGAGTTCAGGTTGATCGAGACGGCGAAGCGACGGTGCGCCGTGCCCATGGTGGTGTTGTCGCGGTGGGCGCGGAAGTGGGCGTCGTCCTCGGCGCGGTAGCAGGCCACGATGTCGCGCTCGACGCGGGTGACGTCGAACTGGAAGGCCTTCTTGATCTCGGGGACGATGCGGCGGCGCACCCGCTCGCGGGCGCGCTGCATCAGGTCCAGGTCGTCGATCTGGGCGTCGCGGCGGCGCTTGTGGGCGGGGTCGTAGACGGTGGTGGTGCGGCCGTTCACGTCGCGCATGAAGCCGGACTCCTCGCCGCCAGTGCGCTCGTAGTGCTCGATCAGCGCCTTGCACAGCGAGGGCTCGAACACGCGGGGGATGTAGAGCACCGGCGCATGGTACGGGAAGCCGCCGTGCCGCTCGGGGGCCGGCAGGTTCTGCAGGAAGCCCCGGATCTGGGCGAGCTTGGCCTCGTCGGTCGGAGGCCCGAACACCGCCAGGATGCGCAGGGTCGGGTCCAGCAGGAACCACAGCGGGCGGTAGGCGCCGCCGCCGGCCTCAGGGTCCATGGCGGCTGCGCCGTACTCGCGCGCCACCGCCAGGTCGAAGTCCCAGAACACGTTGGTGCGCGGCTGGTTGGGCTTCAGCCGCTCCTCGGCCTCGTCGCGCGGGTCTGCGCTGACGGTGAAGCCGATCAGGCGGGCCGGGTCGAACATCGGGACCAGGCTCTCGAAGGCCTTGGCCGCCGCCGCGCCCATGGGCTCGGACGTCGAGCCGATGAAGGCCAGCAGGATGTAGCGGCCGCCGACCGTGTCGAAGACGAAGCGCGGGTTGGTGGCCGAGCGCTGCTTGAACATCGGCGCCGGGTCGCCGGCCAGCAAGTTGCGGAAGCGGGCCTCTCCGGCGGGAGCAGCCGCGGGCGACGCCGCCGGCGCCTTGCCCTTCTTCGCCATGGCCCTGGCCATCACCTCGGCCTGCGCCGACTTCGGAGCCGACCTGGCGATTTCGGGCGCCGCCGCGGCCTTAGCCGCCGGTCGCCGACTTGTCGGTCTGGATTTCATGCATCGCGCTCTGGAGATAGTTCTGTTCGCCCAGAGCCTTGATAAGGCTCAGTTGGGACTCGAGGAAGTCGATATGCTCCTCGGTGTCCTTGAGGATGGCTGTCAGGATGTCGCGGCTGACGAAGTCGCCGCCCGCCTCGCACATCGGAATCCCCTTCACCAGCAGGGCGCGGCCGCCGATCTCCAGCTCCAGGTCCGCGGCCATGCACTCGGCGACGCTCTCGCCGATGCGCAGCTTGTGCAGGTCCTGCAGGTTGGGCAGCTTTTCCAGGAAGAGCACGCGCTTGATGAGCATGTCGGCGTGCTTCATCTCGCCGATCGACTCTTCGTAGACGATGCGTCCGAGGTGGTGGAATCCCCAGCTCTCGAACATCCGGGCGTGCAGGAAGTACTGGTTGACCGCGGTCAACTCGTTGGTGAGCACCGCGTTCAGCAGTTCGGTGATCGCCGGGTCGCCCTTCATCGCACGCCTCCTACTCGGCGGCGTGACGCAGAGCCTCTTCGGAGTCCTGAATCATGCGCCGCATGTCGCAGACGCATTTGGCGCATTGGGGCTTGGACTGGCAATGACGGAAAACGTCCGCCGGACGGCTGGCGCCGGCGTCGATGGCGGCGCGGACCTCGCGCTCCCTGATTCCATTGCAGTTGCAGACGTACACGGTGCGGCCGGGTTTCTTCGCGACTGAGAACTGTTCGCATGTAACACGGAGTCCGCAAACTGCAAATCGTTCGCATTGTCACATCGTAGTTCTACGGAGGCGGGCCGCGAGATCGCGCTCGCGGCCCGCACCCGCGGCTACTTGATGGGCATGGTGCAGCGTTCCAGTCCGTGGACGGACACCGGCGTCACCCCGGGCGGGACGTAGGCCGGGCACAGGCCGGCGCTGCGCGGCCCATCGGCCCAGTAGGACGCCGCGTACCGGTTGGAGCCGACATCCTCGACCATGTCCTGCAGCGCGGCGTCGGAGTACTCGGTCACGGTTACGGAGACGGCCGAGCGGTAGTGGACGCCGCGGAACGGCAACGGCTTGGGCATGAGCCAGTTGTAGAACGCCTCGGCCATGGCGAAGCCCTTCGCCTGAAGGGCCGGGTTCTTCTTTTCGGCGTTGGACTCGCTCTGGTCGACCTTCCCGTTGAACACGTTGTGGTGGAAGCCGTGGTAGACCGACTTCGTTGCCAGCGGGCAGTCCTTGGCGCTCAGGCGATAGACGGGGCTGTCCAGTTCGATGGCCCACTTCTCTCCCTGGCCGTCCATGTCGACCGGCACGCTGAACTGGACCAGGCAGTCGGTCGCGGCGGCCTTGGGCTTCACCGGCTCGCTCCTGAGCACCTTGAAGGCCGCCGCGTCCTTGGAGTTGCACGCCCACACGTGGTTGGTGCAGGCCTTGCCGCCGCCGAAGTTGTTGCACTCCTGCAGCGAGCGGGCCTGGGCCGCCTCGCGGGTCGTCGCCGTTCCCCAGCCGTAGGCCGAGCCGTCGGTTGCGCTGATCGTATGATAGGAGGCGCAGCCTTCGCCGGCGAACTCCACCACCAGGGCGCAGTTTCCCTTGCGCTTCTTGCATTCGTCCATGGCGAACTGGTTTGCTGCGGCCCGCGAGGGGTGGTCATAGGCGAAGCCGAAGATGAAGCCCTGGCCGCGGTCGACGGCCAGCGCGCCGAACTTGCCATGCACGACGGCGGCGGCCTTCTGCGACCACGCGGGCGCTGAAGCCAGGGTCAGCCCCGCGATGATCGACAAGGCCGCGGCAACCAGAAATCTGCGCATTCAACCCCCCATTCTGCTCGGAACCGCCGACGACGCGCGCGCCGGGCCGGATTGGGCAGGGTGGCGGCGCGGACGCGCCGACGCATACCCCAGACGGGGGATGCGGGACGCACCGCCTTGACCCTCCGTCCGGCCGGAGGCACTTGGCCGCCATGCCCCGCGCTCCCGAATGCCGCCTCTACCTGATCACCCCGCCGGCCATGGCCGATCTCGAGGCCTTCGCCGGCCAGCTCGAGG
>Ga0196970_1000941_pt1 | contig 24772 bp, 24 predicted proteins | sample S1v_513CmetaG_FD_148672 | JGI IMG/M metagenome (GOLD analysis project Ga0196970, IMG submission 148672) | Soil microbial communities from Anza Borrego desert, Southern California, United States - S1+v_5-13C | ecosystem: Environmental > Terrestrial > Soil > Desert | place: USA: California... | reverse complement strand
TGAACCTGAAACTGGAAAGGATCAACGGCGCGGCACAGTCCTCGACCCTGGAATTGCTCGATCGCAGCGGTCTGGCTGTGGCGGCGAGCAACTGGCGGTTGCCCAGCAGTTACGTCGGCCATAACTACGGTTTTCGCCCGTACTTCAGCCAGACCCGTACCCAAGGCAGCGGGCGGTTTTATGCGGTGGGCGTGACCAGCGGGATTCCCGGATATTTTCTCTCCAGCGCGGTGCTAGGCGAGAAGGACGAGTTTCTCGGCGCGATGGTGGTCAAGCTGGAATTCCCCGAGCTGGAGCGCGAGTGGCGCCAGGGCAGCGACACGCTGTTGGTCAGCGATGCACGCGGGATCATTTTCATCGCCAATCAGCCGGGCTGGCGCTACCGCGCGCTGCGGCCGCTGAATGCCAGCGACATGGCCGAAATCAAAACCACACGGCAGTACGACAAACAGACGTTGCTGCCGCTGACGCACCTGGCGCTGCGTCGTTTCGATGACAACAGCGACCTGCGCCGCGTCGAAGGCCCGGATGGCACGGCCGATTATCTGTGGGAGTCGCTGCCGCTGACCGCCGAAGGCTGGACCCTGCACTTGCTGCGCCGTCCGCAAGTGGCGTTCGAAGATCTGCGCAATGCCGGGCTGGCCGCTGCCGGGGTGTGGCTGGCGGTGGTGTTTCTGTTGCTGTTCCTCAATCAGCGCTGGCGGCTGTCGAAAGTCCGCCAGCGCAACCGCGAAGAACTGGAACGGTTGGTGGAGGAGCGCACCCGCGATCTGCGCACCGCCCAGGAAGGTCTGGTGCAATCGGCCAAACTCGCCGCGCTCGGGCAGATGTCCGCAGCACTCGCCCATGAAATCAATCAACCGCTTACCGCTCAGCGCATGCAACTGGCGACGCTGCGCCTGCTGCTCGAACATGGTCGCGTCGACGATGCCTACAAAGCGCTGAAACCGGTGGACGACATGCTCACGCGCATGGCCGCGCTCACCGGCCACCTCAAGACTTTCGCGCGCAAGAGCCCCAGCGGCTTACGCGAACGTCTCGACCTGGCGACAGTGGTCGATCAAGCCTTGCAATTGCTCGATGCGCGGCTGCGAGACGAACAGGTCAGCCTGGTGCTGCACCTGACCCGCCCGGCGTGGGTGCGCGGTGATGCGATTCGCCTCGAACAGGTCTTGATCAACCTGCTGCGCAACGCACTGGATGCGATGCACGGCAAAACCTGCAAGCGACTGGAAATCCGTCTGCAGGCCGATGAGCAACTCTGGCACCTGAGCGTCAGCGACAATGGCGGCGGGATTGCCGAAGAACATCTGGCGCAGATATTCGACCCGTTCTTCACCACCAAACCTGTAGGTGATGGCCTGGGCCTTGGCCTGGCGGTATCGTTCGCCATCGTGCATGAATCCGGCGGGCGCCTGAGCGCCGAGAATGGCGACGCTGGCGCGGTGTTCAGCCTGACCTTGCCGATCGATCAGGAGGCACACATCTGATGCTCAATTCGGTGATGGTGGTCGACGATGAAAGCAGCATTCGCTGCGCCGTGGAACAGTGGTTGAGCCTGTCGGGGTTCGAGGTGCAGCTGTTCAGCCGCGCCGAAGAATGCCTCGCTGCCCTGCCCGCGCATTTTGCCGGGGTGATCCTCAGCGATGTGCGCATGCCCGGCATGGGTGGCTTGGCGTTATTGGCCGACGTTCAGAAACGCGATGCCGATCTGCCGGTGATTCTGCTCACCGGCCACGGCGATGTGCCGATGGCCGTCGAGGCCATGCGCGACGGTGCCTATGACTTTCTGGAAAAACCGTTCAGCCCGGAGAGTCTGCTGGGCAGCTTGCGCCGTGCGCTGGACAAACGCCGTCTGGTACTGGAGAACCGCGCCCTGCATACGCAGGCCGACAATCGCGCCAGACTCGATGCGACCTTGCTCGGCGTCTCCCGTGGTTTGCAGACCTTGCGCCGGCAAGTGCTGGATCTGGCGGCGCTGCCGGTCAATGTGCTGATCCGTGGCGAAACCGGCAGCGGCAAGGAACTGGTTGCGCGCTGCCTGCATGATTTCGGCCCGCGCGCCGGCAAACCTTTCGTGGCGCTGAACTGCGCGGCGATTCCCGAGCAACTGTTCGAAGCCGAGTTGTTCGGCCATGAGAGCGGCGCCTTCACCGGTGCGTCCGGCAAGCGCATCGGCAAACTCGAATATGCCGATGGCGGCACGCTGTTTCTCGACGAGATCGAAAGCATGCCCCTGGCCCAGCAGGTGAAGCTGCTGCGGGTGTTGCAGGAGCAGAAGCTGGAACGGCTCGGCTCGAACCAGAGCATCCGCGTTGATTTGCGTATCGTCGCGGCGACCAAACCCGATCTGCTCGACGAGGCCCGTGCCGGGCGCTTTCGTGAAGATCTGGCCTATCGCCTGAACGTTGCCGAACTGCGCTTGCCGCCCTTGCGCGAGCGCCGCGAAGACATTCCGCTGCTGTTCGACACCTTCGCCCGCCAGGCCGCCGAGCGCCTTGGTCGCACCTTTGCGCCGTTGAGCGGCGCGCAGCTGAGTCACCTGCTCAGCCATGACTGGCCGGGTAACGTGCGCGAACTGGCCAACGTTGCCGAACGGCAAGTGCTGGGCCTCGATGAACCAGTGCCCGGCATCGAGCCGGGGCAATCGTTGGCGGCCCAGCAGGAAGCGTTCGAGGCGCAGTGCCTGCGAGCGGCACTGACGCGGCACAAAGGTGACGTGAAAGCGGTGCTTGAAGAGCTGCAACTGCCGCGCCGCACGTTCAATGAAAAGATGCAGCGACATGGGCTGAGTCGGGAGATGTTTCTGGCGGAGTGAGGCTGGCTCGGGATTATCTGTGTGGCTGACAACCATCCCCTCACCCCAGCCCTCTCCCCCAAGGGGTAGAGGGGAAAGGGAGCCGATCTCCATGCTATTCAGAATATGTATTCCACTCGGTATCTCAGGTCGAAACACTTCAAATAAACCACTCGGTCGGTCCCCTCTCCCTCAGGGAGAGGGCTAGGGTGAGGGGTTCTTGATCTTTACGCCGATAAGCGGAAATCCGCTCATCGATTCGAATTATTCGGCAACATCCCGCTCACCCGCTCCCGCCACCCCCTCTAATCCGGCCCTCGCCCCGTTGGCACAGCTCCTGCTATAGCCCCGGCAGGCTGCGTTTCGACGCGCTCCACAAAAACAATTAAACGAAGGATCCTTCAATGGATAACTCCAACGCCCTGCCACTTGGGTCGGCGGCTGCGCCGGTCAAAACGAGAACCACCGCCAGCCGGATCAAATCGATCTTCAGCGGTTCCGTCGGCAACATGGTCGAGTGGTACGACTGGTACGTGTATGCCGCCTTCTCGCTGTACTTCGCGAAAACCTTCTTTCCCGCCGGTTCCACCACTGCGCAATTGATGAACACTGCAGCGATCTTCGCCGTCGGCTTTCTGATGCGTCCGATCGGTGGCTGGCTGATGGGCATGTACGCCGATAAGGTCGGCCGCAAGAAAGCCCTGATGGCCTCGGTGTACCTGATGTGCTTCGGCTCGCTGCTGATCGCGCTGAGCCCGAACTACGAAACCATCGGCATCGGCGCGCCGATCCTGCTGGTGTTCGCCCGTCTGCTGCAAGGCCTGTCGGTCGGTGGCGAATACGGCACCTCGGCCACTTACCTCTCGGAAATGGCCACCAAAGAACGTCGCGGCTTCTTCTCCAGCTTCCAGTACGTGACCCTGATCTCTGGCCAGCTCATCGCGCTGGGCGTACTCATCGTGCTGCAAAATACGCTGACCACTGAGCAGCTGTATGCGTGGGGCTGGCGCATCCCGTTCGCCATCGGCGCGTTGTGTGCCGTGGTTGCCCTCTACCTGCGTCGCGGCATGGAAGAAACCGAGTCGTTCACCAAGAAAGAGAAGTCCAAAGAAAGCGCCATGCGCACCTTGATGCGCCATCCCAAAGAGCTGTTGACCGTGGTCGGCCTGACCATGGGCGGCACCCTGGCGTTCTACACCTACACCACCTACATGCAGAAATACCTGGTCAACACGGTGGGCATGAGCATTTCCGACTCGACCACCATTTCCGCCGCCACGCTGTTTCTGTTCATGTGCCTGCAACCGATCATCGGTGGCCTGTCGGACAAGATCGGTCGTCGTCCGATCCTGATCGCGTTTGGTGTCCTGGGGACGATCTTCACCGTGCCGATCCTGATGACCCTGCACACCATCCAGACCTGGTGGGGCGCGTTCTTCCTGATCATGGCAGCGTTGATCATCGTCAGCGGCTACACCTCGATCAACGCGGTGGTCAAAGCCGAACTGTTCCCGACCGAGATCCGCGCCCTGGGTGTCGGCCTGCCGTACGCATTGACCGTGTCGATCTTCGGCGGCACCGCCGAATACATCGCGCTGTGGTTCAAGAGCATCGGCATGGAAACCGGTTACTACTGGTACGTGACCGCGTGCATTGCCGTGTCGTTGCTGGTGTACATCACCATGAAGGACACCCAGAAGCATTCGCGGATTGTGACTGACTGATCGGGTTAACAGCGCCACTGCAACGGTGGCGTTGATGGCCCCATCGCGAGCAGGCTCGCTCCCACACTGGATCGGTGGTCGACACCAATCCCTTGTAGGAGTGAGCCTGCTCGCGATAGGGCTCCACGATCTACAGGCTTAAGAATCAACCTCCCCCTGAAATCGATTAATCGCTAATTAATCCCGCCACCACATCCTGCCCCTACCTGATCGATGACCTGCGCGAGGCTCGCTCCTGCGACGAAAGCGAAAAACATGCGCCGCTCTTAACATCAAGTTAATAGATGGTTTTTAGCATTAATTTGCGCTTATCAATCAAATTAATTGGCGTAGCATAAAACCTATGCAGGACACACACGCCAACCCATCCGGAGTAACCGCCATGAAAACCCGACTGATGCTCGCCCTGACCCTGTCCGTACTGGCTGCCAACACCTTCGCTGCCGATGGTTCGGACAGAACCAAATCCGCCGACTTCATTTCCGGCGCCACCGCAGCCGTCGAAACCAGCCACTCCGGCACCTATGCCGCTGACGGTTTCGATAAAACCAACATCGGTAAAACCGTCGCCGCCGATGGTTTCGACAAAACCGGTACTGCAGACGCAATCAGCTGATTATCAGCAGTCCTCACATAGCCCGGCCTCGCCCGGGCTTGCTCATTTCCGGGTATTGCAAACATACCCTGTGTGCGAGCCTGCTCGCGAAAGCTATAAGCAAGCCGATGCATCTGGTGACTGATACACCGCTATCGCCAGCAGGCTAACTCCCACAGGGATTTGCATCTGGCTGGAAATCTGCGACGTGGGCTTGCACTATGTAGCGCTCGAAAAACACTTCGCAGGACCGCCCGCCATGCCCGATGACATCCACTTCTACGAACCCGCCAACGGCCACGGCCTGCCCCACGATCCGTTCAACGCCATCGTCGGTCCGCGGCCCATCGGCTGGATCTCCTCGCAGAATGCCGAAGGTCAGCTCAACCTGGCGCCGTACAGTTTCTTCAATGCGTTCAACTACATTCCGCCGATCATTGGCTTTTCCAGCGTCGGTCGCAAAGACAGCCTGAACAACATCGAGCAGACCGGCGAATTCGCCTGGAACCTCGCCACGCGTCCATTGGCCGAGCAGATGAACCAGAGCTGCGCGATGGTCGCGCCTGAGGTGAACGAGTTCGAACTGGCGGGGTTGACGACCGTAGCGTCGAAGGTGATCGCCGTGCCGCGCGTGGCGGAAAGTCCGGTGTCCTTCGAGTGCAAGGTCACGCAGATCATTCAGTTGCAGCGCGCCGATGGCGAAACGGTGCCGAGCTGGCTGATCCTCGGCGAAGTGGTCGCCGTGCACATCGCCAAGTGGTTGCTGAAAGACGGCATCTACGACACCGCCGCAGCGCAACCGATTCTGCGCGGCGGCGGGCCGGCGGACTATTTCCAGTTGGGGCCGGAGGCGCTGTTCAAAATGTGGCGTCCGGGCGCGGGCAAGTAAGCGCTTACCAGATCAACTCGGCGTCATCAGTGACGCCCTTGAGTTTGTCCAGCTCATTGATCGCGGCGTCGTCGGCGGCAATGGCACCGGGGAACACTTGCTCATCGAGCAGTTTGTGAAAGCGTGGCGCACCGCCATCGACCAGGGCCTTGACCGCGATTGCCGCGTAATAACCCTTGTTGCCGCCCAACTCGACGGGGACCACTGCGGAAACCGCTTCGAAGCGTTCGAACTCTTTACGTGCCATGTCACACATCCCGGCTCAGACAGATAAGCCGGCCATTAAACCCTCAACCGACGAGTTTGTGTACCGGCGCCGGGCACTGGCGCAGGGCTTGTGCAGCCGAGACGTCGCGGAAGGTGTGAAAATCGAGGCTGTTGACCACCAGGTCTTGCACCAGCTCGGCGAAGACTTCCATCGATGGACTATTGAAATAGGCGGTCATCATCGGCTGACTGCTCCAGAACCCGGACACCAGCCACAGCTCTGGATCGCACTGCGATTGTTGCAAGGAAAAACTCAAGCAACCGGGTGCCGATCGTGAGACTTCGATCAACGCGCTCAGGCGCACACCGAGTTCCGCCGAACGTCCGGCCTGGGCACGAACGAAAGCCATATGACTGACAGGCATCTGCTTGGACATGATCAACCCTCCATGAAATCGCGTAGCAGCCAGGGACGGGCTGCGACTGAAGCAAAGATTAAGCGCCGAGCCATTTGCGCCGTTAGTCGATTCCTGTCGACGAGTTGCCCAATCCTGCGTGGCTGCGCGCTGCACCTGTAACAAGCTGTAAATCCGTGTCACAGGCTTGTCATACGGCGTATCAAGCAAGTTTGCCGGGCTGCGTCCTGCTGTGGCTGGGCAGCCAGGCAAGCGCCGGCAGAATCAGGCAAGCATTTGACAGAATGTGTCTACCGCTCGCGCTTGCACAAACTTATGCTCTGCTGCATTCCACCTCACCTGCCGAGGATGCCGCGCATGACGTCATTCGATCGTTTTCAAGCCGAACCCACTGCTGACATGGAAAAACAGCGCGCGGAGCTGGCGGCGATCATCCGCCGCAACACCAGCGACGATGGCAGCTACCAGACCGCCATTGGCTCGCTGTTCATGTCGCGTCACACCAAATCCCACGACTTCGCCCCGGTGCTTGCGCAACCGGCGCTGTGCATCATGGCGCAGGGGCGCAAAGAGGTGCGGCTGGCCGACGAATTCTTCAATTACGACCCGCTGAATTATCTGGTGGTATCGGTTTCGATGCCGCTGAGCGGGCGCGTGGTCAATGTCTCGCCGGACGAACCGATCCTCGCCGTGCGCCTGGATATCGATCCGACCGAAATCACCGCGCTGATCGCCGATGCCGGCCCGATGGGCGTACCGACCCGCCCGACCGGACGTGGCCTGTACGTAGAGCGCATCGACAGTTCGATGCTCGACGCGGTGCTGCGTCTGGCCCGACTGCTCGATGCACCGAAAGACATCGCCATGCTCGCGCCGCTGATTCGTCGCGAGATTCTCTACCGTCTATTGCGCAGCCCGCAGGGCCATCGCTTGTACGAAATCGCGATTGCCAACAGCCAGAGCCATCGCATCAGCCAAGCGATCAAATGGCTCAACGGCAACTTCGAGCAACCACTGCGCATTGATGACCTGGCCAAAGAAGTGAACCTCAGCGTCTCGACCTTGCATCACCGTTTCAAGGCGATGACGGCGATGAGTCCGTTGCAGTATCAGAAGCAGTTGCGTTTGCAGGAAGCGCGGCGCTTGATGTTGACTGAAGGGCTGGAGGCGTCGGCGGCGGGGTATCGCGTGGGCTATGAAAGCCCGTCGCAGTTCAGCCGCGAGTACAGCCGACTGTTTGGCGCGCCGCCGTTGCGGGATCTGGCGCGGTTGCGGCTTTCGGTGTGAACCTTCAAAAGCCCCTCATCGGAACGCCGCCCGCCTAGCCCTCTCCCTGAGGGAGAGGGGACTGATTGGGGATATTGAAGAGGTTCGCCGAATTGAGATATCGGTGCTGAATCCAGAATCAGATACATCAAGTCCATAATCGACTCGATCTTTCAGGTCGATGTATAGCGCCAGACACCTCCGTCGGCTCCCTCTCCCCCCGGGAGAGGGCTGGGGTGAGGGTAGGCTCCTACACCGCCCGGACCACGTGCTTGATCTCCTGAAACGCCGCCAACCCCCACGGTCCCAACTCCCGGCCGATGCTGCTCTGCTTGTAACCACCCCACGCCGTCTGCGGGAAAATCACCTGCGGCGCGTTGAGCCACACCAGCCCGGCCTGCAAGGCGTTGGCCACCCGTTCGGCGGCCTCGGCGTTACGCGTCACCACACTGGCGACCAAGCCGAACGGGCTGTCGTTGGCCAGCGCAATCGCCTCGGCTTCGCTGCTGAAACTGCGCACGCACAACACCGGGCCGAAAATCTCTTCGCACCACAGCGCACTGTCGAGGGGCACTTCGGTGAACACCGTCGGCTGCAAAAAAAAGCCGCGCGGCAGGTGCGCCGGACGATTGCCACCGCATACCAATCTGGCCCCGGCGCTGAGGCCGCGATCGATGTGCCCGAGCACGCGCTGGTATTGCGCCTGATTGACCAGCGCGCCCATTTCCACATCCGCCTCGAACGGGTCGGCCACGCGAATCGCTTGCGCACGCTGCTGCAAACGCTCGAGAAATTCATCGGCCAGTTCATCGGCGACCAGCACGCGACTGGTGGCCGAGCACATCTGCCCGGCATTGAAGAAACCGCCACCACAGGCCAGCTCCACCGCCAGCTCCAGATCAGCGTCTTCGAGCACCAGCAGCGAAGATTTTCCGCCCAGCTCCAGGCTCACGCCCTTCACCGTTTCCGCCGCGCGTTGCATTACCTGCACGCCGACCGCGTTGCTGCCAGTAAACGAGATTTTGGCAATGCGCGGATCCGCTGACAGCGGCGCGCCCACGGCCAGGCCGGTGCCGCAAACCAGATTGAATACGCCGTTGGGCAAGCCGGACTCGGCGATGATCGCCGCCAGCTCCAACTCCGGCAGCGGCGTGACCTCCGAGGGTTTGAGCACCACGCAGCAACCGGCAGCCAGCGCCGGGGCGAGTTTCCAGGCGGTGGTGACCATGGGGAAATTCCACGGCACGATCAGCCCGACCACACCGCACGGCTCGCGGCGCAGACGTGCACTGAAATCATCGCTGGGCAGCGGCACATTGGTGTCGCGCTGCGCGTCGAGGCCTTCGGCCAGATCGGCGTAATACTCGAACGTAGCGATGACATCGTCGACGTCGATCGCCGCTTCGAACAGCGGCTTGCCGTTGTTGCTCGATTGCAGGTTCATCAAGTGCCCGCGACCGTTGCGCACGCCGTTGGCGATGTTGCGCAGGATCACAGCGCGCTCGGCGCCAGTGGTTTGCGACCAGTCCTTGAATGCCGCTACCGCCGCGGTAACGGCGTGATCGACCGCGAGTTCGTCACCGCCATTGACCGTGGTCAGCAGCGCTTCGGTTGCCGGGTTGATCACCCGTAAGTGCTCGCGGCCGGCGGACCATTGGCCGTTGATGTAGAGACCGTCGAGTGTGGTTGGAAAATTGATCATTGGGCCACCGCCTGCATCCACTGGTTCTGGTCGATTTCGATCACGGTCGGGCCTTGCCGGTCGGTAGCCGTACGCAGCGCACTGCGCAATTGCGCTACCGAGCTGATCGCTTCGGCGGCACAACCGAGGGCTTTGGCCACACCGATAAAATCCGGGGTGTAGATATCGACACCGACAGGCTCGATGGCGCGGTTGACCATGTATTTCTTGATCTCTTCGTAGCCCTGGTTATTCCACAGCAGGACGATCACCGGCGTACGCGCTTCGACGGCGCTAGCCAGTTCCGGCAGGGTGAATTGCAGACCGCCGTCGCCGATCAGGCACACCACAGGGGGACGGATGCCTTTCTCAAGTGGCCCACCGAGCCAGGCACCAATGGCCGCCGGCAAGGCGTAACCAAGAGTCCCGTAACCAGTTGACGAGTTGAACCAGCGTCGCGGGCGTTCAGGGTTGAAGGTGAGGTTGCCGGTGTATACCGGTTGCGTCGAATCGCCGACGAATACCGCGCCAGGCAATTCCTGCAGCACGGTTTCAAGGAAACGTGTCTGCGCCAGGGTCGCTGTGTCCCAGCTCGCGGCCAGATCATTACGAAGACGCGCTGCGCGGACCTGGCCCCAATCGTTGCGGCGCTCGGCCAACGCTTTGTGCGACAAGGCGCTGAGCAAAGCCTGCGCGGCATTGCGCGAGTCGGCGACCAGCGCAACGTACGGCGGATAGTTGCGCACGGTCTGATCGGCATCAATGTCGATGCGCAGCAGTTTGCCGGGAATATCGAAACCGCCGGCGAAGGTCACGTCGTAATCGGTCTCGGCCAGTTCGGTGCCGATCGCCAGCACCACATCGGCATCGGCGACCAGCGCGCGGGTGGCGATCAGGCTTTGCGTCGAACCGATCAACAGCGGATGCGTGGAAGGCAACAGGCCTTTGGCGTTGATGGTCAGCGCCACCGGTGCGTCGAGCAGTTCAGCCAGTTTGCCGAGTTCGGCAGCGGCGTCGATGGCGCCGCCACCGGCAAGGATCAGCGGCCGTTGCGCCGTGGCCAGCAGCTCGGTCATGCGGCTGACGGCGGCCGGCGCGGCACCGGCGCGATCGATCTGTACCGGCAGGCTGGAGAGCAGTTCATCGGCGTCTTCGACCAGCACGTCCAACGGAATTTCGATGTGCACCGGACGCGGTCGGCCGGCCTGGAACAAGGCGAATGCGCGCGCCAGCACCCCCGGCAATTCCGAGGCCGACATCAAGGTGTGAGAGAACGCAGCAACGCCAGCGACCAGTGCGCTCTGGTTCGGCAATTCATGCAGCTTGCCGCGTCCACCGCCCAACTGGTGGCGACTCTGCACGCTGGAGATCACCAGCATCGGGATCGAGTCGGCGTAGGCCTGGCCCATCGCCGTGGTGATGTTGGTCATGCCCGGGCCGGTGATGATGAAACACACCCCCGGTTTGCCGCTGGTGCGTGCATAGCCGTCGGCCATGAAACCGGCGCCCTGCTCATGCCGTGGGGTGACATGGTTGATGCTCGAACGGGCCAGCCCGCGATACAGCTCCACGGTATGCACGCCGGGAATGCCGAACACCTGCTCGACTCCGTAACCTTCGAGTAACTTGACCAGTATTTCGCCACACGTCGCCATGTCGATTGCCCTTGTTGTTCGCTGAAAACACGGTCCCTTGTAGGAGTGAGCCTGCTCGCGATAGCGTTGTGTCAGCTAACAACTGTGTGACGGACACACCGCTATCGCGAGCAGGCTCACTCCTACAGAAAGCCGTTCACTGGGGCTCATTGAACGGTCGGCCGCTAGCGGCAACAATCGATTAAAAGTCATACTAGCCATGTCCTCACGTCATACCTTGGATCCACATGAAACGACTGCCTCCCCTGCCCGCGCTGCATACGTTTCTGATCACGGCGCAGTGCTGCAACTTCACCCGCGCCGCCGAGCAATTGCACATCACTCAGGGCGCGGTGAGCCGGCAGATCGCCGGGCTGGAAGAACAGCTCGGTTATCCGTTGTTCATCCGTCTGGCCCGTGGGCTGACGCTGACGGCCGAAGGACGTGAATGGCTGCCGCAGGTGGAGAAAGTCTTCGGGCTCATCAGCGAGGCGACCGAGCAGATCGGGCTCAAACATCAGACTTTGCAACTCAAGGCACCGAGCTGTGTGATGCGCTGGCTGCTGCCGCGCCTGCTGCAATGGCAAAAAGAACGTCCGGACGTGCCGGTGAAACTGACGGCCTCGCTGCAACACGGTGTTGATTTTCAGCGCGAGCAGTTCGATGCCGCCGTGATCTATGGCCCGCCACCGGACCATTCGCCGGGCGCCCTGCACTTGTTCGACGAACAACTGACACCGGTCTGCTCGCCGCATCTGCTCAACGGTTCACCCGCGCTGAATGCACCGTCGGATCTTCAGAAGCATCTGTTGTTGCACCCCACTCACGACATTCACGACTGGTCGGTGTGGCTCGATGCGGCGGGTTTGCTGTTGAGCAACTTGGGCAGCGGCCAGCATTTCGAGACGCTGGATCAGGCGATGTCGATGGCCTCGCATGGCACGGGCGTGGCGATCGGGGACTGGTCGCTGATTGGTGATGATCTGAACGCTGGAAGGCTGGTGATGCCGTTTGCGTTGAAGGTCAAGACGGGGCTGGCGTATTACGTGGTGCTGCCTGCCGGCGCGCAGCCGTCGCCGCAATTGGAAGAGTTGATGCTTTGGCTGGTTGAGCAGGCGCATTTGCGCTGAAGCCTTTTCCCCTCACCCTAACCCTCTCCCAGAGGGAGAGGGGACTGACCGTGTTGTTTGGTCTAGCTGCGCCGACCTGCAACAGCGAGTCGAACTCAGGCCTGGAAAAGCATGAAGATCGGCTCCCTTCCCCCTCGCCCCCTTTGGGGGAGAGGGCTGGGGTGAGGGGGATAAGATCTGAAGCCAGACCAGTCTCTCAGCGTCACCTCAGTCAATAACCCACAGTAAACCGCTGACGCACATGCTCCGGCGTTTCCAACTCATCGATCAACGCAATCGCATAATCGGCAAAACTGATCCAGCTGCGCCCTTCGCTACTCACCAGCAAATGATCCTTGCCGACACGAAACGTGCCCGTGCGCTCACCTTCGACAAATTCCGCCGACGGCGACAGGAACGTCCAGTCCAGATCACTCTCCTGACGCAACGCCTCAAGAAATGCCGCCCCGGCGCTGGCTTCGGTTTTGTACTCGGCCGGAAACCCTGCGCTGTCGATCACCCGCGTGTCATCCGGCAACAACAGCGAACCGGCACCGCCGACCACCAGCAGGCGTTTCACCCCAGCGCTTTTCAGCGGCCCGACAATCGCAGTCGCTGGCACGGTGGCGAAATGCGCGGCAGTGATCACCGCATCGTGACCGGCCACTGCGTCCTGCAGCGCCGTCGCATCGAGCACATCGACATTCTTGCTGACCACACCGGCACGGCTGCCGATCTTCGACGTATCGCGGGCGATGGCGGTAACGCTGTGCCCACGGCGCAGGGCTTCTTCCAGCAATTGGCTGCCGGCACGGCCGGTGGCACCGATGATTGCGATTTTGCTCATGATGTTCTCCAGTTGGCTTGAGATTGCTGCGTATGCGGATTCGGCTTACCAGGCCATTTCGCCTTTGGCGACTTTGGCGCTGAGTTCCAGCGAACTTTCTTCGCCGAGCGACGGGTAGCGTTGCTTCATCCCGGCGATCAGTGCCGCTGAGTCTTTGGCCTTGGCGGTTTCGGCATCGAATGCCTTGATGTAGTCGGCGGTGAACTTGACGCTGGCCAGCGAACGACTGCTGTCGCCCAGATAATGGCCCGGTATCACTGTGGTCGGTTTCAGGGATTCGATCGAATGTAGCGTGGCCAGCCAATCCGCGTGGGATTGCGCGGTCTGGGTGTCGGCCATCCACACATGAATGTTCTCGGCGACCACCACGCCACCGACCACGGCCCTGAGCGAGGGAATCCAGACGAAGCTGCGATCCGGCTGTTTGCCTTGCAGGCCGATCACCTGCAACTTCTGCCCTTCGAGCATCAGGCTGTCACCCTTGAGCACCCCCGGCACGATGGTTTTCGCCGGGACGTCGTCGCCCATTTTTGGGCCCCAGAAAGCCAGTTTGCCGGCGACGGTCTGGTTGATGTGATCGACGGTCGGCTGCGAGGCCAGCACCTTGGCCTGCGGGAAGGCCTGGGTCAGCGTGTCGAGGCCGAAGTAATAATCCGGGTCGCCATGGCTGATGTAGATCGTGGTCAGTTGCTTGCCACTGGCGCGGATCTTTTCCACCACCTGTTGCGCCTGGGATTTACCGAACTGTGCGTCGACAAGAATGGCTTCTTTCTCGCCGCTGACCAGCACCGAGGTCACCGGGAAAATCGCCTGGGTACCAGGATTGTAGACGTCGAGGGTCAGGTTGGCCGCCGCTGCGTGCGCGGCGAAACCGAGGACTGCGGTGGCGAGTACAACGCGTTTAAGTGAGGTGAAGCCGATCATCTGTTGCTCCGCTGTGCGAATGCCGTTGCTGGCGATGGGACAGAGCTTAGTTGTCTGACTCAGTACAAAAAATGCGATGCTTGAACATAGTTTGTTTCTGAAAGCGGGCAAATCATGGATCGGCTACAAGCAATGCGGGTGTTCGTCAGTGTGGTCGATCTGGGCAGCCAGTCGGCGGCGGCCGATCATCTGGACCTGTCGCGGCCGGTGGTGTCGCGCTATCTGGCGGAGCTGGAAGACTGGGTCGGCGCGCGCCTGATGCACCGCACCACGCGCAAATTGAGCCTGACCGCCGCCGGCAACGAGATCCTGCCGCGCTGTCGGCAAATGCTTGAGCTGTCGAGCGACATGCAGGCCGCCGTCAGCGAACCTGACGCCGCGCCGCGCGGGCTGCTGCGGATCAGCGTGAGCACCTCGTTTGGTCAGGCGCAACTGGCCGGCGCGATGGCGGTCTACGTCAGGCGCTATCCGGGGGTGAGCATCGATCTGCAAATGCTCGATCGCACGGTGAACCTCGTGGATGAGCGCATCGACCTGGCGATTCGCACCAGCAACGATCTCGACCCCAACCTCATCGCCCGGCGCCTGACTGTGTGCCGTTCGGTGGTCTGCGCGGCGCCGGCTTATCTGCAGGAGCACCCGGCGCCTGTGCAGGTCGAGGAGTTGAGTCGGCACAACTGCCTGACCCATTCGTATTTCGGCAAAAGCCTGTGGCATTTCGAAGAGGATGGCGAAGCGGTTTCGGTGCCGGTGCAAGGCAACATCAGCGCCAACGAGGCCAGCACCCTGCTGCGCGCGACACTGGCCGGCGCCGGAGTGGCGATGCTGCCGACCTATCAGGCAGGGGTGCATATTCACAGCGGCGAACTGGTGCGCCTGCTGCCCCACGCCGAACCACGGCAAATGAACATCTATGCCGTGTACGCCTCACGCAAACACATGCCGGCGGCACTGCGCAGCCTGCTGGATTTCCTGGTGGAACGCTTTCCCGAAAATCCGCAATGGGACACTGGCTTGTAAACCCGATTCCCTATAGGTGTGAGCCTGCTCGCGATAGCGGACTGTCATCTGATGAATGAGTGACTGATTCACCACTATCGCGAGCAGGCGAAGGCCTACAGGGGATATCAGTGTTCTGAATGACGGGGTAAAACCTCAGGCGCACTCGCTGGCAACTCCGCGCCGCTGACCTATGCTGAAAGTAATACCGCAGGGTATGTCGTTCAGAGGTCATCGCCATGAACATCAAAACAAAAAGATACGCCGCTATTTTCATCACCTGCGCCGCCACGCTGGCGCTGTACGGCACCGCGGCCTGGCGGGTCGAACAGTTGCGTCAACTGCCGCGCGAGTACGCAAGCTGCAATTACGAGCGCTGCATACCGCACAATGCGACGCTCAATGCATTGCGCTGATGGGTCTGGCTCGAATTGAGCCCCGGTGGGAGCTGGCTTGCCAGCGATTGCAGGCTGACATTCAGCATTGCAGGCGCCTGATCCGCCCCTATCGCTGGCAACCCAGCTCCCACAGGGTCTGGTGATGTTGGCAGGATTACTGCTCGGCCTTCAGCCGATCACGAAACGCTTTCGGGGATATCCCCACCCGACGCCGGAACAGGCGTGTGAAGTTGGTCGGGTCGGAAAACCCCAACAGCTCCGACATCTCGTAAATGGTCATGCTGGTGTAGGTCAGCAAGCGTTTGGCTTCGAGTAACTGGCGCTCGTGCATGATCTGCAACGCCGGTTGCCCGGCCAGTTCGCGGCAGGTGCCGTTGAGGTGCGAGACGGAAATTCCCAGGCGATGGGCCAGATCCTCGACCTTTACATGCTGGCGATAGGTTTCCTCGACCAACTGAATAAAGCCATTGAGGTATTCGCGCTGACGTTGCGGCCGTTGACTGGCTTTGTGACGCACGATCGCCTGGCGACTGACCCAGACCATGATCACGCTGACCAGCGAATGCATGAGCATTTCCCGCGCGGGTTGATGGCTGTTGTACTCGGCCTGCAAGGCGCTGAACAGACTGTTGAGGTAGTCGCCGTCCGCACCGGCCGGGTAATGCTCGGCGCTGGCCAGCGCGTGCACCGAATCGCCCAGTTGTGCCTGCAAGTGGTTAATCAGCGGTGTGGCGAGGGTAACGATGAAGCCCTCGACGTCCTCGGAAAAACGAAAGCCGTGCACCGACAGCGGTGGCAGGACCTGGATCGCCGGGGTTTGCAATTGCGTGCGCTGGCCCTCGATTTCAAGCTCTGCCTGACCTTTGAAAACGAATAGCAACTGGCACAGATCGGCGTGGCGATGGGGTTTGATTTCCCACTCGTGTTCGCGACTGCGTGAGGAAATGGTTTCACAGTGCAGCAAGTCAGGGGTCGGCCAGTCCAGGCTTTCACCGTAGAGCTTGAACACGGGAATCGAAGGCAGCTCAGGCTTGTTCATCACTTCAATCCAGGCCTCGGGGTTGTGGGCGATAATCGCACCGATTGGCAGAATGTACAGGTATCGGCTCAGTTTTCACCTTCAATTGACAGACCCGCAAGGGAAAAATGCAAGCACTCGATCCATAAAAAACCCTCACCGGCGTTTGCCGCGTGACGCTTGCGAGCCATAAAAACAATGAAAACGCTGAAAACCCAAATCGCGATCATCGGCGCCGGCCCGTCCGGTTTGCTCCTCGGCCAGTTGCTGCACAACGCTGGCATCGACACCCTTATCCTCGAACGGCAAACGCCCGACTATGTGCTCGGGCGCATCCGCGCCGGCGTGCTTGAGCAAGGCATGGTAGAGCTGTTGCGTCAGGCCGGGGTGAGTCAGCGCATGGACGCCGAAGGACTGGTCCATGGCGGTTTCGAACTGGCCCTCGACGGACGCCAGGTGCACATCGACCTGCACGCTTTGACCGACGGCAAGAGCGTGATGATCTACGGCCAGACCGAAGTCACCCGCGACCTGATGGCCGCTCGTCGGGAGGCCGGCGCGCCGACGATTTATCAGGCGAGCAATGTCGTTCCGCACGGCATGAAAAGCGACGAAGCGTTCGTCACTTTTGAAAAGGATGGCGAAACCTGGCGCGTCGATTGCGACTACATCGCCGGTTGCGACGGTTTCCACGGGGTCGCCCGGCAATCGATTCCGGCCGATTGCCTGAAGGTCTTCGAGCGGGTTTATCCGTTTGGCTGGCTGGGTATTCTTGCCGACACCCCGCCGGTACACGACGAGCTGGTTTACGCCCGTCACGAACGCGGTTTTGCCTTGTGCAGCATGCGTTCGCAGACGCGCACCCGCTATTACGTGCAGGTGCCGGCTGATGACAACGTCGAGGACTGGAGTGACGAGCGCTTCTGGGACGAATTGAAAAGCCGCTTGCCGAGCGCACTGGCGGAGAAACTGGTCACCGGTCCGTCGATCGAAAAAAGCATCGCGCCGCTGCGCAGCTTTGTCGTCGAGCCGATGCAATACGGGCGGATGTTTCTGGTCGGCGACGCCGCGCACATCGTCCCCCCCACCGGCGCCAAGGGCCTGAACCTGGCGGCCAGCGATGTCAGCACGCTGTTCAATATTCTGCTCAAGGTTTACCGCGACGGGCGCACCGACTTGCTGGAGAAGTACTCAGAAGTCTGCCTGCGCCGCGTGTGGAAAGCCGAGCGCTTTTCCTGGTGGATGACCTCGATGCTGCACCGCTTCGACGATCACGACGCGTTCAACCAGCGAATCTGCGCCGCAGAACTGGACTATTTCGTTGACTCGGAAGCCGGGCGCAAAACCATCGCGGAAAATTACGTCGGGCTTGCGTACGAGGCTATCGAATAGCTTCCTACCGACTTACACTGGCGAGCATCCCCGCTCGCCATGCCCTTGCGGGTCAATCATTGCCTGCAGGTTTTCCGTGACCACTCTGAACCCGCCTGAAACACCCAAACCGGCCATTCGCAGCGTGCTGGTCGCCTTGATGATGGCGATCTTTCTCGGCGCGCTCGACCAGACCATCGTCGCTGTGTCGATGCCGGCCATCTCTGCCCAGTTCAAGGACGTCAGCCTGCTGGCCTGGGTGATTTCCGGTTACATGGTGGCGATGACCGTAGCGGTGCCGATCTACGGCAAGCTCGGCGATCTGTACGGGCGGCGCAAACTGATGCTGTTCGGCATGGGCCTGTTCACGTTGGCTTCGCTGTTCTGCGGCATGGCGCAGAGCATGGAGCAACTGGTGCTGGCGCGCATTCTTCAGGGCATTGGTGCCGGCGGGATGATTTCGGTGAGTCAGGCGATCATCGGCGACATCGTGCCGCCGCGTGAACGGGGCCGTTATCAGGGCTATTTCAGCAGCATGTATGCAGTGGCGAGTGTTGCCGGGCCGGTGCTCGGCGGCTACATGACCGAATACCTGTCGTGGCGCTGGGTGTTTCTGATCAACCTGCCGCTGGGCCTGGGTGCCTGGTGGGTGGCACGGCGCAACCTGCGCGGTTTGCCGATACCGCAGCGCAAACCGGTGATCGACTACCTCGGTACGGTGCTGATGATCATCGGTCTGACCGCCCTGCTGCTGGGGATCACCGAGGTCGGTCAGGGGCATTCGTGGCGCAGCAGCGAAGTGCTCGGTCTGCTTGCTTGTGCGGTGTTGGTGCTGGCGGCGTTCGTCTGGCATGAACGGCGCGCGCGTGAGCCGTTGCTGCCGATGCACCTGTTCGCCAACCGCAGCGCCCTGCTGTGCTGGTGCACGATTTTTTTCACCAGTTTCCAGGCCATTTCGCTGATCGTACTGATGCCGCTGCGCTTTCAAACTGTCACCGGTGCCGGCGCCGACAGTGCCGCGCTGCACTTGTTGCCGCTGGCGATGGGGCTACCGATCGGCGCGTATTTCGCTGGCCGCCGCACCTCGATCACCGGCCGCTACAAACCGCAGATCCTGACCGGAGCGATATTGATGCCGATCTCGATACTCGGCATGGCGTTCAGCCCACCGGAAGCGACGCTGCTCAGCGGCGTGTTCATGTTGCTCAGCGGCATTGCCGGCGGCATGCAATTCCCGACCTCGCTGGTCGGCACGCAGAATTCGGTCGAACAACGCGACATCGGCGTGGCCACCAGCACCACCAACCTGTTCCGCTCCCTCGGCGGCGCGGTGGGGGTGGCGTTGATGTCGGCGCTGCTGCTGGCGCTGTTGCAACACTCGAGTTTCGCCCACCTGGCAAGCAGTTCACTGCTCAGCGAGGGGCATTCGGGCAATGTCCTGCTCGATGGCCTCAACGCTGCTCCGGGGGATGCGCAGCATGCCTTGCGCGCAGAGCTGTTGGTGACGTTCCGGCATTTGCTGTGGGTGAGTACGGCAGTGTCGTTGCTTGGGCTCGCGGCAGCGATTGCCATGCCGAACAACCTGCTGCGCGGGCGCGAACACGGCGCGAAATAACTGTCACCTGCCAAACCTGTGGGAGCGAGCCTGCTCGCGAAGACGTCGTGTCAGCCGACATCAGATTTAATGACACACCGCTTTCGCGAGCAGGCTCGCTCCCACAAGTGGGGGCGGTGTTTCGGTCAGGGGCTGTAGTAACCCACTGCGACGAGGAAATGCCCGACCTTTTTCAGGTAGGCGTGTTTGTCCTCGACCTTGCCGGTCACCGGGTTTTTCCAGCGGTATTCGTATTCGCCTTCATCCTGCTTGCCGATCAGCGCCAGAATCGGTTCGCCCACCGGTTTGCCTTCCGGATCCTTGACCTTGGTGAAATCGGTGTTGATCAGCCGCAGGTTGGTGCCATGCGCCACGTAACGGCGGGTATTGAGGTCGACAACGAACACATACAGGTCATCCTGCAGGTAACCGCCCTTGAGCGAATTGACCGCGGTCAGCGTGCCCTTTTCGTCCTTGCCGAGGTCCGTCGCGGCTTTATCCAGCAGCGCTTTGGCCTGCTCGGCCGAAGCGCGCGGCAAGTAATAACCCACCGCCAGAATCCGCTGCCCGACGCGCTGATAAAATACGTGCTTGCGCTCGACCTTGCCGTCGGCCCAGTTCTGCCAACGGTATTCGGCCTGCTGGATGCCGTTGCCCTCCGGGACTTTCAGGGCATCCTTGAAGGCTTTCTGCAAATCCGGACCAAGCACTTCGCTGACGTCGCGCCCGATCAGTGCGGCTGAAGGCCCACCGCTGGCGAGCATCACGCCCTTGGTATCGACCACGAAGACGTAGCGGTCCTTGTCGACAAACTCACCCTGCCGGCTGAAGGCGGCGAACGCCTTGTCGCCATTGTCGTGGTAATAAGCCAGAGCTTTTTCCAGCAGGGCGACGGCGGCCTGACTGTCATCCTTGCCACCGGTCGCGGCGCTGGCCTGGCTGAGACCGGCCAACAGCATCACGCCAAGCCAGGCCAGTTTATGCAAAAAACCCATAGCGCATCCCTCGTTCTTGTTGGTGTTTCAAGAGCGTAGACGGCCTGGGCTGATGTAGGGATATTCAGAGGGTTTCTGAACGTTACGCGGTGGCTGTGGTGGGGTACGCCCCACCACAGTCAATCGACTATCAAGGTCGCGCGTTGATCTGCTGTTGCAGGTTCTGGATCTGCGCCTGCAGGGTGTTGAGGTTGCGGGTCATCTGCGCGCGGAAGGCGTCGAACTCAGCGGTGTTGCCGCCACCCTGCGGGGCTGTCGGGCGATTGTCCTGTTCGCTTTTGAGCACAACGATTTCCTGCTCCAGTCGATCGATGGCTGCGCTCGGGTTGCCCTGTTTCTTCAAGGCCACGATATCGGCGCCGAGGCTCTTGAACTGCGCATCGAACGCTTTCAATTCCGCGTCGAGCTTGCTGGTGTCAGCCGGTGTGCTTTTCAGCGTGGTCAGTTCCGTGCTCAAGGTCTTCACCTGCGCCTGCAACTGGCTGTTGGCGTTCTGCAGCTCGCTGGTCTGTGCGGTCATCTGCGCCAGACGCTTGTCCAGATCGCTGGCCTGCCCGGCAACGCCTTGCTGCTGTTTGCTCTGATCGAGCAACTTGCCTTCCAGTTGCTTGATTTGCAGCTTCAGCGCTTCGCTGTCGCTGCTGACGTTGGACTGGCTGGCCACAACCTTGCCGGAAATGTCCTGCAGGCGCCCGGCCGCTTCTTCGCTGATCCGCGCGAAGCTTTCCTGAGTCGCGACCAACTGCTGCTCCATCAACGAGATCTGCTGGAAACTCCACCAGGCCAGACCGATAAAGGCAAAGAACAAGGCGCCGACCAACGCCCACAAAGGTCCGGTGCTGGCTGCCTTGACCTTGACCACCGGGGGCGTGCGCGAGTGCACGGAGGTGCGGGCGGTGGTGGGAATGTCATCGTCGTCGAAGGGGTCGGCGCGCAGGCTGGGCACGTTATCGAAATCGTCGTCGTGAGCATCGTTACGCATGGACATTGAGGCAACCTTTGAGAAACGCGGTGATGGCTAAATGCTGCGAAGTATAACCGCCGCAGCCGCAGGCATTGACCCCCATCCGGGTGTGCGGTTCATTGCCAGCCGACCGAATGGTTTCAACGAATGTCCTGAGCCTTCCACCAGGCGCAGAACTCGTCGAGGGCCGACCACAGGCTGACTTTCGGATCGTAGTCCAGATAATGCCGGGCACGGCTGATGTCGAGGGTGAAATTTTTGTTCATCACTTGCATGCCCAGCCGCGACAGCGTCGGCTCCGGACGCCCCGGCCAGAGTTTGCAGGCGCCTTCGTTAAGCGCGGCAACGCTGTAGGCCAGCGCGTAGGAGCGATACTTGCGCACCTGCGGCACGTCCATGTTGCGCATCACGTAGTTGACCACGTCCCACAGCGGCACCGGCGTGCCGTTGCTGATGTTGTAGGCCTTGCCCAGCGCCGAACCCGCCGCCAGCAAACCGCTGAGCATGGCTTCGTTGAGGTTGTGCACGCTGGTGAAATCGACCTTGTTCAGGCCATTGCCGATGATCGCCAGACGGCCCTTGCGCTGCATGTTGAGCAGGCGCGGAAAGATGCTCATGTCGCCGGCCCCGGTGACGAAACGCGGGCGCAACGCGATGGTTTCCAGGCCGAATTCCTGAGCGCCGAAGACCTTCTGCTCGGCCAGGTACTTGGTCGCCGCGTACGGATGCCGAAAGCGCTTCGGCATCTGTTCTTCGGTCAGACCGAGATGGTCGCGGCCATCGAAATAGATCGACGGCGATGACAGGTGCACCAAACGCCGGACCCGCTGCTTGAGGCAGGCCTCAACGACATTTTCGGTGACCTGCACGTTGCCCTGATGGAAATCCTGATAACGCCCCCACACACCGACCGCACCGGCGCAATGGACTACGGCTTCCACATCCGCGCATAGCTCGCGGGCCAGTTCGGCATCGGTCAGATCGCCGGGCACGAACTCGGCGCCACGGCGCACCAGATGCTCGACGCTCTCGGCCCGGCGCCCGTTGACCCGCACCTCAAGGCCCTGCTCCAAGGCAAAACGCGCAAAGCGTCCGCCAATGAAGCCGCTTGCGCCGGTAACCAAAATCTTCATTAAAAACTCCACAGATACAGCTGCAAGCTACAAGCCATTAGCTGCAAGTTAAAACGCTGCGCTTGCCGCTTGCAGCTTGACGCTCGCAACTGCTTCTAAGCCACTAGCCATTGCGGTGACGAGCGCAGTAATTGCTCGGTGAGCAGGTTGAGCAATTGCCCGCCGTTGCGCCAATGATGCCAGTACAGCGGCACATCGATGGGTTTATCTGGCAACAACTCGCGCAATATGCCGCTGCGCAACTGTTCGCGCACTTGCAACTCCGGCACCAGTCCCCAGCCGATTCCGGCTTCGGCCAAGCGGATGAAACCTTCCGAAGACGGACACAAATGGTGTTCGAAACCACCATCGACGCCCAGCGATGCGAGATAGCGATGCTGCAGAAAATCGTCCGGCCCGAACACCAGTGCCGGCGTGCGCGGCAGTTGTTCGGCGCGCACACCCTTGGGGAAATGCCGCTCGATGAAGGCCGGGCTGGCCAAAGCGCGGTAACGCATCGCCCCGAGCAACACACTGCGCGCGCCGGCCACCGGTCGCTCGCTGGCGCAAAGGCAGGCTGCCACTTCACCGGCGCGCATGCGTTTGAGGCCGACCGTCTGGTCTTCTACGATCAGGTCGAGGAGTAAATGCTGGGCAGCGCAGAAATCCCCCACCGCTTGCCCCCACCAGGTGGCGAGACTGTCGGCGTTGAGCGCGATGCGCAGACGATCCGGCAGCCCCTCTTCGTCCAGCGCCGGAACGACGCTTTGCAGGTCGCGCTCCAGCAAACGCACCTGTTGCACATGGTTGAGCAAGCGTCGGCCGATCTCGGTCGGCGCAGGCGGTGTGCCACGAATCAGCACCGGCTGACCGACCCGCGCTTCGAGCAGTTTGATCCGCTGCGAGATCGCCGACTGCGACAAACCCAGTACCTGCGCAGCCCGTTCGAAGCCAGCCTGTTCAACCACGGCGGCCAAGGCAGACAGCAATTTATAGTCGAACATCAGTTTTCCTAATGAGCGATCAGCAATATTGGTTTTTCTTATACATCGCTCGACCGGAGAATAGCCAGCAAGCACTTTTTCCCAAGGATCACGTTCATGGCCGGCGAAACTTCACTCACCACTTTATTACGCAGCATGAGCCCGCAACTCAACGCCGGCGAATACGTGTTCTGCACCCTGTCCGATGGCGTGCTGCCGAGCGATCTTGAGATTGTTGGCAGCTTTCGCGAGCAGGAAGGCCTGACGGTGATCGTGCAGCGTGCCCATGCCGAACAGGCCGGTTTGCACTTCGACTATGTGGCGGCGTGGATCACTCTCAACGTGCACTCCGCGCTGGAAGCGGTCGGTCTCACCGCCGCGTTCGCCACGGCGTTGGGCCAGGCCGGGATCAGTTGCAACGTGATTGCCGGCTACTACCACGACCATTTGTTCGTCGGCCAGGCCGACGCCGAACGCGCCATGCAAGTGCTGCGCGATCTCGCAGCCAACGCGGAGTAAACGTTATGTGGCAAAGCTATGTGAACGGCCTGCTGGTGGCCCTCGGGCTGATCATGGCGATCGGCACCCAGAACGCCTTCGTATTGGCGCAGAGCCTGCGCCGTGAACATCATTTGCCGGTCGCCGCACTGTGCGTGGCGTGCGATGCGCTGCTGGTGGCGGCCGGGGTGTTCGGCCTGGCGACGATTCTTGCGCAGAACCCGACGCTGCTGGCGATCGCCCGTTGGGGCGGCGCGACGTTTCTGATCTGGTATGGCAGCCAGGCGTTGCGCCGGGCCTGTTCGAAACAAAGCCTGGATCAAGGCGCAAAGCAGACCGTGCGTTCATTGCGCGCCGTGATGCTCAGCGCGCTGGCGGTGACGCTGCTTAATCCGCACGTTTATCTGGATACCGTGTTGCTGATCGGCTCTCTCGGCGCCCAACAATCGGTGCCGGGGGCTTATGTGGTCGGCGCGGCAAGCGCTTCGCTGCTGTGGTTTTTCACCCTGGCGCTCGGCGCGGCGTGGCTGGCACCGTGGCTCGCTCGCCCGAGTACCTGGCGGATTCTCGATATGGTGGTGGCATTGATGATGTTCACGGTGGCCGGGCAGCTGATTATTGCGAACTGATTTATTCCAAACAGCCAAGAGGATGCCGTTGAACCTCTATCCCACACAGTTGTTGCGTGGTTATGCCGCAACCCCGGTGCTATGATCCAGACCCTGCGCCGCAAAGAGTAAAAACTCGCCGG
>Ga0196970_1000940_pt1 | contig 24822 bp, 23 predicted proteins | sample S1v_513CmetaG_FD_148672 | JGI IMG/M metagenome (GOLD analysis project Ga0196970, IMG submission 148672) | Soil microbial communities from Anza Borrego desert, Southern California, United States - S1+v_5-13C | ecosystem: Environmental > Terrestrial > Soil > Desert | place: USA: California... | reverse complement strand
AAGCCGGAAGCACGACCCGGTGACCGTCCCGGCCGCCCCGTGGAAGGTGAGCGTGAGCTTCATGCGCGGACTCCTATAGCCCCTCTTCCCCCGCGGGAGAGGGTTTGGGGAGAGCGGGGCGTGTCCCGGAAAAGCACGCGGTGAAAACCGGAAACACGGAGACACGGAGACACAGAGGGGCACGGAGAAGAGAAATCTCTGTGTCTCTGTGCCTCTGTGGTTTTCTTTTTCACTGCGAGGATTCCCCTCTCCCCACCCCCTCTCCCGCGGGGGGAGAGGGGCTTTCTGTTCTACCGCCCCAGCGCCTCGGCGATCATCGGCGCCAGCGGCAGGGCGTTGGAGGGGTGCGGGACCCCGTCGCAGGACATCACGCTGTCGATCCCCTCCGTCGGGAAGCGCGCCGCCGTCTCGCCGGTGAACAGGGCGTGCACCGCGACCACGCGGACCGACGCGGCCCCCATGGCGCGGGCGGCGCGGGCGCAGGAGAAGATGGTCTCGCCGGAACTGATGACGTCGTCGACGATCACCACCGGCCGGCCGCGCAGGTCGGCGGTTTCGGGCAGCACCACGGTGACGTCGCGGTCGCCGCGCCGCTCCTTGCGGCCGCAGGTCCAGGCCACGCCGAGACCGCGGGCGGTGGCCTCGATCAGCGGCTCGGCCTCCTCGTCGGGACCGACCACCACGCTGTCGGGATCGAGACCGCGCAGCGCCGCCGCGATCACCGGGGCGCCCGACAGCGCGTCGGTACGCCGTCCGGGGAACACTTCGTCGAGCTGGCCGGTGCGGTGCAGGTGCGGCTCGACGCACAGGATGCGGTCGAAGTGCTGCGCCAGCCACCCGCCGACCACCTTCTGGCTCACCGGCTCACCAGGGCGGAACACCGCGTCCTGGCGCATGTAGGCCATGTAGGGGGCGACGAGGCACAGCTCCTTCGCTCCCTCGCGCCGCAGCACCGAGGCGGCGAGCACCAGTTCCAACAGCTTGTCGTTCGGACGGTTGAGCGAGCGGTAGAGGATGGGGCGCTCCATGCGCTCCGGCACGCGGATCAGGCTTTCGCCGTCGGGGAAGCGGTGCAGTTCGGCGATGGCGCAGGGGATGCCCAGCGCTTCGGCCAGACGCTTAGCGCCCTCCGCCGAGTCCGGGAAGCCGTAGACGCCGGTGTAGCGGCTCATGGATGGTTCTCTCCGTTCACGCGGAAACCGCTGTCCTCGTCGGCGTGGCCGCGGGCGAAGGCGAAATCCGGGGCGGTGTGGGCGTGGATGCGGTACAGCGGCTCGCCCTTGCGGACCGTCGCCCCGACTTTGCGCAGCAGGTCGATGCCCGCCCCCTTCTCCGACGGCGCGCCGGCGAGGCGCGCGACGCGGGCGATGCGGTAGCAGTCGATGGCGGTCACCACGCCGTCCTTCGGCGCCGCCACCTCATGCACGAGATCGCCCAGCCGGGAGGGCCGCGGCGGCGGCCCCTGTTCGGCGATGATGCGCTCCATGCAGGCGAGCGCGGCGCCGCTCTCCAGCAGTTCGCGCGCCCGGCGGGCGCCGGTGCCGCCGCGCACCGCGGGGTCGAACTCGATGATGGTGCCGGCAAGCTGCAGCGCGCGTTCGCGCAGGTCGGCGGGGGCGGTCGGCCCGTTGCGCAGCACCGCCATCACGTCGCGCGCCTCCAGCACCGGGCCGATGCCGAAGCCGATGGGCTGCGAGCCGTCGGTGATCGCCACCTCCAGCACGAGGCCGAGCTTGTCGCCGACGAACTCGAACAGCTTGCGCAGGCGCACCGCCTCGGCCATGGAGCGCACCTTGGCGGACGGCCCGACCGGGATGTCCACCAACAGGTGCGAGGAACCGGCCGCCACCTTCTTCGACAGGATGGAGGCCACCAGCTGCTCGCGCGTGTCCACCGCCAGCGGGCGCTCGACGGCGATCAGCACGTCGTCGGCCGGGGAGAGGTTGACGTGGCCGCCCCAGACCAGACAGCCCTTCACCGTGCGCACCATCTCCTGCATGCGCTCGACGGGCACGTCGACGTTGGCCAGCACCTCCATGGTGTCGGCGGTGCCGGCCGGCGAGGTGATGGCGCGCGACGAGGTCTTCGGGATCGGCAGGCCGTGCGCCGCCACCAGCGGCACCACGATCATCGAGGTGCGGTTGCCCGGGATGCCGCCGATGCAGTGCTTATCCACGACCCGCGGCAGGTCCCAGGTGAGGCGGGCGCCGGCCGAAACCATGGCGCGGGTCAGGCCCAGCACCTCGTCGGTGGTCATGAATCCGGCGCAGGCGACCAGGAAGGCGGCGACCTCGATCTTGGAGTAGCGCTGCGCGGCGATGTCGCGCACCACCGCGTCCAGGCCGGCCTGGTCCAGCTCGGCCCCGGTGACCTTGGCGCGCACCATTTCGAAGCTGACCGGCGGGTGGGGGTGGCGCACCTCGACCTGGGCGCCGTCGGGCATGCCGAGGTGGCGGAAGGCCGGGGCGGACAGGCCGATCTCGTCCGGTTTCAGGATGGTGGAGTCGTCGACGATGTTGAGCACCGCCGGCAGCGCCTTGCCGTTGCCGCGCACCTCGACCCGGCCGAGGCCAAGGAAGTCCTCGACCTTGTAGGCGGTGCACTGCCGGTTGAGGAAGGCGACGTTCTCGCGGAAGGTGTCGATCGCGAGATAGCGCAGCGTCAGCATGATGGGCTCGGTTGCCGAAACGATGGGCAGCTTGGCGCAGGCATCCGGGCGCGGTCAAGGCGGAGGGCGGGATATGCCCCTCTCCCGCCCCGGGAGAGGGAGGGACCCGCTCATAGAGCGGGAGGGTGAGGGTGCGGCCGACGCAAGACCCTCACCCGGCCGCTGCGCGGCCACCCTCTCCCGGGGCGGGAGAGGATCTATCACCACCCCTCGCGCTTCCAGCCCTGCAGGATCTTCTGGTAGTTCCCCCGCTCGAACGCCGCGGGGTCGGGGCAGCGCAGCAGGTTCATGCTGCCCTGCGCCTGGGCGAGAGACTCGTACTCGTGCTCCTCCAGCCAGCGGGTCAGGTCGTCCAGCAGGACCTTCAGCCGCTCCGGCCCGTGCTTGAGCAGCGCCGAGACCACCTGCACCGCGTGCGCGCCGGCCATCACCGCCTTCAGCGCGTCCACCGCCGTGTGGACGCCGCCGGACGCCGCCAGCGACGGCGTCACCCGCCCGGACAGCGCCGCCAGCCAGCGCAGCCGCAGGCGCAGTTCGTCCGGCCGGGACAGCTCCAGCGTTGGCGCGGCCTCCAGCGCCTCCACGTCGATGTCCGGCTGGTAGAAGCGGTTGAACAGCACCAGCCCGTTCACCCCCTCCCCCTCCAGCCGCTTGACCAGCGCCGGCAGCGCGGTGACGTAGGGCGACAGCTTGACCGCCAGCGGGATGTTCACGGCCGCGCGGACCATGCGCACCAGCTCGACCATGCGGTCTTCCACCTCGGCGCCGGAGACGCCGGGGTCGGCCGCCATGAAGTACAGGTTCAGCTCCAGCGCGTCCGCCCCGGCCTGCTCGATCAGCCCGGCGTAGCGGGTCCAGCCGGACGGCGTCATGCCGTTCAGCGACGCGATCACCGGGACGGAGACCGCCTCCTTGATGCGCGCCACCTGCGCCAGATAGGCGTCGGGTCCCAGCGCGTAGCGGTCCAGCGGCGGGAAGAAGCCGCGCGCCTCCGGCGACAGGAACGCCGTGCTCTCGCGCGCCTCCAGCGCGCCCATCTCGACGCGGGTGATCTGCTCCTCGAACAGCGAGTGCATGACGATGGTGCTGGCGCCGGCGTCCTCCAGCCGGCGCACCACGTCCAGGTCGTCCACCAGCGGCGAGGCGCCGGGCATCAGCGGGTGGGCCAGCGTCAGGCCCAGGTACTTGGTCGTCAGGTCCATGGCCGTTCCTCCCGCTTAATCGTCGTCGCTCGGCATGCCGGGCAGCGGTTCGGCGAAGCCGGCCATGTGCTGGTACAGGTCGTACTTCAGGCGGTTGGCCTCCTCCGCCCGCTTCAGCAGCTCGCGGAAGCGCTCGGGGTCGTCGCGCTCGACCACCTGGAAGCGCGCCTCGCCGGCCATGAAGTCGCCGAGCTTCACCTTCGGCGGGCCGCTGTCCATCTCCAGCGGCGCCTCCCCGGTGTCGAGCCGGCGCGGGTCGTGGCGGTAGAGCGGCCAGTGCCCGCTGTCCACAGCCAGCTTCTGCTGCTTCAGCCCATGCGCCATGTCGTAGCCGTGCGCGATGCAGTGGCTGTAGGCGATGATGAGGGACGGGCCGCGGTGGCTCTCCGCCTCCATGAAGGCGGCGACGGTCTGCGAGTCCTTGGCGCCGAAGGCCACCTGCGCCACGTACACGTGCTCGTACGCCATGGCGATCATGCCCAGGTCCTTCTTGGCGATCGCGCGGCCGGCCATGGCGAACTTGGCCGAGGCGCCGATGGGCGTCGCCTTCGACTGCTGGCCGCCGGTGTTGGAGTACACCTCGGTGTCCAGCACCAGGATGTTCACGTCGCGGTCCGACGCCAGCACGTGGTCGAGGCCGCCGTAGCCGATGTCGTAGGCCCAGCCGTCACCACCGACGATCCACACGCTCTTGCGCACCAGGTGGTCGGCCAGTTCCTCCAGACGCCGCGCCAGCGGACCGTCGAGGCGGGCGAGCTGGCGGCGCAGCTCCGCCACCCGCTCGCGCTGGGCGGCGATGCCGGCCTCGTGAGCCATGTCGGCAGACAGGATCGCCGTCACCAGATCGGGGTTCAGACCGCCGGCCAGCTGCGCCAGCAGGTCGCGCGCCTGCCCGCCCAGCGCGTCGAGCGCGACGCGGATCCCCAGACCAAACTCCGCGTTGTCCTCGAACAGCGAGTTGGCCCAGGCCGGACCGCGGCCGTCGGCGTTGGTGGTGTAGGGCGTGGTCGGCAGGTTGCCGCCGTAGATCGACGAGCAGCCGGTGGCGTTGGCGATCACCGCGCGGTCGCCGAACAGCTGGGTCAGCAGCTTCAGGTACGGCGTCTCGCCGCAGCCGGAGCAGGCGCCGGGGAACTCGAACAGCGGCTCCAGCAACTGCGTGTGCTTGACGGTGGCCGGCACCTGGGCGCGCGGCGCCTCGGGCAGCGTCAGGAAGTAATCGAACAGCGGCTGTTCGTGCGCCATCTCGGCCATGGGCCGCATCTCCAGCGCCTTGCGGCGCGGGTTGGCCTTGTCCTTGGCCGGGCACACCTCGACGCACAGCGTGCAGCCGGTGCAGTCGGCCGGCGAGACCTGCAGGCGGTAGCGGCTCGGCCCGAACTCGTTGCCCTTGTAGGCCAGCGTGGTGAAGCCCTCCGGCGCGTCCGCCACGGCCGCCTCCGGCACCGCCTTCACGCGGATCACGCTGTGCGGGCAGACCATCGCGCACTTGTTGCACTGGATGCACAGCTCGGCGTTCCAGGCCGGCACCTCGGTGGCGATGCAGCGCTTCTCGTACTTCGCGGTGCCGGTCGGCCAGGTGCCGTCCACCGGGAAGGCGGAGACCGGCAGCCGGTCGCCGTGCCCGGCGATGATCGCCGCGGTGACCCGCTGCACGAAGTCCGGCGCGTGCGCCGGCACCACGGCGGGCCGGGCGTGGTCGGCGGTGACCTCGGCCGGCAGGTCGATGCGGTGCAGGTGGGTCAGCGCCTCGTCCACCGCGGCGAAGTTGCGCTTCACCGCCTCCTCGCTGCGGCGGCCGTAGGTCTTCTGGATGGCGGCCTTGATGTCGTCGATGGCCTCGTCCTGCGGCATCACGCCGGACAGCGCGAAGAAGCAGGTCTGCATGATGGTGTTGATGCGCCGGCCCATGCCGGTCTCGCGCGCCACCGCCGTGGCGTCCACGGTGTAGAGCTTCACCTGCTTGTCGATGCAGGCCTTCTGCACCTCGCGCGGCAGCTTGGCCCACACCTCCGCGGGCGTGCCGGGGGCGTTGAGCAGCACGGTGGCGCCGGGGGCCGCCATCTCCAGCACCTCCATGCGCTCCATCAGCGGGAAGTGGTGGCAGGCGACGAACTGCGCTCGGCCGATCAGGTAGGGCGCGCGGATCGGCTTCTTCGAAAAACGCAGGTGCGACACGGTGGTCGAGCCGGACTTGCGGCTGTCGTAGACGAAGTACGCCTGCGCGTACTGCCCGGTGTGGCCCTGGATGATCTTGATGGAGTTCTTGTTGGCCCCCACCGTGCCGTCGGCGCCCAGGCCGAAGAACACGGCCCGCGAGACCTCCGCCCCCTCGATGGCGAAGTCCTCGTCCCAGGGGATGGACGCGTGCGTCACGTCATCGACGATGCCGACGGTGAAGCGGCGCTTCGGCCGCTCGCGCGCCAGTTCGTCGAACACGCCCTTGACCATGGCCGGCGTGAACTCCTTGGACGACAGGCCGTAGCGGCCGCCGACCACCATCGGCTCGGCGCCCAGGCTGCCCGCCGCCCGCGCCTCGGCCAGCGCCGCGACCACGTCGAGGTACAGCGGGTCGGCGACCGCGCCCGGCTCCTTGGTGCGGTCGAGCACGGCGATGCGCCGCACCGTCTCCGGCAGCGCCGCCACGAAATCGACGATGGAGAACGGCCGGAACAGCCGCACCACCACGCAGCCCACCCGCTCGCCCCTGGCGGCGAGGAAGGCCGCGGTCTCGGCGCAGGTCTCGGCGCCGGAGCCCATGGCGATCACCACGCGCTCGGCCTGCGGGTGGCCGGCGTAGTCGAACAGGCGGTAGGCGCGGCCGGTGCGCCTGGCCAGCCGGTCCATCATCTCCTGCACGGTGGCCGGGCAGGCCTCGTAGAAGCGGTTGCCGGCCTCGCGCGCCTGGAAGAACACGTCCGGGTTCTGCGCCGAGCCGCGCAGCACCGGATGCTCGGGGTTCAGCGCGTGGCGGCGGTGCGCGGTGACGGCCTCGTCGCTCAGCAGCGCGCGGAGATCCTCGTCCGACAGCGTCTCGACCCGGCTGACCTCGTGCGAGGTGCGGAAGCCGTCGAAGAAGTGCAGGAACGGGATGCGCGCGGCCAGCGTGGCGGCGTGCGCCACCAGCGCCAAGTCGTGCGCCTCCTGCACGTTGGCGGAGGCCAGCATGGCGAAGCCGGTCTGCCGGCAGGCCATGACGTCGGAATGGTCGCCGAAGATCGACAGCGCGTGCGTCGCCACCGTACGCGCCGCCACGTGCATGCAGAACGGCGTCAGTTCCCCGGCGATCTTGTACATGTTGGGGATCATCAGCAGCAGGCCCTGCGACGCCGTGAAGGTCGTCGCCAGCGCGCCGGCCTGCAGCGCGCCGTGCACGGCGCCGGCGGCGCCGCCCTCCGACTGCATCTCGATCACCTGGGGGATGGCGCCCCAGACGTTGGCCTTGCGGTGGGCGGCCCACTCGTCCGACAGCTCGCCCATCGGCGAGGACGGGGTGATCGGGTAGATGGCGATGACCTCGCTGGCGCGGTATGCGACCGACGCGGCGGCCTCGTTGCCGTCCATGATGGCGATGGCGGGGTTCGGCATGGCGCTTCCCTTCGGCAGGCGATGCAGGCCGGGGAAGTGTGCGCCTTCAGAGGTTTGCGTGCCATGACCGAGGTCAGTTCGGGGGCTGCGGCGTTTTGCCCCCCTATGCCCCCCGCTTCGCCGTCGCCGCGAGGTACTGCGCCGCCGCCTTCAACAGGAACTCCGCCACCGCGAGATCGCCGACGTCGCGGTCCGGGCCGCCAAGGCGCTGGTCGCCCTCGGCGTGGACCAGCGCGGCGGCGATCACTTCGGCGGTGATCCAGGCGCGGCGTTCGTCCTCCGGCACCTCGTCCAGGCGCTCCATCAGTTCGCCGCAGGCGGACTCGATGTCGGCCAGGGTGGGGTGCTCGGAGGTGAGGTAGGCGATCTCGCCGTCCGGGGTCGCGGCGCCGTGGTAGGCACGGGCGAGCAGCGCCGTCTCGATGGCTTGGCGGAAGATCGTGCTGCGCGGCCGGGTGCGGCGGCGCAGGCGCATGGCCATCATGGTGAACAGCTGGGCCACCGGCTCCGCGCGGTCCGGCGGCACCTCGTCGAGGATGTCGAGGATCTCGGACGTGACGGCGTTGCGCGCAGGCCGGCCGGGCCGCTGCACCGAGGTGGCGAAGACCGCGATCAGCGTGCGCAGCGCGTCCACCTGCTCGTCGGCGCTGATGCGGCCGAGGTCCCCGGGATCGAACATGAAGCGGCCTCCGGTGGTGGGATGGTTCTTCTGAACTGGGGTGCTGCCGGCGGCCCGGAAAGCGGCCCCGTCCGTTCGCGCCGGCCGCGTTCTTCCGGCAGCATTTTCGTGTTATCACCTGAGGGCAGACGTTCCGGAGCCTCGTGCCATGGCCACCGCCATCTACGCCGCCAGCCTTGACCCGATCACCCGCGGGCACCTGTGGATGATCCAGCAGGGGACCCGGCTGTTCGACCGCGTCATCGTCGGCATCGGCCACAACCCGGGCAAGACGCCCACCTTCCCGCTGGAGCAGCGCCTGGAGCTGACCCGCACCAGCATCGCCGAGGCCGGGCTGGACGGACAGATCGAGGTGGACAGCTTCGAGCGGGTGTTCCTGGTGGACTTTGCCCGCCGGCGCGGCGCCGACATCCTGCTGCGCGGCATCCGCAACGAGTCGGACTTCACCTACGAGATGACCATGCGCCACGTGAACGGCGATCTGGCGCCGGACATGCTGACCGTCGCGCTGATGCCGCCGCGCGAGCTGCGCGAGATCAGCTCCAGCTTCGTGCGCGGCTTGGTCGGGCATGCCGGGTGGGAGAAGGTGGTCGGCCGCTACGTCACGCCCAGCGTGCTGGCCGCCATGCAGGAGCGCTACACGGAACGCCTGAACCTCTGATCCCAGCGCGCGGGAGCGATGCGGCCCGCGCTGTTCCCAGGAGCAGTACGGCGGGACCATGACCGCCCATCGGCCCCGCCGGCGTCATTCGGCACGCGGCGGGGCCGAACCGTTTCCGGGCTCAGTTCCCGCCGGTTTCGCCGGTGGTGCGCTTGCCGGCGTCGCCCGACAGTGTGCCGGGCGACAGGCTCGGCGCGCTGTTGGGCGGTTCCATCGGCACCCCCGCACCCGGCCGGTTCCCGGCCATGCGGCGGTTCTGCGGCGGCACGCTGGACCCCGCGCGGAAGTTGGGATCGTCGATCCCGCCGAGATCGGTGGTTCCCCGCAGCGCGCCGCTGCCAGACATGCCCATCCGGCTCGCATCGGTGCACCGCGGGTTGAAGTTCCACTGCGAGCAGCTGTCCTGCCCGCTCGAGCCGCTGCCGGCGTTGCTTGTGGTCATCGCGTCATCCTGGGCGCAGCCGGCCACCACCGTCAGCGCCAACAGGGACAGACCGGCGATCAGCGTACGATGCATGGCGTCTGCCGTCCTTCCCGGCCGGTCGGGCGGGCGGAATTGCGCCGCTTGCGCCGGCCCCTCGGCGGGAAACAGCGCGGGTGCGACTTCGTTGCGGCCTGGTGACGGGACGGGACGGCTAGCGCTTCGCCTGCGCGGTGGCGCGCGCCTGCCGCTCGCGGGCGGCGGGCGGCCAGGTGCTCTTGATGTAGGCCAGCACGGCGACGATCTCGCGCTCGCTCAGCACGTCCTTGAAGCCCGGCATGTCGCTGACGTAGCCGGCCGGGGCGAAGGGCGCCATGCCCTCGCGCACCATGGCGAGGAGCTGGTCGTCGGCGTGGTGCCAGGTGTGCCCGTGGGTGTCGTGCGGCGGGGCCGGCAGGCGGCCGTCCGGCCGCCGCTCGCGCCAGTTCGGCTGGCCCTCCAGGTTGGCGCCGTGGCACGACGCGCAGTGCTGCGCGTAGGTCAGCCGGCCCAGCGCCACCAGCGGCGCGTTGTCCGGGTCCGGGCGCAGGTCGCCGTCGCCGCCGAGCACCAGGGCGTACGCCAGCCCCGCCACCGCGGCGATTCCCAGCAGCCAGACGCTGATCCGCACCATGCCAAAGCCCTTCCCTCTCCGCCGCCGCCTCGACAGCGGGCGGGCGGCGCGTCTAGGCTCCTAGCAGATTTCAGGGACCGGAGGAAACCGATGAGCCGGGTAGTCGCGTCCGCCGCCTACCACGAGGGCCGCCGCGTCGCCGATGTGCCGGTCGAGGAGGCCGGGGCCTGGGCGGCGCGCGACGGCCACTTCGTGTGGGTCGGCCTGCTGGAGCCCGACGAGGCGCTGCTGCGCCGCGTGCAGGAGCAGTTCGCGCTGCACGAACTGGCGCTGGAGGACGCGCTGCACGCCCACCAGCGCCCGAAGATCGAGGTGTACGGCGACGCGCTGTTCCTGGTGCTGCGCACCGCCCGGCTGACCGACGGGCGCATCCATTTCGGCGAGACGCACGTCTTCGCGGGGAGCAACTACGTGGTGACGGTGCGGCACGGCGCGTCGGCCACCTACTCCCCGGTCCGCGCCCGCGCCGAGAGCGCGCCGAAGCTGCTGCGCCACGGCGTGGACTTCGTGCTCTACGCCGTCATGGACTATGTGGTGGACTGCTATTTCCCGGTGCTCGACGCGCTGGAGGCCGACGTTGGGCGGATGGAGCAACGCCTGCTGCTCCGCCCGCCGACCTCGGGCGAGGTGGAGCGCATCGCCCACCTCCGACGCGACCTGGAGCGGCTGCGCCGCGCCGCCTCGCCGCTGCTGGAGGTGTGTTCGCGCCTGGAGCGCTTCCCGCTGCCGATGATCGACGAGGAGATGCACCCCTACTTCCGCGACGTCTACGACCACGTGATCCGGGTGAACGAGTCGGTGGTGAGCCTGCGCGAGCTGCTGTCCTTCGCCTTCGAGGCCAGCATGATGCTCGCCTCGGCGCGGCAGAACGACGTGACGCGCAAGCTGGCGGCCTGGGCCGCCATTCTGGCGGTGCCGACCGCGGTGGCCGGCATCTACGGCATGAACTTCGAGCACATGCCGGAGCTGAAATGGGCGTTCGGCTACCCGATGGCGCTGGCGCTGATCGCCGCCGTGTGCGGGGTGCTGTACTGGCGCTTCAAGCGGATCGGGTGGCTGTAGGAACGCCTCATCCACCTTTCCATCGTCATCCCCGCGAAGGCGGGGATCCATAATCTCCAAAGCGATACGCTATGCCGGTTATCGATCCCCGCCTTCGCGGGGATGACGGTGAAAGAAGGGGGCAGGCCCAGGAACGCCCCGGATAGTCCACGTCACCGCCTATGCGCCTTTGCGGGAATGACGTATTGAGACGTCATTGGATTCTTGAGTTCAGGGAACCGCCATGACCCACCCCACCGACCCCAAGGACGCGCTCCGCGCGCTGCTGGAGACCTACCTGCGCTGCCCGGTCCAGCCGGTGCTGACCGAGCTGGAGCAGGGCCTGCGCGCCTACCAGACGGAGTGGATCCGCGCCCGCGCCGGCGGCGACGCCCCTCCCCTCGCGGATCCGGCCAAGGCCGCCATCCCCAAGGCGAAGTTCAAGGTGGACGCCCCTGACCGCGCCGTGCTGGAGCGCATCGCCGAGGGCTGGGTGCCGACCACCGCCGAGGTGCCGCGCTGGGCGTGGCTGGAGGACCGCGAGCTGGTCAAGCTGGAGCCCAACCCCGCCGGCTCCGGCCCCGAGGTGCTGCGCATGGCCGACGAGGGCTGGCGCGCCATCGGCCGCAACCCGCCGGGCTGACCCTACCGAGCGCCGTCCCGCACGTGGGCCGGGCGGAACGCGAGCACGGCCGCCGGCAGGCGTTCCTTCATCCACGCCTGCACGGCCTCCGCCCGCTTCACCAGCGCGATCCCCAGGGCGATGATGGCGACGCCGATCAGCGACAGCGCGAAGGGGAACAGCAGGGAATCGGCGAACACCGTCCAGGCCAGATGACCGAGGTAGAAGGCCACGCCCAGCACGCCGAACACCGCGTAGGCGCGCCGCCCCAGGAACACCGACAGCGCGATGAGCCCGACGTTGACCAGCGCGTAGACGGCCTTGCCCGCCTCGCTGCCGCTGTCCAGCGCGCTCAGCCCGCCCCAGAACGACATCAGGCCGAAGAGGTGGAGCCAGAACGCGTAGTCCTTGCGGGCGCGCACGTCCACCGCCCAGGCCAGCGCCATCACCGCCAGCCCGAAGACCATGGAGATCTGCCGGGCGTGCTCCCACTCGCCCGCGCCGCCGCCGGTGATCCAGTGGGCGAGGTCCATGGACAGGAACCACAGCGCCACCGCCACCGGCATGACCAGGAACGGGAAACGGACGACGGAAAGGGCGACCACGCCGGCCAGGATGGTCGCCACGTCCATGGGGACCCAGCTCTGCTTGATCCAGATGTAGAAGCCGTTGTAGGCGCCGGGCGGCGCGCCGTTCCACCAGCCGAGCAGGTCCTGCACGGCGTAGACGGCGAGCGGCGCCATGGTCACCGCCACGGTCACCAGCAGCCCGCCCAGCACGTCGAACGGCACCGAGCGCCGCGACAGCTTCACGCCCGCGGTGGCGAACGCCGCGGCGTAGACCAGCGCGGTGCCCAGCAGGAAGCCGCTGCCGAAGCTGGCGAAGCCCAGGGTGGAGAACATCCCCATGGCGCCGATGACGATCAGCGCGCCGCCGTACCACAGCACGGGGACGAGGCCGAACCGCGGCATCGCCGCGGCCGCGCCGCGGGAATCGAGGAAGCGGCCCAGCGCCTCCGCCTGCTCGGGCGTGATGATGCCGGACTCGGCGGCGGCCAGAAGATCCTCGCGCGGAACCCGCACCGCACCCTCCCCCACGTATGGAAAGGGAAAACGAGGGCGGGGACGGGCCCCGCCCTCCGTACCGTCACTTCGGCAGCTTGCCGACGACGCCCTCGACGAAGTAGTCCATCTTCAGGATCTGCTCGTCGGTGGCGTGCTTGCCGGCCGGGATGACCTCCTTGCCGGACTGGTCCTTGATCGGGCCGGCGAAGGGGTGGCGGGCACCCGACACGATGTCGGCCTTGGTCTTGTCGGCCATGGCGACCACGTCCGCCGGGATGGCCGGGTTGTACGGGGCGAGGTGCAGCATGCCGTCCTTGATGCCGCCCCAGGTGTCTTCCGACTTCCAGCCGCCGGCCAGCACCTTCTTGGTGCGGTCGACGTAGTAGCCGCCCCAATCGTCGACGATGGCGGTCAGGTGCGCCTTCGGGCCGAAGCGGGTCATGTCGGACGACTGGCCGACCGCCCACAGGCCGCGCTCCTCGGCGGCCTGGATCGGCGCCGGGCTGTCGGTGTGCTGGACGATGACGTCGGCGCCCTGGTCGAGCAGCGCCTTGGCGGCCTCGGCCTCCTTCGGCGGGTCGTACCAGCTGTTCACCCACACCACGCGCACCTCGGCCTTCGGGTTGACCTTGCGCATGGCCAGGGTCATGGCGTTGATGCCGCTGACCACCTCGGGGATCGGGAAGGACGCGACGTAGCCGATGACGTTCGACTTGGTCATCTTGCCGACGATCTCGCCGACGATGGTGCGCCCCTCGTAGAAGCGCGCCGAGTAGGTGGCGAGGTTGGCCGAGCGCTTGTAGCCCGTGGCGTGCTCGAACTTCACGTCGGGGTAGCGCTGCGCCACCTTCAGCGTCGGGTTCATGAAGCCGAACGAGGTGGTGAAGATCAGCTTGTGGCCCTGGGCGGCCAACTGGTCGATCACGCGCTCGGCGTCCGCGCCCTCGGGCACGTTCTCGACGTAGGTGGTGGTGACCTTGTCGCCCAGCTCCTTCTCGAGCTGCAGGCGGCCCTGGTCGTGCTGGTAGGAATAGCCGTGGTCGCTGATCGGGCCGACGTAGACGAAGCCGACCTTCAGCTTGTCCTGCGCCACCGCCCCGCCGGCACCCACCGCCAACGCCACCGCGGCGCCGGCGAGGCCGAGAAGGGCCTTGCCCATGGTTCGTCTGTTCACGTGAGAGCTCCCTGTATTGCTCATTGACCCCTGGACCGCCCCGCCTCAGCCATCCGGGTGGAAGACCTTGCCGAGGCAGGCCGGCGCGTTCAGCCGGATGCGGGCGACGTCCCGCGAGATCGCCACAAGAACCAGGATCGTCGCCAAATACGGCAGCATTGACAAGAGTTGTGCTGGCACCGCGAAGCCGTGCCCTTGCACGTGCAGCTGGGCGATGGTGACGCCGCCGAACAGCCACGCGCCCAGCAGCACCCGCCCCGGCTTCCAGGTCGCGAAGACGACCAGCGCCAGCGCGATCCAGCCGCGCCCGGCGGTCATGTTCTCCGCCCACATCGGCGTGTAGTCGAGCGACAGGTAGGCGCCTGCGATGCCGCTCATGGCGCCGCCGAACAGCACCGCCAGGAAGCGGATGCGCGCCACCTTGTAGCCCAGCGCGTGCGCCGCCGCGTGGTTCTCGCCCACCGCCCGCAGCACCAGCCCGGCCCGCGTCGAGAACAGGAACCAGTGCACCGCCGGCACCATCGCCAAGCCCAGGTAGACCAGCGCGTCCTGCCCGAACAGCGCCGGGCCGATCACCGGAAGGTCGGTGAGGCCGGGGATGCGCAGTTCCGGCACGTCGGCGATCGGCCGGCCGACCCAGCCCTGCCCGACCAGCGCCGACAGCCCGACTCCGAACAGCGTCAGCGCCAGCCCGGTCGCCACCTGGTTGGCCAGCAGCCCCAGCGTCAACACGCCGAACAGCGCGCCCATGACCAGCCCCGCCACCGCCGCGGCGATGAAACCGAGCGTCGAGCTGCCGGTGCTCGCCGCCACCATGAAGCCGATCACCGCGCCGGCCAGCATCATCCCCTCGACGCCGAGGTTCAGCACGCCGGACTTCTCCACCACCAGCTCGCCCAACGCGGCGAACAGCAGCGGCGTCGCGGCGGTCAGCATCGCCGCCAGCACCGGGCCGAGGAACACGGCGAACTCGCTCATGCCGCGGCCCTCCGGGCGCCGAAGCGGACGCGGTAGCGGATCAGCACGTCGCAGGCGAGCAGGAAGAACAGCAGCATGCCCTGGAACACCCCGGTGATCGCCTTGGGAAGGCCGAGCGCGATCTGCGCCGCCTCGCCGCCGATGAACGACAGCGCCATCAGCAGCCCCGCCAGCAGGATGCCCACCGGGTGCAGCCGGCCGAGGAAGGCGACGATGATCGCCGTGAAGCCGTAGCCCGGCGAGACCGACGGCGTGATCTGCCCGATCGGCCCCGCCACCTCGCCCAGCCCGGCCAGACCGGCCAGACCGCCGGACAGCAGCAGCGTCAGCCAGACGATGCGCTTCTCGTTGAAGCCGGCGTAGCCGGCGGCGGCCGGCGTCAGACCGATGACGCGGATCTGGAAGCCGATGAAGGTGCGGCTCATCAGCACCCAGCCGCCGGCCACCGCCAGCAGCGCGAACAGCGAGCCCAGGTGCACGCGCGTGCCCTGGATCAGGTGCGGCAGGGTGGCGTACGGCTCGAACATCCGCGATTCGGGGAAGGCGAAGCCCTCCGGGTCGCGGTACGGGCCGTTGATCAGGTAGTTGAGCAGCAGCAGCGCCACGTAGGTCAGCATCAGGCTGGTGAGGATCTCGCTGGCGTTGAAGCGCAGCTTCAGCCACGCCGGGATCGCCGCCCAGGCCATGCCGCCCGCGACGCCGCCGAGGACCATCAGCGGCAGCACCCACCAGCCGCCGTCGCCGTAGAACGCCAGCCCGATGCCGCCGCCGACGATGGCGCCCAGCGTCAGCTGCCCCTCGGCGCCGATGTTCCAGACGTTGGCGCGGAAGCCGATGGCCAGCCCGACGCCGATCAGGACCAGCGGGGTGGCCTTGACGACCAGCTCGCCCAGGCCGCGCGCGGTGGAGACCGGCTGGATGAAGAAGGCGTGCAGCGCCTTCACCGGGTCGAAGCCGAGCGCCAGGAACAGCAGGAAGCCGCTGGCCAGCGTCAGCGCCACCGCCAGGACGGGCGTGAGGTACACCATCGCCCGCGAGGCGTGGCCGCGGGGTTCGAGGCGGATGAGGCTCATGCGCGGGTCTCCGCGAAAACGCTACGCCACACGCCCAACCTCCCCCTCGTCGTCGCCGCTGTTGCCGAACAGGCCGCCCATCAGCAGGCCGATCTGCTCCACCGTCGTCTGGTGCGACGGGGTGGACGGCGACAGCCGGCCGTGGAACAGCACCGAAATGCGGTCGCACAGCACGAACAGCTCGTCCAGGTCCTGGCTGATCACCAGCACCGCGGTGCCGCCGCGCGCCAGATCCATCAGCGCCTGATGGATCGCCGCCGCGGCGCCGGCATCGACGCCCCAGGTCGGCTGGCCGACGATCAGCAGCTTCGGCTTCTGCAGGATCTCGCGGCCGATGATGAACTTCTGCAGATTGCCGCCGGACAGCGAGCGCGCCTCGGCGCGGTGCCCGTGCGTGACCACGTTGAAGAGGTCGATGATCTTCTCGGCGTAGGAGCGCGCCCGGCCGAAATGCACCATGCCGCTGCGCACCAGCGGCTCGCGGGCGTAGCCGGACAGCAGCGCGTTCTCCGACAGGCTCAGCTCCGGCACCGCGCCGCGGCCCAGCCGCTCCTCCGGCACGAAGGCGAGGCCCAGCTCGCGCCGGGCGCGCGGGCCGAGGTGGCCGACGGGGCGCCCCTCGATCAGCACCGCACCCTCGTCGCCGATCAGCGTCTCGCCGCTGAGCGCCGCCATCAGCTCGGCCTGGCCGTTGCCGGCGACGCCGGCGATGCCCAGGATCTCGCCGGCGCGCACCTCCAGGGAGACGTCCTTCAGCTCGGTGGCGAAGGGGACGTCGGTGGTGGTGGACAGGTGCCGCACCTCCAGCCGCGGCGCGCCGGTGACCGCGGCCGCCGCGCGTTCGGGCGTCGACAGCGAGGTGCCGATCATCATCTCGGCGAGGCTGCGCGCGGTTTCCTTGCGCGGGTCGCAGGTCGCCACCACCTTGCCGCCGCGCAGCACCGTGGCGCGGTCGCAGAGCGCGCGGATCTCCTCCAGCTTGTGCGAGATGTAGAGGATGGTGCAGCCCTCGGCCGCCAGCCGGCGCAGCGTCTCGAACAGGCGCCCGACCTCCTGCGGCGTCAGCACCGACGTGGGCTCGTCCATGATCAGCAGGCGCGGGTCCTGCAGCAGGCAGCGCACGATCTCCACCCGCTGCCGCTCGCCGACCGACAGGTCGAAGACGTGGCGGCCGGGGTCGAGGGCAAGGCCGTAGCGCTCGGACACCGCGCGGATGCGGACCGCCAGGTCCTTCAGCGAGGTCGTCTTGTCCTCGATGCCCAGCGCGATGTTCTCCGCCACCGTCAGCGTGTCGAACAGCGAGAAGTGCTGGAACACCATGCCGATGCCCAGCCGCCGGGCGGCGTGCGGGTCCGATATGGCGACCTCACGCCCCTCCCAGTGCAGGGTGCCGGAGTCGGCGTGCTGGACGCCGTAGATGATCTTCACCAGCGTCGACTTGCCGGCGCCGTTCTCGCCGAGCAGCGCGTGGATCTCGCCCGGCAGCAGCGCCAGGTCGACATGGTCGTTGGCGAGGCAGCCGGGAAAGCGCTTCGTGATGCCGCGAAGGTCGAGGCGGGGCGTCGGTGAGGCCAAGGGTGTCGGTTCCGGAGCGGTCTGGCGGGCGCGCACGCGCCAAAGTCACACTAAGCCGGGCCGGCGCCTCGCCGTCAACTCCCCCTGAGCGCCGATGGTACGACCAGTGTCGCGAACCTCTTGTTCGCCGCCCCCGATGCCGCCAAGTTTGAGGCCTGACACGGAGGACGGAATGGCCGAGACGACCGGGTACGTGGTTCTGGAGCAGCGCGGCGTGCTGGCGGTGACGGGCGAGGACCGCGTGGCGTTCCTGCAGGGGCTGGTGTCCAACGACATGCGCGCGGTGACGCCGGAGCGCGCCGTCTACAGCCTGTTCCTGACGCCGCAGGGCAAGTACCTGCACGACTTCATGGTCGCCGCCGAGGGCGACGCGCTGCTGCTGGAGGTGGAGGCGGCGCGGCGCGACGACCTGCTGAAGCGGCTGCGGATGTACAGGCTGCGCTCCAGGATCGCGCTGGAGGACCGCACTGCGGAGCGGATGGTGGTGGCGCTGGTCGGGGTGGACGCCCTGGCCAAGGCCGGGTTGCCGGCCGAACCGGGCACCGCCGTGGCGTTCGCCGGCGGCATCGCCTTCACCGACCCGCGCACGGCGGACCTGGGTGCCCGGGCCATCCTGCCGGCGGGGACCGACCTCGAGGCGCTGGGACTCGGCCGTCTGCCGTTCGAGGCGTGGGACTCGCGGCGCCTGGAGCTGGGCATACCGGACGGCAGCCGCGACCTGGAGGTGGAGAAGGCGATCCCGCTGGAGAACAACCTGGACGTCTTCAACGCCATCTCCTGGGACAAGGGCTGCTACATGGGCCAGGAGCTGACGGCGCGCACCCGCTACCGCGCGCTGATCAAGAAGAAGCTGACGCCCGTCACGCTCGACGGCCCGCTGCCCGCCCCCGGCACGCCGATCCGCCTGGGCGACCAGGAGGCCGGCGAAATGCGAAGTGGATTGCAGAATCGGGCGCTTGCCATGCTGCGCTTGGAAGATTTGGACCGGGCCACGAAAGAACAGATCGCGTTTCGGTCCGGTGACACCATGATCATACCGCGCACTCCATCATGAACATTGGTGCTGGAATTATACTTTTGACCGAGGGGTGCCCCCAAAGATATCCTTTGGCACGGGATTAGTTCGCTCTCTCCGGTGTTGTTAGGGCTGCCATGGACGAATGAACCATGCAGAACGAGGAGGAGAGAACCATGCGCAAGACCATGATCGCGGCCGTTTCGACGCTGGCGCTGATGACCGGCGCGGCGTTCGCCCAGTCCACCACCGGCACGACCGCCGGCGGCTCGACCGGCAGCGGCGGCACGACGACCAACTCGCCGACGATGCAGCGCACCGACAACACGGCGGGCACCTCGGCGACCGGCGCCAACAGCGCCACCCTGGCCAGCGCCGAGAAGCTGCTGGGCAAGAACGTCTACGGCAAGGACAACGAGAAGGTCGGCGAGGTGGACGACATCATCCTCGACCCGGCGTCCGGCCAGGCCAAGCAGCTGGTGCTGTCCTCGGGCGGCTTCCTCGGCATCGGCGACAAGAAGATCGCGGTGGACTTCTCCCAGGCCAAGTGGAACGAGGCGGACAACCGCCTGCAGCTGTCCACCCTGGGCCGCGACGACGTCAAGAACATGGCCGAGTTCAAGTACGACGACCGCATGACGTCGCTGAACCGCAACCGCGACGCGAGCAAGAACGACGCCTCGACGGCGCCGGCCAACCAGCGCGCCACCACCGGCACGACCAACCCGGCGACGCCGCCGAGCGGCACCAGCCAGCCGAAGCAGTAACGCGCGTCGCACGGAAGGAACCCCCGCAGCCATCCCTGCGGGGGTTCTTTTTGTTTCACCCCAGCAGCAGGTCCACGAACCGCCGCGACGCCTCGATGTCCGCCCGCAGCGCCGCGCGGCGCTTGGTGCTCTCGGCGTCCTCGCCCCACTGCTCGATCTGCCAGGTCTCGTCCACCTGGGAGGCCTCGAAGGCTTCGGCGGCGTCGATGCGGCGCTCGACCAGGGCCAGGCCCAGCACCAGCGAGCCGCAGGCGGCGGTGGCGTTCTGCAAGGCGCTCAGCATCCAGTCGTCATGCGCGTCCACGGCGCTGCGCAGTGCGCGGGTGGCGTCCTCGGGCTGGGGCTTCGGCATCAGGCCGGCGTGCACGTGCAGCGGCGCGTCATAGCGCAGCGTCGCCCAGTCGAGGATCGGTTGCCATTGGCGGGCCTGGCGGTCCACCAGTTCGCGCGGGTGTTCGGCGCGGTAGCACAGCAGGTCGGTCTCGGCGTACTTGGCGACACTCTCGACGATGGCCGCGCGGTTCTTGACCACCACGTCCACCGCGGTGCTGGCCAGTTGCATCATCGGCATGGAGTGCGCGTCGATCCGCTCGCCCTGGGCCTCCCACTCGCCGGCGACGGCCTGGGCGAGAGGCTCGCTGCGGAACACCAGCGGCGCCTTGGCCGGGCTGCGCACCGAGCGGCCGTCCAGCCGCACCTCCCAGCCGCCGTCCACCGCCGCGACGCTCACCGTCTTGTAGAAACGCTTCATCGATTGCCTTCCAGAAGATCGAGCACCGCCGCGGCGACCTCTGCCCCGCCATCGACGATGCGGTCGGCGCCGGCCGCGCGAAGCTCCGGCACCTCGTGATAGCCCCAGGACACGCCGACCGAAACGATGCGGGCGTTGCGCGCCATCTGGATGTCGTAGGTGGTGTCGCCGATCATCACCGTGGCGGCCGGGTCCACGCCGGTCTCGGCCAGCGCGCGGTGCACCATGTCCGGGTGCGGCTTTCCGGGGCCGGTGTCGGCGGTCTGCAGGGTGACGAAACGGTCCGAAAGCCCGTGCCGCTCCAGCACCGAGCGCAGGCCGCGCATCGACTTCCCCGTGGCGACGCCGAGCAGCACGCCGGCCCCCTCCAGCGCGTCCAGCGTCTCGGTGATGCCGGGGAACAGCGGCTCCTCCAGCACGCCGCGCTGGCGGCGGGCGGCGAAGGCGTCCTTGTAGGTTTCGGCGACGGCGACGTGCAGGTCGCCGCTCAGGCCGGGCAGCAGCGCGGCCACCGCCGGCACCAGCGACAGGCCGACGACGCGGCGCACCGCGTTCGGGTCGGGTTCGCCCAGGCCGTGGGCGCGCCACGCCTCCGTCATCGAATCGACGATGGCGTGCTGGCTGTCGACGAGGGTGCCGTCGCAGTCGAACAGGGCAAGGCGCAGGGGTTTGGTCATGCGGGTTGACAGGTGGGGTGTGGCGATGGCGCGCTCAAGGCTCCTTCAGTCCACCTCGGCGAACGGGTCGCCCTTCAGGTTTCCGCTGAAGCCGAAATACTTCCAGGTCGCCTGCATGTGCTCGGGCAGGGGCGCCGTCACATCGATGGGTTTGCCGGTGCGCGGATGCGGGATGATCAGGCGCCGCGCGTGCAGGTGCACCTTCTTCGGCACCTCGGCGCCGGGCAGGAAGGCGCCCTGGCCGCCGTACTTGCCGTCGCCCAGGATCGGTGTGCCGATGGCCGCCATGTGGACGCGCAGCTGGTGGGTGCGGCCGGTGCGCGGCCACAGCGCCACGAAGGCGGCCTCCTTGCCGGCGTTCTCCAGCACCGAGAAGTAGGTGAGCGCCCGCTTGCCCTCGTCCTCGTCGGTGGCGACGCGCTCGCCGTGGGCGCCGCCCTCCTTGGCCAGAGCGAGGTCGATCTTGCCCTGGTAGGGCTTCGGCACGCCCACCGTGGCGGCCCAGTAGATCTTGCGGGCGTCGCGGCCGCGGAACGTCTCGGCCAGCCGGCTGGCGGCGAACACCGTGCGCGCCAGCAGCAGCACGCCCGAGGTGTCCTTGTCGAGCCGGTGCACCAGTCGCGGACGCTCGGCCGAGCCGAAGCGCAGCGCATCCAGCATGGCGTCGAGGTGCTTGGAGGTGCCGGTGCCGCCCTGCACCGCGAGGCCGGCCGGCTTGTCGATGGCCAGCACGTCGTCGTCCTTGTAGAGGACACGGGCCTGGAGGGCGGCCACCTCCTTGTCGCTGATGAGCGGCTGCGGCTTGGCCCGCGGGGCGCCGACGGATTCGGCCGGCACGTTCAGCGGCGGCACGCGGATCGCCTGCCCTGCGGCGAGGCGGGTGGCGGCGTCGGCGCGCTTGCCGTCGACGCGGACCTGGCCGGTGCGCAGCAGCTTCTGCAGGTGGCCGTGTCCGAGGTCCGGGTAGTGCCGCTTGAACCAGCGGTCCAGGCGGATGTCCGCCTCGTCCACCGAAACCGTCCGTGTCTCAACCGCCATGGTGCCGCTCCGCTCGAAAAGTGCGCGGATTAGACAGAAGTCGGGCGCCGTTGTCACGCGGGCTGGCCCGCCGCGGCGCGCAATGGCACCATGCGCGCCCCTTTTTCCTCTGGAGAGTTCCGTGTCCGCCCTGCCCGCCACCGCCGCCCTGCTGATCATCGACCTGCAGAAGGCCATCGACGACCCGCGCTGGGCCGTGCACGGGCCGCGCAACAACCCGCAGGCCGAAGGCAACGTCGCCGCGCTGCTGGCCGCGTGGCGGCGCACCGGGCGGCCCGTCGTGCACGTCCGCCACGATTCGGAGGAGCCCGAGTCCACCTACCGCCCCGGCAGCCTCGGCCACGCCTTCAAGCCGGAGGCGCAGCCGCTGCCCGGCGAACTGGTGGTGGGCAAGTCCACCAACAGCGCCTTCATCGGCACCGGGCTGGAGGCGTGGCTGGCCGAGCGCGGCTGCGCGACGCTGGTGCTCGCCGGCGTCATCACCAACAACAGCGTCGAGGCGACGGCACGCATGGCCGGCAACCTGGGCTTCGAAACGCTGGTGGTGGCGGATGCCTGCTTCACCTTCGGCAAGCGCGACCGCACCGGCCGGCTGTGGACGGCCGAGCAGGTGCACGAGCTGTCGCTCGCCAACCTGGACGGCGAGTACGCGCGCATCGTCGAGACGGCGGAGGTCCTGGCTAGGGCGCATTAGCCCGGTCGCCGACGCCGAAGATCCAGCCTTCCTGGCGGCGGGCGGCGGCGTCCAGCGCGGCGGGCGCCCACACCTCCGGCCGCGCCGCCAGCCAGCGCAGACCGGCCGCCGAGACCAGCGCGTCGGCGTCGTGATCGCTGACGGCGGCGGGCAGGCCGGCGGGCTGGGAGCCGAGGTGGGCGAGCGCGGCGTCCACGTCCCCCGGCGCGCGGATCTTGCGCAGGCCGAAGCCGGCGCGCTTGAGGAACAGGCGCGGGTAGATCTCGACGAACACCGTCTTGCCCGGCGCCGGATCCTCGAAGGGCCAGACGGCGACGCGCTGGTCGGCGGCGCGCAGCGCCCGCAGCATGCGGATGCCGGCCAAGGCACCGCGGCCGACCTGCTTGGAGCCGATCAGCTTGAACGGGCTCTGCGGCGAACCGTAGCCGTCGGCGCGGCAGACCCGCTCGGTCAGGCGGTGCGGGTCGGTGTACCACGCCGGCTGGCGGCCGCCGGTCCAGAAGCCGGCGGAGAAGGCCGGATGCTCGGCGAAGGGGCCGCCGAGGAAGTCGGCGTGGCCGGCGGTGGCCTGCTCGATCAGGTTCCACAGGTCGAAGACGGTGGCCTCGGCGGGGAAGTAGCCGCGGGCGACGGCGAAAGGCAGCGAGAAGGCGCAGTCGATGCCGACCAGCGCCGGGCCGCGCTCCAGCCCGGCGCGCAGCCAGTCGAACACGGCTTGGCGCGACCACCAGCCGGCGGGCGGCGCGACCAGCGCGGGCGGAGCGTCGCCGGCGGCGCACTCGGCGACGGCGATGCCGGCGTAACGCTTGCCCTTGGCGCCCGACCAGTCGATGGCGAGGAAGCGCTCAAAGGCGGGAGGCGGCGGCATACCCGGCCCAGACGGCAAGGAGACAGAGGACGACCGACAGCACCGTGTTGGCGACGGCGCGGAAGACCTCGCCCTCCAGGAGCAGCGCGTAGGTCTGCAGGCTGAACGACGAGAAGGTGGTGAAGCCGCCGCAGATCCCGACCATGACGAAGGTGCGGACGTCGTCCGGCATGGTCCAGCGCGTCTCCGGCGCGGCCATGGCGCCGGCCACGCCGATGATCAGCGATCCGACGACGTTGACGATCAGCGTGCCCCATGGAAACGAGGCGCCGAACGCCGCCACCGCCAGGGTGGACGCCCAGTAACGCGCCACCGAGCCGAGCGCGCCGCCGAGGGCGACCCAGACGTAGGCGGTCATCCCTCCCCCGCCTTCCGATCCCTGAGCTTCGCCCAGTAGTCCAGCCGCTTGCGGATCTCGCGCTCGAAGCCGCGTTCCACCGGCTGGTAGAACTCCCGCCGCGCCATGCCGTCGGGGAAGTAGTTCTGGCCGGAGAAACCCTCCGCGGTGTCGTGGTCGTACGCGTAGCCCCTGCCGTAGCCGATCTGCTTCATCAGCTTGGTCGGCGCGTTCAGGATGTGCTTGGGCGGCATCAGCGAGCCGGTCTCGCCCGCGGCTCGCACCGCCGCCTTGTAGGCCGTATAGGCGGCGTTCGACTTCGGCGCGGTGCCCAGGTAGATCACCAGCTGCGCGATGGCCAGTTCGCCCTCCGGCGAGCCGAGGCGCTCGTACGCCTCCCAGGCGGCCATGGCCTGGGTCAGCGCGTTGGGGTCGGCGAGGCCGATGTCCTCCACCGCGAAGCGGCACAGGCGCCGCGCGATGTAGCGCGGGTCCTCGCCGCCGGCCAGCATCCGCGCGAACCAGTACAGCGCCGCGTCGGTGTCGGAGCCGCGCAGCGACTTGTGCAGCGCGCTGATGAGGTTGTAGTGCCCCTCCTGCGCCTTGTCGTAGACTGGCGCCCGGCGCTGGATCGTCGTGGTCAGGGCGTTGGTGTCGAGCACCGTGCCGCCATTCTCCGGGGCGGGCAGCGCGAACAGCTCCTCGCACAGGTTCAGGCAGAACCGGCCGTCACCGTCGGCCATCGCCTTCAGCGCCGCGCGGGCGTCGGGGTCGAGCGGCAGGGGACGGCCGACCTCCGCCTCGGCGCGGCTCAGCAGCTTTTCCAGCGCCGTGTCGTCCAGGCGGTTCAGCACGAACACCTGGGCGCGGCTGAGCAAGGCGGCGTTCAACTCGAAGGAGGGGTTCTCGGTGGTGGCGCCGACCAGCGTCACCGTGCCGTCCTCGACGTAGGGCAGGAAGCCGTCCTGCTGCGAGCGGTTGAAGCGGTGGATCTCGTCGATGAACAGCAGCGTCCCCTGCCCGGCCGAGCGCCGGGCGCGCGCCGCATCGAACACCTTCCGCAGGTCGGCGACGCCCGAGAACACCGCCGACAGCGGTTCGAAATGCAGGTCGGTGGTCTGCGCCAGCAGCCGGGCGATGGTGGTCTTGCCGCAGCCCGGCGGCCCCCACAGGATCATCGACGCCAAGCGGTGCGCCGCGACCATGCGGCCGACCGGGCCGGTCGGCTTCAGCAGGTGCTCCTGCCCGACCACCTC
>Ga0196970_1000939_pt1 | contig 24835 bp, 17 predicted proteins | sample S1v_513CmetaG_FD_148672 | JGI IMG/M metagenome (GOLD analysis project Ga0196970, IMG submission 148672) | Soil microbial communities from Anza Borrego desert, Southern California, United States - S1+v_5-13C | ecosystem: Environmental > Terrestrial > Soil > Desert | place: USA: California... | reverse complement strand
TCACACGCAGGTTGTCCTTGTTAGGGATTACATAGATATGGAGGTTCTCGGCAATACGATAGACGACGCGGCAGGGGAGGCTTTCGATAAAACAGCTAAGATGCTCGGCCTTCCTTACCCTGGCGGTCCGCTGGTCGATAAGTATGCTCAGCAGGGCGATCCTAAAAGGTTTGCTTTTCCTGTTAGCGACATGAAGGGCTACGATTTCTCCTTCAGCGGTGTCAAAACTGCCGTCATGTATTTCCTTCAGAAAGAGCGCAAGGCAGACCCCAATTTTGCAGAGAAGAACATGGCTGACATCTGTGCTTCTGTCCAGTACACCATCATTCGTATGCTCATGAAAAAGCTGGAGAAGGCCGCTGCCGATCTTGGCATTACTCAGGTCGGTATCGCAGGTGGGGTAAGTGCTAATTCAGGCTTACGTGCAGCTTTGCAGGAGGCCGGACATCGCCTCGGCTGGCAGGTCTTTATCCCTCGTTTCGAGTATTGTACCGACAACGCCGCCATGATCGGCATTACAGGTTACCATAAGTATCTCCGTGGTCAGTTTACTGATCTTAGTATCACCCCAACCGCACGCGCCTCCTGGTAATGGCCAATAGTTATTTCCAGTTCAAAGAGTTCCGTATCGAGCAGGGTAAGTCTGCTATGAAGGTCTGTACCGATGCGTGCATCCAGGGCGCCTGGACGCCCGTACATTCTGGTGTTCGACGTGTTTTAGACGTTGGCGCCGGCACCGGCTTGCTTTCGCTCATGCTCGCCCAGCGAACCCCCGCTGCAGTGATCGACGCCGTAGAGCTAGATTCTTCCGCTGCGCAACAAGCTTCTGAAAACGTTGCCGCTTCCCCTTGGTCCAGCCGCGTCAGGGTCATCCGTGGTGATGCCAGATCGTTTCCGGCAGTTGCTCCTTACGATCTCATCATCTGCAATCCCCCCTTCTTCCGTCATGCACTGCTCGGCCCTACCGATTCCCGCAACATCGCCCGCCATACCCTCCAGCTTTCCTATAACGATCTATTCGATATCCTCCATCTCCATCTTGCCGCCACAGGCTATGCTTCCATTCTCCTTCCGGTCGATGAACACTTTCATTGGAAAGCTCTGGTAGAAAGTAAAGGCTGGCACATCCGCCACGAGCTGCACGTCTTCCCAAAGGGAGGCACTCCCGCCAATCGCATCATCAGCCTCTGTAGTCCCGTATCCACCACAAATGTTGTATCTGAAAACCTAATTATCCGTAACCCTGAAGGCAGGTACACCCCCGAGTTCACACATCTACTCCAACCTTTTTACCTAATGCTTTAGCATTCTTCCTGCGCATCAGCAAGTACACGCTAATAATCATCCAGCCCACCCAAATCAGGTACACTCCCAGGTGAAACCGTTCACCCATCCACCTATGCGCAAGGTCCTGCCTGAAATCATCGTACGTCAGGTACAGCCCCACCACCGCTGCCACTATTGCCGTCACGTTCACCGTCCGTGATATCCGCTGAGAGGCATACAGCAGCACCGCCGATTGTAGGGCATACAGAAAGACAAACACCGCAAACACCAGCAATGCTCCCTTCCACCAGGTATTAAGAAAGATGTATTCGTCATAGAACAGGTCCATACCCACCTTCCCTATCCAAGACGAGTTAGAAAGCAGATACCCGGCTACCACACTCAGCACAGCCAGAAATAACGTAAGTGACGCCGACCTTCTCATAGTTTCTTCTTTTCTCCCATAAAGGAACAAAAAACAAGTAATACTAAAGCGTCACCCTACCTTCATCGGTCCTGATAGGCCTCAAACTAGGGTCTCTATAGGGTCTGAGTTGGAGTATGGTTGGAGTATCCTTGGAGTATGGTTGGAGTACAGTTGGAGTAAGGTTGGAGTAAGGTTGGAGTTACAACGGGCGAGAAGAGGGTAGAGAAGGGATATTCTGAGGGGTTGCCACGTCGAAATTGCTGGTTGTCTAAATATACGTCAAAAAGGGCAATTTTCCAAGGGTAACCTCTATATATCATTGGATGTCATATCCATACTGGTATGATTGTTTTATTCTTAACTGCTTCTTTAGGTAGATTAGACATAGCTTTTAAGGAAGGAGTTTGATATAGAAAGAACACAGTAATGTTTTTTTGCTAATAACTATTGTCCACACAGCAATACAACTCATGATATGAGCACTGAAAACGGTACTTCCAACGGTAAGGCAGTCACCTCCGAGGCGTTAGAGCTTCCCGAAACGCCCGTTCTACCTTCGGTAAAATCCCCAAAACGGGGAAAAGCCAAGGCCTCCCAAAATACAGAATTTCACCCCTCACCCGACACCCGCCCCTCTGTTGAGCTCTATAAGGATCTCCTGTCGGTTCTTACAGAAGTCCGCAGCGGAAATTTCTCGGTACGTATGCCCATCGATCAGGTAGGCATTAGTGGTAAGATCTGTGATACACTCAACGAGATCATCTCCCTTAATGAAAAGATGACTCAGGAGTTCACCAGGGCCAGTAATGTCATCGGTAAGGCCGGTAAGCTCAACCACCGGATCGATGTCCCCGCTGCCCGCGGCGGCTGGAGCACCGGCATTGACTCCTTAAACATGTTGATATCGGACCTCGTACATCCTACCATCGAGATAGCCGGTGTTATCAGCTCCGTGGCCAAGGGAAACCTGAGCCAGGAGATGCCTATGAAGATCGGCGATCACGTCCTTCAGGGTGAGTTTGCGCGTATCGCCAAAGAGGTGAACGACATGGTAAAGCAGCTTAACCTGTTCTCCATGGAGGTAACCCGTGTGGCCCTCGAGGTAGGTACAGAAGGTAAGCTTGGTGGACAGGCAAAAGTGAAAGGGGTAGCCGGGGTGTGGAAGGACCTGACCGACTCAGTAAACCAGATGGCCTCCAACCTCACGGGCCAGGTGCGTAACATCGCCGAGGTAACAACAGCTGTTGCTAGAGGTGACCTTTCCCGTAAGATTACGGTGGACGTAAAAGGCGAGATCCTCGAGCTGAAGAATACGATCAATACCATGGTGGATCAGCTTAACTCCTTCTCCTCCGAGGTAACTCGTGTAGCCCTCGAGGTAGGTACGGAGGGTAAGCTGGGCGGACAGGCCCAGGTAAAGGGTGTGGCCGGTACCTGGAAGGATCTGACTGACTCAGTAAACCAGATGGCCTCCAACCTTACGGGTCAGGTGCGTAACATCGCCGAGGTGACAACCGCGGTGGCCAAGGGCGACCTCTCTAAGAAGATTACAGTGGACGTAAAAGGAGAGATCCTTGCGTTGAAAGATACGATCAATACGATGGTGGATCAGCTTAACTCCTTCTCCGCGGAAGTAACGCGTGTGGCGAGGGAGGTTGGTTCTGAAGGTAAACTTGGTGGTCAGGCCACTGTGGAAGGGGTAGGAGGTGTTTGGAAAGACCTCACAGACTCCGTAAACCAGATGGCATCCAACCTGACGGATCAGGTGCGTAACATCGCCGAGGTAACGACAGCCGTCGCCAACGGCGACCTTTCCAAAAAGATTACGGTGGACGTTCAGGGTGAGATCCTGGAGCTGAAGAACACGATCAACACGATGGTGGATCAGCTTAACTCCTTCGGTTCAGAGGTAACCCGTGTGGCGAGAGAAGTAGGTAGTGAAGGAAAGCTTGGCGGCCAGGCAACGGTAAAAGGGGTAGGTGGTGTATGGAAAGACCTCACAGATTCGGTAAACCAGATGGCCTCCAATCTAACGGCCCAGGTGCGTAACATCGCCGAGGTAACAACCTCCGTGGCCAATGGTGACCTCTCTAAGAAGATCACAGTGGACGTACAGGGCGAGATACTCGAGCTGAAGAACACGATCAACACGATGGTGGATCAGCTTAACTCCTTCGCCTCCGAGGTAACGCGTGTGGCCCTCGAGGTAGGTACAGAAGGCAAGCTGGGCGGCCAGGCCAAAGTGAAGGGAGTAGGTGGTGTATGGAAAGACCTTACGGATTCCGTAAACCAGATGGCTTCCAACCTGACAGCGCAGGTAAGAAATATTGCAGAGGTAACAACAGCGGTGGCGAATGGTGACCTTTCCAAGAAGATCACCGTAAACGTCGCCGGAGAAATATTCGAGCTGAAGCGAACCATCAATACGATGGTGGATCAGCTCAACTCTTTCGCTTCCGAGGTAACGCGTGTTGCCCTAGAGGTAGGTACAGAAGGAAAGCTCGGCGGACAGGCCAAGGTGCAGGGTGTTGGCGGTACATGGAAGGATCTTACAGACTCGGTAAACCAGATGGCCTCCAACCTCACGGGTCAGGTGCGTAACATCGCCGAGGTAACAACCGCGGTGGCTAAGGGCGACCTTTCCCGTAAGATCACGGTGGATGTAAAGGGCGAGATCCTCGAGCTGAAGAACACGATCAACACGATGGTGGATCAGCTCAACTCTTTCGGTTCTGAGGTAACGCGTGTGGCCCGTGAGGTCGGCTCCGAAGGTAAGCTTGGCGGTCAGGCTGACGTACCTGGTGTAGCCGGTACCTGGAAGGATCTTACCGACTCCGTAAACAAGATGGCCTCCAACCTGACAGCCCAGGTGCGTAACATCGCCGAGGTAACAACCGCCGTGGCAAACGGTGACCTTTCGCGAAAGATCGAGGTGGACGTAAAAGGAGAGATCCTCGAGCTGAAGAACACGATCAACACGATGGTGGACCAGCTCCGTTCCTTCGCATCGGAAGTAACGCGTGTGGCGCGAGAGGTAGGTACAGAAGGAAAGCTTGGTGGTCAGGCAAACGTACCGGGAGTAGGTGGTACCTGGAAAGATCTTACCGATTCAGTAAATCAGATGGCCTCCAACCTGACGGGTCAGGTGCGTAACATCGCCGAGGTAGCCATCGCCGTGGCCAATGGTGACATGTCCCGCAAGATCACGGTGGATGTGCGCGGAGAGATCCTGCAACTGAAAGAGACACTGAACACGATGGTGGATCAGCTCAGAGCCTTCGCCTCCGAGGTAACGCGTGTGGCTCGTGAGGTAGGTACAGATGGTCGTCTTGGTGGTCAGGCCTTCGTTCCCGGTGTGGGTGGTATATGGAAGGACCTCACAGATTCCGTGAACCAGATGACCGGTAACCTGACAGCCCAGGTGCGTAACATCGCCGAGGTAACCAAGGCGGTGGCATCGGGTGACCTTTCCAAGAAAGTAACAATCGACGTAAAAGGAGAAATATTCGACCTTAAGAATACCATCAACACGATGGTGGATCAGCTGAACTCCTTCGCCTTTGAGGTAACGCGTGTGGCCCGTGAGGTAGGTACAGAGGGCAAGCTGGGCGGACAGGCCGAGGTAAAAGGGGTAGGGGGAACCTGGAAGGATCTTACCGACTCCGTGAACATGATGGCCTCCAACCTGACGAACCAGGTGCGTGGTATTGCAAAGGTGGTAACATCAGTGGCCACGGGTAATCTGAAGCAGAAGCTATCTATCAGCTCCCGCGGTGAGGTTGCCCAGCTAACAGATACGATCAATGAAATGATTGACACGCTTGCCGTATTTGCCGATCAGGTGACTACCGTGGCAAGAGAGGTGGGTGTGGAAGGAAGACTCGGCGGCCAGGCGAACGTACCCGGCGCCTCCGGTATCTGGAAGAACCTTACGGAGAATGTAAATCAGCTCGCAGAAAACCTCACAACCCAGGTACGTGCCATCTCAGAGGTTGCCTCCGCGGTAACCAAAGGTGACCTTACCCGAATGATCCGTGTGGATGCGAAAGGTGAGGTGGAAGCCCTGAAGGATACCATCAACCAGATGATTGCTAACTTGAAGGAAACAACCCTCAGGAACCAGGAGCAGGATTGGCTGAAGTCTAACCTTGCCAAGTTCACACAGATGCTGCAGGGCCAGAAGGATCTGAACACCGTTACCCGTCGTATCCTTTCTGAGCTTGCGCAGGTAGTAAGTGCCCACCATGGCATGTTCTATATTATGGAGCAGGCAGAAGACTTTCAGGCAAGTAAGCTTAAACTTTTTGCGGCCTATGCCTATAAGGGAGAGGTAAGTTTGAGAAAGGAGTTTGCGTTAGGAGAAGGACTCGTCGGCCAGTGTGCTATGGAGAAAGAACGAATACTACTGACGAACGTTCCTCGTAACTATATCAAGATAGGTTCTGGTCTTGGCCAGGGCTCTCCTATGAACGTGATCGTACTTCCTGTTCTGTTCGAAAAGGAGATTAAAGCGGTAATTGAGCTTGCTTCTTTCGATAGCTTCAATGATACCCACTTAGACTTCCTTGGTCAGCTTACGGAGAGTATCGGTATCGTACTGAATACTATTGAGACGAACTCCAAGACAGAACACCTGCTTGAGCAGTCACAGTCTCTTGCTGAAGAGTTAAGAAGAGCCAACGAAGAGCTTCAGGACAAAGCTCACCTTCTGGTAAAGCAGAAAGAGGAAGTGGAGAACAAGAACAAGGAGGTGGAAGACGCCCGTATGTCTCTCGAGGAAAAGGCCAAGCAGCTTGCGCTTACTTCTAAGTACAAATCGGAGTTCCTTGCCAACATGTCGCATGAACTAAGAACACCTCTGAACTCATTGCTGATCCTTGCTCAACAGCTCTTCGAAAACCATGAGGGTAATCTTACTGAGAAGCAGGTACGCTACGCCAAGACCATCCACAGCTGCGGCGATGACCTCATCCAGTTGATCAACGATATACTGGATCTTTCCAAGATCGAGTCCGGCTACATCACTGCCGACTTCATCAACGTTCGTTTCCACGAGATCATCAGCTTCGCAGAGACAACCTTCAAGCACGTATCTGATAGTAAGAACCTTAAGTTCAATATTGAGATTGAAGACTCACTGCCTGATATCATTGAAACAGATAGCCAGCGCCTCAACCAGATACTTAAGAATCTGCTCTCCAATGCATTCAAGTTTACGGACAAGGGAGAGGTTAAGCTTAGGGTCTACGAGGCAAAGACCTGGAAGACTGGCTACCCCAGCTTAGATACAGCTAAGAAGGTCGTTGCGTTCGAGATCAAGGATACAGGCATTGGTATATCAAAAGACAAACAGAACATCATATTCGAGGCCTTCCAGCAGGCAGAGGGCTCCACCAGTCGTAAGTACGGTGGCACCGGTCTCGGTCTGTCCATCAGCCGCGGTCTTGCTGACCTCCTCGGGGGCTCCATCGAGCTCGAAAGCGAAATGGGCTCAGGTAGTACATTCACCCTCTACCTGCCTATCGACTACAATCCCAACCTGGTTAAGAAGGAAAAGCAGAGCACACTAACCATAAGCGAATACGAGATAGCACAGGAAGGTGAGGCCGCCATCAAGAGCGTACAGATGATCAAGATCCCTGAACGCGACCTCGAAGGCGTAAGTGAAATAATAAATGAAGCTGGTGACGATCGTAGCAATATCCAGCCTGCTGATAGGGTAGTACTCGTTGTCGAGGATGATATTCGCTTCGCCAAGATCATGATAGACAAAGGTCACGAGCTGGGATTGAAGGTTCTGGTCGCTACAAACATTGGAGAAGTATTTGAGTTCGCCAACAGGTTTACGCCAGTAGCGGTTACGCTTGATGTAAAGCTGCCTGATGCCAGTGGCTGGAAGATTCTAGACCTGTTCAAGAATGACATCAACTTCCGCCATATTCCTGTCCACCTCATATCGGGTGAAGAAAACAGGCTCCTTTCTATGAAACGCGGTGCTCGTAGCTTCCATCAGAAGCCTTTGAAGACCGAAGCATTGTCAGTCCTGTTCAACGATATCGTCGACTTCAATTCCCGCATGCCTAAAAACCTGCTGATAATAGAAGATAACGAGATTGACTCTTCTCAGATAGCAAAGATTCTGGACAACGGTGAGATCATCAACATCACAATAGCATCCACCGGTGCAGAAGGCCTTAGTCTGGTTAAGGAAAATGTATACGATTGCGTTATCGTAGACTTTATGTTGCCAGATGTCACAGGTCTTGAGTTCGTGATGGATGTGCATAGTCATAAGAAAAGGCAGATGATGCCTGTGCTTATATACTCTGCTAAAGACTTCACTCAGAAGGAGAAAATGCAGTTGAAGCAGTACGCGAATAGGGTCCTGCTAAAGAATGTGAACAGTCTGGAGTTGCTACTGGAGGAAACTGTGATGCACCTGCATCTCAATCATAAGGATTTGTTGCCTGAAAAGAGGAAAATTATTGAGGGGCTAAGGCTTAAGGAGGATGTGCTTGCAGGTAAAAACATCCTTGTTGTGGATGACGATGTCAGAAATCTCTTTGCGCTCACTACAGCCTTTGAAAAGTATAACATCAATACCATCACGGCTGAAAGTGGACAGGAGGCTATAGATATGCTCAACGAGAATAGCCATATAGACATGGTATTGATGGATATCATGATGCCTGAAATGGATGGTTACGAAACTACTCAGAAGATCAGGAGAGAGCACAAGAATAGTAACTTGCCTATTATTGCTGTGACGGCCAAAGCAATGAAGGGAGACCGGGAAAAATGTATCGAGGCGGGAGCTTCAGATTATATTACGAAACCAGTTAAAATTGATCAGTTATTGTCTTTAATGAGAGTGTGGCTCTACAAATAGCTTGCTAAATGGACTTTGTAAACTCGGATCAAACATCGCACGATAGACCGGAGATTAAGCTACTTGTTGTAGACGACAGGGAAGACAATCTGTTTTCTATTGAAACCATACTCGAGAAGGACGGCTATATTGTAAAGAAGGCAAATTCAGGTAGAGCAGCGCTTAAGATATTACTCAAAGAGCATGACTTCACACTCATCCTGATGGATGTGCAGATGCCGGGGCTTAATGGTTTTGAGACAGCCACTATGATATATGAGCGGGATAAGCTGAAGCATATCCCCATCATCTTCATCACTGCTCACGACCACGGGGAAGATAATATCTTCCGCGGCTACCAGATGGGTGGTGTCGACTATATCTACAAGCCCATCAATCCTGAATTGCTGAGAGCTAAAGTCGCGGTGTTTGTAGAGCTTTATACAAAGAACCATCAGCTAATGGCACAGGAGCAAAAGCTTAAAGCTGCCAATCAAAACCTGGAGAGAGAGATACAGGATAGGATCAAGTCTGAAGCACATATCAACATGCTTAATAAGCAGCTGATGGAGAATATCAATCAGCTAAAATCGATTAACGAAGAACTTGAACGCTTTGCCTACGTAGCATCACATGATCTCCAGGAGCCCCTCCGCAAGATCATCATCTTTGGTGACCGGCTTTCTGAGCGTTATAGCAATCTACTGGGTGATGAGGGGCAGGACTTTCTGGAGAGGATGGTTAATGCATCTAAGCGGATGCAGTTGCTTATTAAAAACCTCCTCGCATTTTCCCGTTCAACCTCCAACAGCGACTCTTGTGTTGAAACAGACCTCAACGTGCTGTTACAGGGTGTATTGAACGACCTTGAGGTTCAGATAGAACAAAGGCAAGCTGTTATGTCTATCGGGGCATTACCCACCCTCAGCATTGTTCCCGGCCAGTTCCGCCAGCTATTCCAGAACCTTGTGATAAATGCCCTTAAGTTCAGTAAGGATGATTGTGTGCCGAAGATCTCAATCTATGCTGAAAAGCTAAAAGGGATGGAAATACCAGGTGCCAGTCCTATATCCTTTGAGGATGAATACTATTGCATTTACGTCCAGGACAACGGCATCGGTTTCGAGCAAGTTTACGCCGACCAGATATTTACTGTATTCAAGCGCCTGCACAGCTTTGATAAATATGAGGGAACCGGTATCGGCCTTTCTATCTGTAAGAAGATAGCTGAGAAACACAACGGTACAATCACAGTGAGAAGCAAAGTGAATGAGGGTTCAACCTTCATCGTCACACTTCCAGCGGTAAAGAAGGAGATGGCAATTAAGGCGGCAATGCAGTAGCGGTTTGGTAAGCTATTCCAAAATAAAACCCCCGCTCAGAGAGCAGGGGTTTTATTTTACCTGTGGCCTCGCCAGGAATCGAACCTGGATCTGGAGCTTCGGAAACTCTTATACTATCCATTGTACTACGAGGCCCCTAAAAGCGAATAAACACAACGCAATCTAAATGAAAAAAGGCAACTAAATTAGTTACCTTTTGTACCACGTACGGGATTCGAACCCGTGATTCCTCCGTGAAAGGGAGGCGTCTTAACCCCTTGACCAACGCGGCATTTCCCGTTTGGGATTGCAAAGATACGCAGTCTTTACTTCCTTCCAAATTTTTGAAACATATTTTTTATGACTGTATCATCGCGTTTACGATAGCAGTAAAGGCATCCGCTTTCAGTGACGCTCCGCCTATCAAACCGCCATCTACATCAGCACAGGCAAATAGCTCAGCAGCATTGCCTGCGTTACAACTTCCGCCGTATAATATAGTCATTGTCTTTCCTGCTCCTTCTCCAAACTTGGTAGAGATCACACTGCGAATATGCTCGTGCATATCTTGTGCCTGTTGGGAGGTTGCGGTGCGTCCTGTTCCAATTGCCCAGATCGGCTCATAAGCTATTGATATACTCTTGAGCTGATCGGCACTAAGATGAAACAAAGCCGCTTGTATCTGCTTCTCAACGTATTCATTCTGTTTGTCACCATCTCTTACTTCCAGCGGCTCACCGCAGCAGAAGATAACCTGCAGGTTATTATTTAGTGCCTGCTCTATCTTCTTCACCAGTACAGTATCATCCTCTTTAAAGTACTCTCTTCGCTCTGAGTGGCCGAGGATTACATAGTGCACACCAGCACTCTGCAGCATAGCTGCTGACACCTCTCCGGTGTATGCCCCTGAAGCCTCACTGTAGCAGTTTTGGGCGCCGGTATAGATGTGTTCATACTCCTCCAGTTGTGCTGCTGTTTGTGTGATGTGAGTATAGGGTGGGGCTATCACCACCTGCCTCATCTCGCTTATTGCCGGTAAGGTGGCTACCAGGCTATCCACCAGGTTCTTTCCTTCTTCGAGTGTCAGGTTCATTTTCCAGTTGGCTGCAACTATTTTCTTCCGCATGTGTAGGTTGTTATGGTTTTCAGATGTGTTAGTTAGTCTTTGCAAATATGGCTCTTTGCTCTGTTGTGGTTTCATAGATATGCTTGTACATAGCAATCTCAGGTTCCGATAGGTCCTTGTTCCTGCGGCTCATCATGCGGTTGGCTGTATCCATTGCACGGTTGAAGTCGTAGGTCACCATGCCTTCACTCCCGCCCCAACAGAACGAGGGGATAAACTTCTCAGGAAATCCTCCTCCATAGATATTGGCAGACACTCCCACCACAGTGCCTGTATTAAACATTGTGTTGATGCCGCATTTGGAATGATCACCCATCAACAGGCCGCAGAACTGTAGCCCCGTCTTTACCGATTTGTTGGTGTGCTCATCCCATATCTTTATTTCGTCATAGTTGTTCTTCAGATTGCTGCAGTTGGTGTCAGCTCCCAGGTTGCACCATTCACCTATCACAGCATTGCCCAGGTATCCGTCATGTCCCTTATTGCTGTTAGCAAAGAATACTACATTGCTGATCTCACCACCCACTTTACAGCCATCACCTATGGTGGTTGCCCCATACACTTTCGCGCCCATCTTCAGTACGGCATGTTCGCCCAGCGCTATCGGCCCTCTTAGCATACAGCCCTCCAGCACCTCAGTGTCTTTACCTATGTACACTGGTCCTGTTGTAGCATTAATGATCACCCCAGCGTTTATTGTGGCTCCCTTTTCTATAAAAAGATGCTTCTTTCCGGATACGATTACATGGTCAGGAATTGATTCGCTCTTTCTTCCTTTAGTCAGCAGTTCAAAGTCGTCCCGTATCGCTCTGTCATTCTGGGAGAATATATCCCAGTTGTGCTGCAATCTATGTACTGTCCCCTCAAACTCTTTAGCAGTAAGATTCTGTACATGCGCATCCAGGTTGTGGAAGTGTATCTCCGCATTCGAAAATCTGGCCGCTATCAGCACATCTCCCTGCACCAGCTTCTTGCCTTCCTTCAGTTGCAGTACCGCCTTAGCTATGTTCTCATCCGCAAATACTGCCGCATTGATCAGCAGGTTATCATCACCAGCATGTATAGGAAACACGGGTTGCAGGTAGCTATCGGTGAGGGTGCTCGTGACTTTCTCCAGCAGCTTTTCCCACCTTTCCCGCATGGTCAGTATGCCGCAGCGTATATCAGCTATTGGGCGGGTATGGGTAAAGGGTAACAGTTGGAATCGGGAGGCATCATCAAAGAGAATGTAGTTCATGAGTGGTTGACTTTTCGTCCTTATCCATCCTGATGATACAGGATAGTAGTGCAATAAAAAATCCCGACAAAAGTCGGGATTTTTGCTGCTTATTGCAAGTATTATAGAATACTGAAGAATTACTTCTTCTTTTCGTAACGCTTCTTAAACTTATCGATACGTCCTGCTGTATCCACAAACATACTTTTACCAGTATAGAATGGGTGTGAAGTGTTTGAGATTTCCACTTTTACTACTGGATATTCATTGCCGTCTTCCCATACAGCAGTTTCCTTTGTAGGAGCTGTAGAGCGAGTAAGAAAAGAATACTCGTTGGACATATCTTTAAATATAACTAGTCTGTAGCCTTTAGGATGAATGTCTTTTTTCATTGTATTGCCGGTTTTTTAGTGCATGGATTTTGCCATGCGGTAAATTGAGTGGGCAAAGGTAAGGAAATCAAAACTTTCAGCAAAACATTTATATAACAATCTGCTGAATGTTCTGGATCACTTTAACATCTTCTGCAGGTCTGCCTCAGCCTGCTCTGCAAATTGGTAAGTACCTATCACCTTACCGTCCGATCCCACCAAGAATGCCTGAGGTATATACTGTACTCCATATATCTGTGCGGGTTTAGAGTCCCACCCTCCCAGATCGCTCATGTGGTATTCCCAGGTCAGCTTATCGTCCGCTATGGCTTTTACCCAGGCTTCTTTCTTTTGATCCATTGATACGCTGAGTATTGTAAAGCCTTTTTTTGCACCTTTAATTTTTTTACCCTGGTAGCGGTTATACAGGTCCACCAGTCGTGGATTTGCAGTGCGGCAAGGCCTGCACCAGCTAGCCCAGAAATCCACTAACACCACATGATCCTTTGCGATTTTAGATAACTCAATTGTTTTCCCTTCGGGGTTTTGAAACTTCAGCTCCGGCGCCTTTTGTCCTACCTTGACGGTGGTATTTTCCGGAACCTGTGCATGGAGGGTCCCTGCAAAGCCGCTCACTAACATTAGCGCCACAATAAGTTTTTTCATTATAAGTACTCTGTTGTTTTGGATAAAGTTAAACAAGAAAACTTGATTCTTGATACCGGCCCCCAACAGCTTGCTGTGAGTAAATGGCTGTTTGATTGCCTCTTCCTTGCCTGTTGGAGGCTGGTTGAAGGCAGGTTCAAGGCGGTTTCAAGGCACCTTTAAGGCGGGATATCCCAGGTGCCTTTACGTTTTTTCTAATACAAGGCGGCGGCTTTATGCGTTCACGCTCCCGTAGGCCTGGATATATTATTATAAACATAAAGGTACCTGGGATATCACTGGATCTACACTGGATCTACACTGGATCTACACTGGATGTTCACTGGGTTTGCTATGGGTCTGCACTGGCTTTGTGCGCACGAAAAAAGTCCTTGCCACTTTATTAAGAGTTTAAGGATGGCAGAGATGGCGACGGTCTTAGTCGGTGCGTACTCCTTCCACTTAAATCTCAACAACCAGGCAATCATGCGCCAGTGCCATCCCCTGGGGCAGCGTAGCATTTATCTCCTCATGCAATCCTAATTGGTGGCTTATATGGGTGAAGTAGGTCTGTTCAGCACCAATTTCCCTGGCTATATCCGTCGCCTCTGCCAATGTATAATGTGATACATGCTGCTGATGGCGAAGAGCATTCAGCACCAGCACTTTTGATCCCTTGATCTTTTCCACCTCCTGTGGCGCTATGTAGTTTGCATCAGTGATGTAGGTAAAATCACCTATCCTGAACCCCAGAACTTCCATTTTATAATGCATCACTTTGATTGGGATCACCTCGACTCCATTGATCGAAAAAGCCTCATCACTATTTATCGCATGGATATTGATCTTCGGTATTCCGGGGTAGTCACTGTTTTCAAATATGTAGGAGAATTCACGTCTTAACGCATCCGTCGTCTCATCAGTGGCATAAATGTCCATTGCCTTCTGCTGGAAGTAATTGTAGGCTCTGACATCATCAAGTCCGGCTATATGATCTTTATGTCCATGAGTGAAGATCACAGCGTCAAGTTTCTCCACACGGCTACGTAACATCTGGTATCTGAAATCAGGCCCTGTATCGATCACGATGCTTACATCTCCCACCTGTACCCACACTGAAGATCGAAGTCTTTGGTCCTTTTTATCCGAAGATGTACAGATTTGACATTTACATGAAATAACAGGCACACCCTGTGAAGTACCGGTTCCGGTAAAGGTAATTTTCACAGCTAAAGATCCATTTCAGTTTGTACAGATGATTGGTCATTTTGAGGGTTCTCGTCCTGAAGCTGTTTATACCATTTCAGCATCTCCCCGCTTAACTCCTCTTCTTTTACTTCAATAGATGGCAGTATCTCCATCAAAGCATTTATTCTTCCTTCCACATTAAGAAATCTGTTGATGACAACCACCCGACGTTCTTCGAGAATACAGTAACCGGACGCGAAGTTTCCCTTCTCGTAACGTATGATGTAGCGGGCTTCTTCGTAAAGCTGCTCCAGTTTTTTAAGGGTGTTTGCAGTATATTTGAAACTCATTAGCAATTCCGGTTAGGATGATTAAAATTAGAAAATTCGCGGCACTTGTTGCTGTCGCGTTAGTTTGGATAGGTTTTACACAACAGGCTTTAGCGCAAAATCCTTCATCTTATTATCTGGAAGATCCAAGAACATTCTATGGCGGTGTGGTAGTTGGAGGCAATCTCTCTCAGGTGGATGGAGATAGTTATGCAGGGTATCACAAGGCAGGACTGAACGCTGGGGGAATCGTATATGTTCATCTGGAAGATAAACTTGCTGCAAGTTTAGAGATACTGTTTTCACAAAAGGGTAGCCGCGGGCATAGAGTCCAGGAAAGCGGCATACAGGGCACCTATATTACGAAGTATCGTATTGATCTCAACTATGCAGAGATTCCGCTTCAGATAAACTACTTCGATCGCAGGAGGAGCCATTTCGGTGGAGGGTTTTCTTATTCACAGCTTATCTCGTCGAAGGAAACTATTGAAACTTCAATGGGTCCGGTCGCTACTGATACTTTTAAATTCAGAAAAGCTGACCTGAACTTTATTTTGGGCGGAAACCTGCACATTTGGAAGGGCTTATTCCTGAACCTCCGTTTTCAATATTCTCTGATTCCCATCAGGAAAGATATACCTCCGGGATATGGACGTTCACAGCAATTCAACAATATGTGGACGGTAAGGGTGATGTACTTGTTTTAGGAAGGTGTGCACCAGCAACTAATAATAATTTTCTGCCAGAATAGCGAAATGGTTATCCAAACCACCCTCAAAATGACGCAATAACACCCCAAATAGTGCAAAAATTCGTCAGATATTTGTACTATCAAAAAGACACAAACTATGGAAAAGGTAACTTTCAACATTGCAATTGACGCACCAAGGGAGAAGGTGTGGGATACGCTGTGGAACGAAAGCTCTTACAGCGAATGGACCGCTGTTTTCAGCGAGGGATCGAAGGTGGAAACAAATTGGCAAAAAGGTGGTAAGGTATTGTTTCTTGACGGGAAGGGCCACGGAATGGTGTCTACAATAGCCGAGAAAATACCAAATGAATATATGTCCTTTAGACACATCGGAGAAGTGAAAGATGGCGTGGAGGATACTACCAGCGAACGCGTGAAAGAATGGGCGGGGGCTATGGAAAACTATACCCTTAAGGGTGAAGGTGGAAGAACAGAGCTTATAGTAGACCTTGATATTGAAGATGCCCACAAGGAGCAATTCGAAAAGATGTTTCCCCAGGCACTTAACAAAGTGAAGCAACTTGCCGAACAGAATTAAGAGAACTGTATATAGGGAGTGGCTTGCCCCAAAGGTGGGCCACTCTTTTAGCGGCAAATATTGACATGGATGTTTGATCTATTTCTGGTTTGCTGCCAGTAGCTTTAGCCAAAGGTTTTTGGAAACGAAATAGATTAAGGAGTTTTGCCGCTAAATATTCGCACCGGTGAGGGTGGGTTATTGTAATATTCCTGAACATCTCTGCGGAAGGTATCTGTTTCAAGGACGGCATTTTGATAATCTTTTTTGTCTGTCAACAATTTGTGGTTTCCAAGCTTTCTGAACGACGAGTTGACTTCATTTATAGACTGTCGCGTTTCCTCAAGGTCCTTATCCATCTGCTTTTGAGCATATTCTTTCCACTTTTTTTCGGTGCTGAGGAGTGACTGATCAATACTTCTATTTCTTTCCGCTGGGTTCTTTAGGGAGCTATCGATGTTCGTGATAGTTGGTTGAAAGCGTTGTAGTTCCATGTTTGCGGAACCTGTTACTCGTGCAAAATTTCCTAGAACTCTTTTGAGCCCTTCAAGATCGCGCTGTGCCTTTGTTCCAAATCCCGAACGGATTATCCTGTTCATAGATCGCAAGGCAGAATCTGAGGTTCTTAAAAGGACTTTTCCGTTATGAATATATGGCGTGATCTTAGCATTGAAGTTCTCGATCATTGCGGTATCAAATCCTCCCTTAAGTGTCCCATTTGGCGGCAGAAATGAACTGCTGTTGCTGGTTTCAAGGCGAACTGATTTGTTGCCGGTAAGATCACCTACTCCAATAATCGCTTCACTTCCTTCTGGAATCTTTACTTCCTTATCAATCGTAAAGGTTACCACTATTCTCTGGCTGGAATGAAGTTCTACATCTGAAACAGCCCCAACCTTTACTCCACGCAGAAATACCGGAGACGATGCTTGTAGGCCTTTGGCGTCGTCATAATATGCAAAGTAGCTCACATCATCTTCCACCCATGTTGTGTGATTTTTTACATAGTACCACGCGGCTATAGCAATTATAATCAGGGAAACAGAAATAATCGTTCGACGGGACATGTATTGAAAGTGCTGAACTGTAAAGCTAAAATAATCATAATTACCATGCCCAACGAAGTATCATTTCCAGTTAATTACAGAAAGATAACTGCAGAAAGCAACCAATTTAGGAATGGGTGGCATAGTCTTTTATCCAATACTGTAGAACAAAAAACTGAGCTATGAGATCATTATTGTATTTGGTTGCGGTTATTCTAATAATAGGATGGTTATTAGGCGCATTCGTTTGGAACGCAGGTGGATTGATCCACATTTTGTTAGTAATAGCAGTAATCTCCCTGTTACTTGGCTTCATCAGGAGAGGCAGTGTAGATTAATCAGGTAGTTATTAGCAATATATTCGCGTGAAAGTGTGAAGGTTACAGCGTCAGCTGTAACCTTCATTGCTTTAAGTTATCACCCGACGCTATTCTACTCCCTACTTGATATTACCTTTGTACCGGAAGATTACTCCATGGGCAGACGAATACTTCAGATAATCGTGATCGGTTTAGTTGGACTGAATGCAGGCTACATGGTTTATGACGCTTTCGGTGCTTTAATAAATGGCGACTATATACGACCCACAGACGGGGAATACGCAGGGCAGTTGGGGCCATGGACAATGTTTGCAGGATTGGCTAACATAGACCCAATGAGTACGCTCATGAAATCAGTGTTTTTAATACTCGGTTCAATTGGTCTGCTGGGGTTGCTCCTTTATATCGTGAAGCCGCGCCTCGGATCTACAGTGCTACTGTTATTCTGTTTCCTGACTTTGTGGAACCTTATATTTGGCAGTATCACTAGCTTTATTACCATTATTATCTTACTAGCCTGGAGAAAGTTGTACAGGGCAGCCCGTACAAAAGCTACAGTTCTAAATACGGTATCTGAGCCCCGGCACGCCTGACGTGAAGTTGAGGGGGGGTACAGATAAGACTGGAAAAGTTCATTTTTCTTTCTGCAATGTCCTGCCTATTTTTGAATACGAGGAGCAGATAAATGGCTGAAAATTATATAGTATCGGCACGGAAGTACCGTCCGCAGACCTTCGATACGGTTGTTGGTCAGGAACATATTACCACCACACTAAAGAATGCAATCCGACACCAGCACCTGGCCCATGCCTACTTGTTCACTGGTCCGCGTGGGGTAGGGAAGACCACCTGCGCGAGAATATTAGCGAAAACGATTAACTGTGAACAGCCTTCCGAGGATATGGAGGCTTGTAACCAATGCCAGTCCTGTCAAAGCTTCAACAACAGCGGGTCTTTCAATATTTTTGAGCTTGACGCCGCGAGCAACAATAGCGTAGATGACATTAGGGAATTAGTAAATCAGGTAAGGTTTGCACCGCAGCAGGGTAAGTATAAGATATACATAATAGATGAGGTGCATATGCTCAGTGCTGCTGCCTTCAATGCCTTTTTAAAGACGCTCGAAGAGCCGCCACCATATGCTATCTTTATTCTTGCTACCACAGAAAAGCACAAAGTCCTTCCTACGATTCTTAGTCGGTGCCAGATATTTGATTTCAAAAGAATAACTACTGACGATATCGTTCACCACCTGCATAGCATAGCAACCAGGGAAGGCATGCTGGCACAGGAATCTGCATTACATGTAGTGGCGCAGAAGAGCGAAGGTTGTATGCGGGATGCGCTATCGATGCTTGATCGAATAGCGAGCTTTACTAATGGGCAGCTTACGTATTCAGCAACAATGGAGCATCTCAACATGCTGGATGCCGACTTCTACTTCAAACTAACAGATCATCTCCTTTCCCAGGACATCAGCGGTACGCTCCTGTTGCTTGATAATGTTTTAGAGCGTGGCTTTGAAGGGAATGTAATAATAGAAGGGTTAGCCGAACATATGAGAAACCTGCTGCTGTGCAAAGACCAGAGAATGGCAAAGCTGCTGGACGTACCAAATGACCATAAGCCTGTATATTATGAGAAAGCTTTACAAACACCTCCATCATTCATCATATCCGCGCTAAGCGTTTTAAATGAGTGTGAGCTTAACTTCAAGAATGCCACAAACAAGCGGCTGCACATCGAGATGTGCCTAATCAGGCTTTGCTATCTCCTTCAGGCTACGCAACCGGAGGTAAAAAAAAACACTAATCCCTCTGACGCTTTAAGCCAACTGTCGGGTTCAGTTCCGCCGGCAACTACGACACTACCACCGCCTGCCTACACAGCACCTGCGGCTGCAGTCTCTCAAGTTTCAAAGGTTGCAGAGCCTGAGCCAATGACTTCTGCTCCTGCCTTTCAGAGTGCTCCGGAGACCTCAACAACTTCCGTTAGGCCACAATATGCTTCAGGCGGTGCTCGTAAGATCAGCAAAAACTTAATGGATGATATTGACGCGGCCCTAAGTACTGCAGCAACTTCCTCCGCCTCAGAGACAAAAGAACTTACAGACGAACTGGTTCAGGCGGTTTATGAACAATACAAGGAAAAGCTGAGGTCAGAGAATAAAAGTGTCCTCGTCAGTCAGTTTTCTGTTATCAAAGCTGAAGTTACTGGCCCAGACGAAGTTCGGTTGGTAGCTCCCACTGAACTTACAGAAGAATATGCAAAAGAGCAGCGGAATTTGTTAATAGACCATTTCCGTAAACAGATAAGCGGGAAGATTCGCGTAACCACTGAAGTGCGGAGGGATGAAAGTGCTGACCAGGAGCAACCACAGGTTGTGTTAAGCAAGACGGAAGTGTTTGAGGCAATGACCAGGGAAAACCCAAACCTGCAGAAGCTGAAGGAGGCATTGAATCTGCAGATTGATTACTAGTTTCAGTCATGAAGTTCTGTTTGACTTACCTGCCATTCGCCAACTTTCTTATTGTTGCGATCATAAAACTGAACTTTTAGCTGCCTTTCACCTGGCTCGCCTGTTACAGATATCATTGCAAAATTGTTAGTCTCAACTAACGTACCGCTTACCCGATATTTATTCAGTCGTTCTGTTCCCTTCGCTTGCGCAGGACTGGATGTAAGCGGCGATACAGTAATTTCAAAGAGAGGGTATTTCCCTTTGCGCTGCTTTCTTATAATTTCGCTGTAGTGCTTGTCCCCTGTGAGGAATACTACTCCCGGAATGTTTTTGTTTCTTATAAAGTCAAGTAGTTCATTGTACTCGGTAGGGTAGTGGACCAGTCCATCTGATTCTGACCACGGATTTAATATCTGACTGCCATTAACAATGATCGTGAAGACGGCAAACGTGTCTGCTATGAGTTGCTGCTTTAGCCACTTCATCTGCTGTTTTCCAAACATGCGTTTATTCTTGTTTGGGTACCACCATTTGTAAGCCCAAAGGTTGTCTCTGTCGCGCCACCAGCGGTCGTCGAGTAAAATGAATCTCACATCGTTGTGTATGAAGGTTGTGTAAATACCTTCATCATGCTCACCATAGCTCGGGTTGTCTGTCCACGTATTCATGAATATTTCTCTGCTTACTTGCTTCAGCGGAAAATCCTGGGTGCTTTGGTCTGGTCCGTAGTCATGGTCATCCCAAATAGCATATTCTGGCGTCGGTTTGTCTTTCAACCATCCAACGTTTTTTGCACTTCTGGCTTCCCTGGCCTTGGCACGCATGCTGTCGGGCTGTCCCCACTCATCATAGTCCAGGTACCAGTTATCACCTAGCCACAGCATAAAATCGCTGTCCATATTGGCCATATGGTAAAAGATTGACGTGTCTCCGTTATACAGTACACCGGAGCTATCTTCCAGTGACACTTCGATGTCAGCACACGATCCGGTCAGGAAGCTAAAGTCAGCTTTACTTCTTGATTGACCATAGGAAATGGTGAAACTTGCATGCAAAGCCAGAATAGATGTAACTAATAGTTGGTATATTTTCATCAGACCCTGCAGTGAATTGCTTACCAATCACAAAAATCATTCTCCCTCCGAACCTTTATAGATACCCTACTTTACAAACGCGGAATTAATTACTTTTACGACTCAAATTGTAAAAGAGACCGAACTTATGGCTGAAGCGATCCGTATGCCACTGTTGAGCGATACGATGAAGGAAGGAGTTATAGCCGCCTGGCACAAGAAAGTAGGTGACAAGGTTAAAAGCGATGACGTAATTGCAGATGTAGAGACTGACAAGGCAACGATGGAAGTAATGCCGTATGTTGATGGTACGCTGCTTTACATTGGAGTAGAGGAAGGTAAGGCTGCAAAGGTGAACGGGATTATTGCAATAGTAGGTAAAGAAGGAGAAGACTTCAGTGCTTTGCTCAAAGACGAAAAGTCTCCCGAGGCAACCGATACACCAGCGCCAGAGAAGGCCACTGAGCAGGTAAAAGAAACCAAACCCGCTCCCTCAGGTGAGCCCGCTCCCCCAAAAAAGGAGAGCAAACCAGCAAAGCCGGGAGACGCTACCGTAATCAGGATGCCACTCCTGAGCGATACAATGAAAGAGGGTAAGATCGTAGCATGGCACAAGAAAGAGGGCGATAAAGTGAAGAGCGATGATGTGCTTGCTGACGTGGAGACGGACAAAGCTACAATGGAGGTGATGCCTTATGTAGATGGAACGCTCCTATATCTGGGAGTCAAAGAAGGCGAAGCTGCCCGGGTTAATGATATTATAGCTATAGTAGGAAAAGAAGGCACTGATATAGCTCCCTATTTGGATTCCGATATAGATTCTCAGAATGAAGAGGATGAAGGCCAGCCTAAGTCAACCGCATATGAAGGGGTACAGGGGAGCGCTACTGTTACCAATGCTTCTGCTGCGGATACAGAAGATAAGCCTTCTGGCGACGAACGCTTAAAGATTTCACCACTGGCTAAAAAGCTCGCGCACGAAAAAGGAATAGACCTGAATCAGGTAAAAGGTTCCGGTGATAGCGGAAGGATCATTAAGAGGGATATAGACTCCTTTACCCCCTCCCAACAGTCCATACCAGCACAGGCAGCCGCACAAAAACAACAGCCATCCCAGCAGGTTCCGGCATTTATGCCATCTGGTCAGGAAGGTTCCAAAGACATCCAGCTTTCCCAAATGCGGAAGGTTATCGCTCAAAGGCTGGCAGAAAGCAAGTTCTCCGCGCCTCATTTCTATTTGCGAATGACTATTACGATGGACAGCGCTATAGAAGCAAGGAATGCAATTAATAAGATTGCGCCAGTGAAGGTGTCCTTCAATGATCTGGTGATAAAGGCAGCGGCTATGGCTCTGCGCAAGCATCCTGCGGTAAATAGCTCCTGGATGGGTGACTTTATCCGTCAGAACAACCACGTTCATGTAGGTACCGCAGTAGCTATCGAAGATGGTCTGATTGTTCCGGTAATAAAATTTGCAGATCAGAAGTCACTGTCGCAGATCGCAGAAGAGTCTAAGGCATTGGCAGACAAAGCCCGGAACAAGAAACTGCAGCCACCAGAGTTTACTGGAAATACGTTCACCATCTCCAATCTCGGCATGATGGATATTGACGAATTCACTGCAATCATCAATCCCCCTGACAGTTGCATATTAGCAGTTGGGAAAATAACGCCGACCCCAGTCGTAGAAAATAACGAAATGGTTATCAGGCAATTAATGAAGCTTACCTTAAGTTGTGATCACAGAGTTGTAGATGGAGCAATTGGTGCTTCTTTCCTCCAGACGCTTAAGGCTTATCTTGAGAATCCTGTTACTATGCTTGCTTAGTTTTTCTAGATTTATACCAAAACAGACACCTCTACCGGTGTCTGTTTTGGTATAAAGTATTTCGCGTCACGACAGCGCAGGTGATGGGTTGTTTCTTACATGGTCATACTTCACATGCATGTACCAGTATACAGGATACGCTATAAGGTTGAATGTTGCGAGGAAAATCACCCATACCATCTTGTTTCCTGCTGGCACGTCAGGTCTAGTCCATATGTCCCAAACGAAGTACAGAAATGCAGCAAAAGCTATTATGAAGTTTATTGCCAGCAGTATAAATAACGGCAGATAGTTTTCAACTGTAGTTGTCTGCATGGCTATATGGTCTTCCAGTCGGTACTGAACTATATAGTCTTTCAGTATTACAAAGTAATATACCGCCCAAAATGCAAAAAGGAATATTGGTGCAAATGCAAGTATTCCAAGATTCCGGATTCTATTCTTGCCTTCCATAACAAATGATTTTGTTGGTCTATGGAAGAAGGTAAAAATACTGTGCCTTTACACGTTAATGTTTAGCTCGCTGTCCAGTAAGATCTCTATACCTGCTTTTGCTGTATCTATAATCTGCTAGCTCAGGTACTTCCCTACAATTGGTACTCGTCTTCCAATACCAAATGCCTTGGGAGAAACTCTTATGATCGGACAGAACTGATTTCTCTTATACTCGTTTGTGTTTACTAGTTTTAATATTCTGGTTACCAGTGAGTCATCGTACCCCAGATCCATTATCTCTTTAGGCCCCTTCCTTCGTTCTATGTACTGGTAGAGGATAGGGTCAAGAATAGAGTAGTCAGGCAAACTGTCGCTATCTTTCTGCCCTGGGCGCAACTCAGCACTTGGTGGCTTAGTCAGTATGTTTTCAGGAATGATTTCCCTCCCCCTGTTCGTGTATTTGGACAGAGCATAGATCTGAAGCTTGTAACAGTCGCCCAGAACACCTAGCCCGCCAGCCATATCGCCGTAGAGGGTGCCGTACCCGGTCGCCAGCTCGCTTTTGTTTGAGGTGTTCAGTAGTATCGATCCGAACTTGTTTGACAAAGCCATTACCAGTGTACCTCTTATTCTCGATTGAAGATTCTCTTCTGCCACACTGAATGGTAGGTCCTTAAACACCGGCTCCAGGGTTGTTGAAAAGGCATCAAAGATGTCTTTTATTGGCAGTATGTTATAAGGGTTGCCCAGGTTCTTTGATAGCTGTTCAGCATCACTTACAGAGTGTCCGGTGGAAAACTGCGAGGGCATCAGCAAGGCATGAACGTTCTCAGGGCCCAGCGCTTCACAAGCCAGCGCCAGCACCAGTGCGCTGTCTATGCCGCCTGATGACGCTACAATTGCTCTCCTGAAACCCATTTTGCTGAAATAGTCTTTTATGCCGAGGATCAGTGCTCTGTGGATCTCATCTATGCCCACCTGCGGGTCGAAACTGTCTGGAATATCCTGATACTCCTTTATTGTCGATCCTTTGTGTACAACCCGCTCTGCAAAGCTGCCATCATCATTCCAGTTCACCGACTGCAAAGCTTCAGAAAAGTAGGGTAACTGTGTCACCACATCCTGCTCTGCGTTCATCACCAGCGATCCTCCGTCAAACACAATCTCAGTTTGTGATCCTACGGTATTGCAGTAGACCATTGGCAACTTATAGTGTTCGACGTTCCTTTTCACAGTGCTTGTTCTTCCCTCCGCATGCCCATAATCAAATGGTGAAGCACTTATGTTGATCATGATATCCGGCTGCTGCTTTATCAACTGGTCCATCGGGCAGGTGCGGTACAGCGGGTTCTCCGCTATGTTCCATATGTCTTCACAAATGGTCACCGCAAGCTTCTTTCCTTTAAACTTAAGTACACTCCATTCAAGCGACGGTTCGAAGTATCGGTATTCATCAAATATGTCGTACGTTGGCAGCAGTGTCTTATGCGCCATCCCCTTAATCTGTTTGTCGTATAACAGATAGGCCGAATTAAACAGGTCCTTACCCTCCTTCACCGGGTTGCGCGATGGCGCACCCACTATTACGCCTATAGTGTCTGCTTCTTCTCGTATCCTCTCCACTGCCTGTAGGCTTTGCTCAATAA
>Ga0196970_1000938_pt1 | contig 24875 bp, 20 predicted proteins | sample S1v_513CmetaG_FD_148672 | JGI IMG/M metagenome (GOLD analysis project Ga0196970, IMG submission 148672) | Soil microbial communities from Anza Borrego desert, Southern California, United States - S1+v_5-13C | ecosystem: Environmental > Terrestrial > Soil > Desert | place: USA: California... | reverse complement strand
CCACTTTGCCCTGACCATCGAAGGTCTTTCCGCTGATTTCCAGGTGTTTACCCTCACCGGTCGGGAAGCCATCAGCCAGCCTTTTGTCTTCGAGGTGGAGCTGGTCAGTGAGCAGCCGTCGCTGGACCTCGAAACCCTGCTGCACAAACCGGCCTTCCTGCAGCTGTCGCCCGACGGCAGCGGCATTCATGGCCAGATCTACCGCGCCGCGCAAGGCGATTCGGGCAAGCGACTGACCCGTTATTCGGTGACCTTGCGCCCGCAACTGTCCTACCTCGCGCACCGCATCAACCAGCGCATCTTCCAGAACCTCAGCGTGCCGAAAATCATCGGCATGGTCCTCGAAGAGCACGGCATCCAAAGCAATGCCTACGAATTCAAGACCGGCTCGATCTATCCCGAACGCATCTACTGCGTGCAATACGATGAATCGGACCTGCATTTCATTCAGCGCCTGTGCGAAGAAGAAGGCATTCACTACCACTTCCAGCACAGCGCCACGGCGCACAAACTGGTGTTCGGCGATGACCAGACGGTGTTCCCGAAACTCAAGCCGGTGGCCTACCAGCAAGATTCCGGCATGGTCGCCAGCGATCCGGTGATCAAGCGCTTCGACCTGCGACTGGAAACCCGCACCAGCCGCACCACGCGCCGCGATTACGACTTCGAAAAACCGCGCCTGACCCTGGAAAGCGAAAACCGTGGCGACGCCCTGCCCGACCTCGAAGACTACGATTACCCGGGCCGTTTCATCGACCGCGAGCGCGGCAAGCACTTGGCCAAACGCGCCCTCGAACGCCATCGCAGCGACTTCCAGCTCGCCGAAGGCAAGAGCGATCAGCCGCTGCTGGTCAGCGGCCACTTCCTCGCCCTGACCGAACACCCCAAAGCCAAGTGGAATGATCTGTGGCTGCTCACCGAAGTCCTGCACGAAGGCAAACAGCCGCAGGTGCTCGAAGAGTCGGTGACCAGCGACACCACCGCCCTGAAAGACGATTTCCATCAGGGCTATCGCAACCGTTTTCAGGCGACGCCGTGGGACGTGCCCAATCGCCCACCGCTGCGCCACCCGAAGCCGCGCATCCTCGGCAGCCAGAGCGCGGTAGTCACCGGCCCGAAAGGCGAAGAAATCCACTGCGACGAATACGGCCGCGTCAAAGTACAGTTCCACTGGGATCGAGAAGGCCAGGCCGACGACAAAACCAGCTGCTGGCTGCGCGTCTCCAGCGCCTGGGCCGGTGCCCAGTACGGCGGCATCGCCATCCCGCGCATCGGCATGGAAGTGCTGGTCACGTTCCTTGAAGGCGATCCCGATCAACCGCTGATCAGCGGCTGCCTGTACCACAAGGAAAACACCGTTCCCTACGCCCTGCCGGCGAACAAGACCCGCAGCACCTTCAAGACCCTTAGCTCCATGGGCGGTGGCGGCTACAACGAACTGCGCATCGAAGACAAGAAAGGTCAGGAGCAGATCTACCTGCACGCCCAGCGCGACTGGGATGAGAACATCGAGCACGACCAGAAAATCCGCGTCGGCAACGAACGCCACGACACCGTCGAGCAAAACAGCTACAGCGAATTCAAGGCCGAAGAACACCACACCGTCTACGCCGACCGCAAAGTCGAAACCCGCGCCAACGACCACCTCACAGTGGGCGTGAACCAGCACATCAAGATCGGCACCGGCCAGTTCATCGATGCCGGCCAGGAAATCCACCTGAGCAGTGGCATGAAAGTGGTCATGGAAGCCGGCGCCGAACTGACCCTGGTCGGCGGCGGCAGCTTCATCAAGATCGACGCCGGCGGCGTAACGATGAGCGGCCCGGTGATCAACATGAACTCCGGCGGCAGCCCCGGTGTTGGTACGGGCGCCGCGCCGTTGATGCCCGGCGTGCTGAAACAGGCCGATGCCGACAAGGCTGGCCAGGTCCTGACCCCGGCGCAAATCAACACCCTCAAACGCAACGCGCCGTTCTGCGAAGAATGCGAGAAATGCAAGGCAGGTGCCTGTGCCATCTGATCGAATCACACCCAAGGACTGGCTGGCGCAACAGCCGTTGCAGAGTGGCGAACGTTTGTATCTGGTGATCAGTGCGTCGAGTGATTCCGAACCGCTCAAGCCCTTCTATCAACAGGATGTCGCACCACAACTACTGCCTATCTGGAGTGGAACACCTTACGCCGATTGGCTTCCCGTAATGCCGTATCTCGCCGAGATCAGTCCCAATGCCAGTTTTCTGCAATGGATTACTGAAACCGACGCAATGGATTGGGGTTGGCTGGCGGTATCCACCAGCGCGCCGGAATCGGTGCTGGAGCATTTGCGCAGCCTGACTCAAGTAAAAATGCCCGACGCTACTGAAGTGTTTTTCAGATTCTGGGATGGTCGGCATTTCCATCCGATCATCGAGGGGTTGGGTGCTACGGCAGGTGAATTGCTGCCTGTGTTCCAACGCTATCTTATTAACGGACAGCCTCTCGAAGTCGGCAGAAGAGCGGTACCTCCCGCAAAAGAGTGGCCTTGGTGGGAAATTCCCCAAACGCTAATGGACTCCCTCGCTAAAAAAGATCACACCACCGTCGTCGAGAACCTGATGCAGTGGTTATCAGAAAACTGCCCTGAGTTGTACTTCGAATTCCCCGAAGCCAACTTGCGCAGAAAGGTTGAGCGCTTCGTGCGCCAGAACCCAAACACAGAAGATATGGCAGAACGTCTCACCGCACAGCTGACAAAGGAAGTCACGTCATGAATACCCCGATTGGTACCCTGGTCCTGCGTGTGCTGGACGCCAAAGCGCCTGACGTGAATCTGATACTCAAAGACTTCAAAAATTGCCTGAGTGATTACAAGGAGTGGGCAGACGGTTTCTGGACTGGCTGGGCGCTGGACGTCGACCAGACCTTCAAGGTCGGCAATGAAGTCAGCGTGACGGAACCCAAGACCAAAACGGGTGCCGTGGAAACATACGCGACCTGCCCACTGATGGGTGATTTCACGCTTATCCACATGTTTGAGTCAGCGCGATTTGTACCTATCGGAAATACTCCAGTGAAACTGGAGCCAGTCACCAAAGGCACCTTTTACGACGACGTTACCGGTCCGGTCATCGAAACCATGATCGGCCCAAGCGGCATCAAAGTGATCGATGGGGCCAAAAAGGGCCAGACCTATCGCATCACGTTCTTCCCCAACGTATCCCAGAGTGACGTCAAAGCACTCTATGACTCCTATCAAGGCGTTATCGGCAAGCTTGAAGGCTGGCTGCAAAGCGAATGGTCGAGCAAGTTTCAGCCGCAGTGGGCGAGCTACTCGGCGGCAGATCGTGCGGGGCGCTCGGTCATTCTGCTCAAACGAGCGCTGGACGGTTTTGAGCAAGCTCTACTCCGTCTGTGGGATGACATCAAAAGCCTGTTCGACCTGCTCGCTCACCCTCAAAAAAACTACGCAAAACTCAAAGAATATTTGTCGGACGTCGAAATCGACAAGCTATACGCTGCTTCGAAAGAGTCCATTGCTTCAGGGTTGCTGATCCTCAGCGACGAACCGCTGATGTTCATCTATGTCTCGGCGATCGTGGCTTGGGTCGGCATGCTCCCGCCGCAGGTCATCGTCGACGTTATGACGGCGATCGCTTCGGAGTTTCTGATCAACGTACTACTGGGTATCTGCCTGACAGGTGGCGCTGGACTTGCTGTAAGAGCCGGGACAAAAGTCATTACCACGGTCAAATCGGGCGAGGCGATTAAGTATCTGGACGATCTTGCATCTACCCTGATGACACTCAGTAGCAAACACGCCTTGCCCGCCCATGCGCAAGCGTCGAAACCAATCATCGCCAGCGCCAAGAATGTGCCGATGAAGCCTGCCAAAACCGCAGTGCTGAAAATCGATGAAGCTACCACCGAGGCGCCAAAGGCTGGCTCGCGTAACGCTGAACCCAAAAGTCAAGTAGCGGGGCTGCCGCCCAAAAGCCAGCTGCCGAAAACTACAGATACTCCAAAACAGGAAGTCAAAGACGCCTCTTCGTTTCCACGAGACAAAAAACAGAATCAAACCTCGCTCCAGCCAAAGGAAAAGGTCGACGACGCTCCCGATCAATCCAAGACGCCCGACGACAAAAGCGCCACCTGCGCCAAGAAAACCTGCACCAATGGCTGCCCGGTTTCGATGGTGACGGGTGAAGAGCTGTTGACGATTACCGACGGTGAACTCGGCGGTTTGCTGCCCTTTACATGGACACGTCTCTATCGCACCAGTGCGGCGGAAATCGACTGCGGCCTCGGTTATGGTTGGAGTCACGCCCTCGCCCAGCGAGTGGACATCAATGGCGATGAAGTCGTTTGGACTGACCACGAAAACCGTGTCACGACGTTTCCGATGCCGAGCGAACAGCGTCCGGCAATCACCAATAGCCTTTCGGAAGCGGCCATCTTCATTGGCGGTGATCCTTCCGAGCTCGTACTCACACAGGCAGGTGAACGTAAGCAGTTCTATCACTTCCGCTTCAACAGCAAAGGCGCGACGCTGATTGCCATCAGCGATAATTACGACAACCGTGTACATATCACCCGAGATATCCATGGTCGCATCAAGCGTGTGGATAACGGGGCCGGTCGAGCACTTCTGGTTCGGTATGACCGCAAACACATCATCGCTATCGACTATCAGCAATTTGTCCCGGCAGACACACTGGAAGATGCGTGGAGCACCGTGCAGACCCTGGTCACTTACACGTACGATGCTCAGCATCGCCTGACCAACGCGACGAACGCTGCCGGTGAGTCTGAGCGTTACACCTACAACGAACAGAACGTCATTCTCGAGCGGCAACTTGCAGGTGGCGCGAGCTTCTACTGGGAGTGGGAAAAGGAAGGCAAGTCCGCACGCTGCATCCATCACTGGGCCAGTTTCTCTCAGATGGATGCGCACTATGCGTGGGATGACAAAGGCAGCGTCACCGTTACCAACGCTGATGGCAGTGAAGAAGTCTATACCCACGATGACAAGGCGCGGCTCGTCGCCAAGGTTGATCCGGATGGTGCCGGGCACTTAAAAGCCTATGACGACAAAGGCCGACTGATCGCCGAAAAAGACCCGATGGGGGCGGTCACGGAATATCAGTACAACGAGGCCGGCCGTTTGATCGCGGTGATACCGCCAGAAGATGCGCCGACTACTTACGAGTACTACAAGGGCTTTGTCCGTGTGGTGAATCGCGGTACCGCCAAATGGGTCTACTGGCGTAACGACCAAGGTGACATCACTGAACAAGTCGACCCGGACGGCAACTCGACGCATTACACCTATGATCGCCAAGGACGCCTGCTAGAGATCCGCCATCCTGACGGTAGCCGTCACCAACTGGGGTGGAACAATCTCGGCCAATTGCTGGAGGAGCGTCTGCCGGACGGCGGCCAGCGTAAGTACCGCTACGATGCGCTCGGCCGACAGATCACACGTCAGGCTGAAACCGGAGCGATTACTAATTATCAGTGGGATGCCGCCAATCGGCTGGCACAAATCACTCTGCCCGGCGGCGCTACCCGTGCCTTCACCTACAACCCATACGGTCGCGTCACCGCAGAGCGAGACGAGCTGGGTCGGATCACGCGCTATGAATACGCCGACAATCTCCATCTGGTCAGCCGCCGAATCAATCCGGACGGCAGCCAACTGCACTATCGCTACGATAATGCGCGTCTTCTGCTCACTGAAATCGAAAACGAACGCGGTGAGCATTACCATCTCGATTACTACAGCAACGGCCTGATCCAGCAGGAAATCGGCTTCGACGGGCGTCGCACCGCGTATGAGTACGACCTCAACGGCAAACTGTTGAAGAAAACCGAGTTCGGTGACGACGGCAGTGAGCTGGTGACCGAGTATCAGCGCGATGCCGCTGGCCGCTTGCTGGTCAAAACCCTCCCTGATGGCGAGGAAATCCATTACAGCTACGATGCCTTGGGTCGCTTGGTAAACGTTGACGACGGCCACTGGCCCCTCGCCTATGAATACGACATACAAGATCGCCTGATCACTGAGCACCAAGGCTGGGGCACCACGCGTTACGAGTACGACAGCGTCGGCCAATTGAGTCATTGCCGACTCCCTGATGGCAGCACGCTTGATTATCGTCACCTGTCCGGCGGCCGGCTGAGCAGTATCGACCTCAATGGCTCGCGCCTGACTACGCACCAATTCGACGCTGGCCGCGAACGGCAGCGCCAACAAGGCGTACTGCTGAGCCAATACCAATACGACGAACAGGGCAGACTTCAAGCGCACACCGTGGGTCAGCAAGACCGCAACCTGTTCCAGCGCCGCTACGCCTACGATGCAAATGGCAATCTGGCCGGCATCGATGACAGCCGCAAGGGAAACCGCAGCTACCACTACGACCCACTGGATCGTCTGGTCAGTGTTCGCGGGGCCACACCCGAAACCTTCGCTCATGACCCAGCCGGCAACTTGCTCGGTCAAAACGATCTGCCAACGGCAAACCTTGCCAACGTCAAAGGTAATCGCCTGCTTATGCAAGGCGACCGCCACTACGACTACGATGCCTATGGCAACCTGACCCGCGAACGGCGTGGAACCGGCCAGCGTCTGGTCACCCAATACCACTATGACTGCCAGCACCGTTTGATCGGCGTCAGCCTAACCGGAGGCAGTACCGCAAGCTACAAATACGACGCTTTTGGCCGTCGCATTGAAAAAACCGTTGACGGGCAAACGACTGAATTCCTCTGGCAAGGCGAGCGCCTGGTCGCCGAAAGTGCTGACAGTCGCTACCGCACCTACATCTACGAGCCTGGTAGCTTCCGCCCGCTGGCAATGCTAGATGGCGAAGGCCCACTGAAGGCTACGCCGTTCTATTACCAACTCGACCATCTCGGCACGCCCCAAGAACTCACCGACTTCAGTGGCGAGATCATGTGGTCGGCGAAATACCGTGCCTACGGCAATCTTGCCGCCCTAGACGTCAGCGAAATCGACAACCCGCTGCGCTTCCAAGGTCAGTACTTCGACGCTGAGACAGGGTTACATTACAACCGGCACCGCTACTACAATCCTGGGACTGGACGGTTTTTGACACCGGATCCAATCAAACTTGCGGGAGGGTTGAATAACTACCAGTATGTGCCGAATCCTACAGGGTGGGTTGATCCATTAGGTTTGATGTGTGGTAAAGGGGACTGCCCTGATGTTTCACCTCCATTAACACAGTCGCAAATAGACGAGATTATTGCGACACCAAAGGGTATGCGCCCCGATCCAAGCAGTTATCTGTCCGCCGACTACATATCGAATCATCTTTCTCAGTTTGATGGAGGTGCGACCCGTTTTATGACTCAAAACAACTTGGACAGATATGGTATTGGGCAACGCGATGGCACATCCTTTGTTATGCCGCGAAGCGAAGCCGATAGGCTGCTAGCATCCGCTAACGGAGATAGCTCTGTTCTTGAGAGTTCCTTGGGCCTTGAACCTGGCTTTCTTAGCAACAATCAATTATTGCGCGTGGACATCACTAACCCAAGGGAACTTGGACTAAGAATCCCATCAGGAAATGAAGCCGGCGCTAACGACCTATGGATTCCGGGTGGAAAGTTGCCAAATGGAAATAGTGAAGCAATAGTCGACGCTAAAGGCCCGATTGCACCAAAACTTGAAATATCACCACTATCTCTATAAGAGGATGATCATGAAATTCAATGACACTTTTATCAATACAGACGAGCGATTTACCATAGGAATAGAAGCAGTTAGTGGAAAGTATTATGTTTCTATCCCCGTTAGCAACCGCTTGGTTGACTATGATGAGTATTACGAAATAAGCAAAGAGTCGTACGAACTCTTTCTTAAAGATCCGTCCGCAGCACTGATTTTTGTAGAGCGCTGTAAAGCTAGACAAGAAGACGAGTCTCTCATGTTCAACCCAGGCGCAGACCGCGGAGTTGCGACCTAAAAAATCTTCTGGCGACCCGAACTTGCTATTTTCTCGGAAAGGCTCTAGCCCTTTTTCGGGATAGGTATCTCGGTTCAGCCGATTGCGGCCTTTCACAGTCGCATGCTTTTGACTTGGACTGCTAACTCTAACTGACAGCCAACCGTACTTAGGAAAATAATGACAGCGGTATATTCCGAAGATAGAGCATCCTTAGGTTCCGAATTCACAAATGCGTGATTCAAAAAAGCTCATCAAAGCATTGACATTGGAACGTTGCGTGAAAAAACCTTGATGACTGAGAAAAGCACAATGAAGACTACTTTTGAAACGGCTTTAGAACTTCACGAAACATCTGACTTCTTTAAAGGGAATGGAAAATATTTTTCCCGCGGATCCGATTGGGGAGACCATCTCTTCATCAGCAACTGGCAGGAAATGTGCGGAGTTTTAAAAAATCAAAAAGCGGCACAAAGCCTGTTAACGACCATATTCGAAGATTACGCAAAACATTCAAAAGAAGACTATTCAGATGCAGAGGCATTGTTTTCAAACATAAGCGCTTACTACACACTTAAAAACAAAATCGCGTTTCTGTCAGCCAGTAATTACGATCTAATTGAAAGCCTTGATGAACAAAGCAAGAAAAATACAGGGAAATTATTTCGCCTCCTTAGACAGCAGTACGATATAAAAAACAAAGAATTGCCAAAATACAAGTTCGACGACGAGATCAAGCGGTTAAAACTGAAGGGTTGCGTGCTTAATCTCGAATTTTTTTGAGCAGAGCGTATAATGCTAAATTTTTACGCCACCGTGCACTGAAACATGACATGCCCTGTTGAACAAACCCAAAATTTAGCCCTTATTTTAAGCACTCATTAGAAAGTGTGACAGCGGAGCAAAAAAATCCACCCAACCCCACGCACAGCCAACTTCGACAAATCACGGATACTTCCGGAAGAACGATGAGAATTTTTTATGTGATTGCTAGGAAGGATATGGAGCCAAATCTTCCGCACAGCTCGAACTGGCCGAAAATTATAGGCTACTCATTCGAAGAAAACTATTTTCACTTATCCCAAGGCAAAGGTCACGGCTTTGCCGCGAACGTCATACCCGAATGGAAAGCTAGAAGTCCAGAGTGGACTGAAATATTTACAATTTTAGACTCCACTTGGTTCTTAGATATGATTACTAACAACAACTTGAGCAGCGAAAAGGCTTTTCTGGAAAAGCTAGCCGCGCATATTGACAATGTAGATACAATTAGATTTTGATCAGTCCGAAATAATAAACTAAAATGAGTAAAGACTTGCTTGCCAAGCCAACTTGACAACTGAGAACAACCTCAATGACACCAAACTTTGAAATAGCTTTGAACAAAAATCAATTCCCTGACTACTTCAAAGGTAATGGCCAATATTTCACAAGAGACCCTGACTGGGGAACCCAGTTGCACATCATAAATTGGCAAGGACTGTGCACCTATTTAGAGCCACTAGAAACCGCGATCGAAATATTGACAGATGCATTTAGCGAATACTTAAATTCGGTTGAGCATACAAAAAATGACGCCAGTGACTTGCTTGAAAACATTGGCTGCTATTATTACCTAAGAAACAAACACCCTTTCTTGTCAAAAGACGGATTTGATCTCGTTCGCGACGCGACTGAAAGTGAAAAACAGAAAATCTCACATATCATGGCTTTTCTGGGAGAAACAATCGAAGCCAACAATGATGCTCAAGACCTAGAACTCTATAATCGTCGCATGAGGAAACTCATCGATGACGGTGGCCCAACCAATACAGAGAACCTCTAATCTGTTCGACGAAACCCAACATATTTTTAGAAAAGTGGCAAAGATTTATTTTCTAAACCTAAAAATAAAACTGTCCCCATTTGTCTTTCTCATTTGTCTAATTCTGGTTTTCTCCATCCCGCATACGGAAAAATCGCAACTCAACGCTGCGATTTCTCAAACCCGTAATTTCACCCCCCCGCCAACCGCACCTGCCTCTCCAACTCCACCTTCAACCCCGGCTCCAGCTTCAACTGCCGCGCCAATTCATCCAGATAGCTCTTCTCCATAAAGCTCTCCTCATCCACCAGCATCACACTGGCGATGTACATCTCCGCCGCCATTTCCGGCGTGCTCGCGGCGCGGGCGACGTCGGTGGGGTCGAGGGGTTTGTTGAGTTCGGCGTGGAGCCAGTGTTGCAGTTCCTGGTCGTTGTCGAGTTTGGTGAATTCGCCTTCGATCAGTTCGCGCTCGCGGTCGTCGATGTGGCCGTCGGCTTTGGCGGCGGCGACCAGGGCTTTGAGGATGGCCTGGCTGTGTTGTTCGACTTGTGCCGGTGGCAGGCGGTCGAGGGTTTGCGGTTCGGTTTGGGGGGCGCTGCCTTTTTGTGCGTTGTAGTTGCCGTAGGCTTTGTAGGCCAGCACGCCGAGTGCGGCAAGGCCGCCGTAGATGGCGACTTTGCCGCCGACCTTGCGCACTTTTTTGTTGCCGAGCAGCAGGCCCATGGCGCCGGCCGCCAGTGCGCCACCGCCTGCGCCGGAGAGCAGGCCGCCGAGGCCGCTGGCGCCTGACGAGCCGCCGAGCAGGCCACCCAGCCCGCCGGCAGCCGATTTGTTCGATGCGCCGCCAGCCTTGTTCTGCAGCAGGTCCTGGCCGGATTTGAGCAGTTGATCGAGCAATCCACGGGTGTTCATGTTCCGCCTCCAAACAGGGGTTAACCGGATCTGTAAGGCCCTCAGCCTAGTGCGAAAGTGCCCGAAACGGCGGTGCGAGTGTGCTTCGAGATGTTGCTCGCGCTCGCGTCTGACCTTGAAAAATCCGATCTACACTTCAGCCCAGCGCGAAATTCCATCGCCGTTGCCTAGATGCGCCCGATCGACCACGCTCTTGTGACCGGGTTGTCGGTCGACGAGACCGTCGTCAGGAGTGAGCTTGCTCGCAAAGAGGCCGTCACATCCGGCGGTGATGTCGCCTGACACACCGCCTTCGCGAGCAGGCTCGCTCCCACAGTTTTCAAACCGGTTTCGGCAGAACTATAGAGGACAACCCATGCAAACCCGACTCTTGATCAACGGACAACTGGTCAACGGCGAAGGCCCTGCGCAATCGGTGCTCAACCCGGCGCTGGGCGAAGTGCTGGTTGAAGTCAATGAAGCCAGCGAAGCCCAGGTCGATGCTGCCGTGCGCGCCGCCGACAACGCTTTTGCCGAGTGGTCGCAAACCGCGCCGAAAGACCGCTCGCGGCTGTTGCTCAAACTCGCCGACGCCATCGAAGCCCATGGCGAGGAACTGGCGAAACTCGAATCCGACAATTGCGGCAAACCCTACAATGCCGCACTCAACGACGAGATCCCGGCGATTGCCGATGTGCTCCGTTTCTTCGCCGGCGCCAGCCGTTGCATGAGCGGTTCGGCCGCTGGCGAATATTTGCCCGGTCACACTTCGATGATCCGTCGCGACCCGGTCGGGGTGATCGCCTCCATCGCGCCGTGGAATTACCCGCTGATGATGGTCGCCTGGAAAATCGCCCCGGCGCTGGCCGCCGGTAATACCGTGGTGCTCAAGCCGTCGGAACAAACCCCGCTGACGGCGTTGCGTCTGGCCGAACTGGCGTCGGATATTTTCCCAGCCGGTGTACTTAACCTGGTGTTCGGCCGGGGCGCTACCGTCGGCAGTCCACTGGTCAGCCATCCGAAAGTACGCATGGTTTCGCTGACCGGTTCGATCGCCACCGGATCGAACATCATTTCCAGCACGGCCGACAGCGTTAAACGCCTGCATATGGAATTGGGTGGCAAGGCGCCGGTGCTCATCTTCGATGACGCCGACCTCGACGCGGCGGTGGACGGCATTCGTACCTTCGGGTTCTACAATGCCGGGCAGGACTGCACCGCCGCGTGCCGGATCTACGCGCAACAAGGGATTTACGACAAATTCGTTGAAAAACTCGGCGCGGCGGTCAGCACGATCAAACACGGCATGCAGGATGATCCCTCCACCGAGTTGGGACCGCTGATCACGGCACAACACCGCGACCGGGTCGCCGCTTTCGTCGAGCGCGCCGTGGCGCAGCCGCACATCCGGTTGATCACCGGCGGCAAGGCTGTCGAAGGCAATGGGTTCTTCTTCGAGCCGACGGTGCTGGCCGACGCGCAGCAGGATGACGAAATCGTCCGCCGTGAAGTGTTCGGCCCTGTGGTTTCGGTGACCAAATTTACCGATGAAGCCCAAGCGCTGGAGTGGGCCAACGATTCCGACTACGGCCTCGCCTCCTCCGTCTGGACCGCCGACACAGGCCGCGCGCATCGCCTGTCAGCTCGGCTGCAGTACGGCTGCACCTGGGTCAACACGCACTTCATGCTCGTCAGCGAAATGCCCCACGGCGGTCAGAAAATGTCCGGGTACGGCAAGGACATGTCGATGTATGGGCTGGAGGACTACACCACGGTTCGGCATGTGATGTTCAAGCACTGAAACAAGCATCGCCAGCAGGCTGGCTTCCACAGAGGAAACGCATTCTAATGCCGGAGCCAGCCTGCTGGCGATTGCGGCAGCCCCCCATTAAATAATCAGGAGGGCGTAATCAACTGGACCGAGGGGAAGTAATTACGATACCGCTTGGAATCCCTGGTCAACAACGGCAGCTTCTTCACCGCTGCATGTGCTCCGATAAAGAAATCCGCCAGCATGTTTTGCTTGCCACCACCCACTTTCCGGTAGCGTACAAACGCCTTGCCGGCCAGAAAAAGAGCAGGCCGCGGAATTTCCTGCACGACCAGCCCTAGCTGATTAACCACCTCATCCAGGGTCTCGAAAGTTGAGAACGTCTGCGACAGTTCTGCGTAAACGATTGGGTTAATCACCAGATCATGGATCAATGACTGCGACCGGAGTTGCTGAATAGACCATTCAGCCCAAACAGGATCGTCCTCCAGAACGTCGATCAATACGTTGGTGTCGACCAGAACCATCAATCATCACCCCGAAGTAACGCCATCAAATCATCGGTTCGCCACTTGATGTCCGCCTTGCCACGAACCGCATCAAATCGATCCGGTGCCGTTGTCTGCTCTCCAGCGTGTCTGGCACTGTGCAAAACCACTTCGCCCTGTTCATTGACACTGAACTCAACGGCCGAGCCCGGCGTCAGCTGAAGGGCGTCACGTATTGGTTTCGGAATAGTGACCTGGCCCTTGCTCGTCATGGTTGTCGTCATGTGGTGCTCCAAGAGTATTACTCGTATGAACAACGTAATACCTGTTACCGGAATCTGCAACCGCCACATATTGTAGGAATTCTTCCCTCAACTCGAAGGAAACGCCTACTTCAAAACCTGCCTGCATGCCCTCCATTGAACTGTGGCTAACGCGCGATGTGTTCGCTTCGAAAAAGGGGGCGGGCTTTGCAGCCCGCTCCCTTTTCAGTTTTTCTCGTTAGAACCGCGAAACACTCCGCATCGCATCCACCAGATACCTCATTGCAATCCGGTCATTCTCGGAAAGCTCTCGATAACGTTCAACCAGCTTCAACTCTTCCGAACTGAGCCGGCGTCTTCTGCGCCCGCCACCCAAGCATGGAAAGATCCCTAACATTTCGGTGATGCCGTGTATTTTTGCCATGGACGATGTCCTTCTCTGATGAGTCAAGAAACTGCTGAACCTCACATCGCCCTGCCTCTTTTGAGCAGTGTCGTGTGCCCCGCCGACACGAAGGCTTGTATCCGGTCTTGCCCATAGAATAGGAATTAAATCGGCGCTGAAAAGCAGTTTTTAGAGTAATTAATCGAAAAAAGCAGTTATGCCCTCTAAATCAGAGGGCCCTGTCAGAAAAATTACAGACATGTCTTGTTTCATTGCCAGCTGATGCCTTGCAAACAAGGCTTTTTGCTCGACAATCGAACCGATTAAGCTAGCGGGCATCTGTTTATAGTCCGTTGCGTTTGGCCGAAGGCATGACCGAACCGTAATTTCCGATCCGCTACGTGCCAGGAACGGCACGGGATTGCACACGACAGGTTGTATATATGCATCGCAGGAATTTGCTCAAAGCGTCCATGGCCATTGCGGCCTACACCGGTCTTTCGGCCACTGGCCTGCTGGCCACCCGTGCCTGGGCGGCCAATGGCGGCGCCGCCGATGGCGAGGCGCAGGCGTTCGATTTCGAAGCGCTCAAGCGTCAGGCCAAGCAACTGGCCGGCAGCGCCTATCAGGATACGAAACAGGTGTTGCCGCCCACCCTGGCGACGATGACGCCGCAGAATTTCAACGCGATCCGCTACGACGGCGAGCACTCCCTGTGGAAGGAAAACAAGGGCCAGCTGGACGTGCAGTTCTTCCACGTCGGCATGGGTTTCCGCCAGCCGGTGCGTATGTACAGCGTTGATCCGAAAACGCGCATGGCGCGCGAGGTGCATTTCCGTCCGGCGCTGTTCAACTACGAGAACACCTCGGTCGACACCCAGCAGTTGAAAGGCGATCTGGGTTTTGCCGGGTTCAAACTGTTCAAGGCACCCGAACTTGATCGGCATGACGTGGTGTCGTTTCTCGGCGCCAGTTATTTCCGTGCCGTCGATGCGACTGGCCAATATGGCCTCTCGGCGCGCGGGCTGGCGATCGACACCTACGCCAGGAAACGCGAAGAATTCCCCGACTTCACCAAATTCTGGTTCGAGACGCCGGACAAGAACGCCACGCGTTTTGTGGTCTACGCCTTGCTCGACTCGCCGAGTGCCACCGGTGCCTATCGCTTTGATATCGATTGCCAGGCCGAACGCGTGGTGATGGAAATCGACGCGCACATCAATGCACGTACCGCCATTGAACAGTTGGGCATTTCGCCAATGACCAGCATGTTCAGCTGCGGCACCCACGAGCGGCGCATGTGCGACACCATTCATCCGCAAATCCACGACTCGGATCGCCTGGCCATGTGGCGCGGCAACGGCGAGTGGATCTGCCGCCCGCTGAACAACCCGGCCACCCTGCAATTCAACGCCTTTGCCGACAAGGATCCGAAGGGCTTCGGCCTGGTGCAGACCGACCACGAATTCGCCAATTATCAGGACACCGTCGACTGGTATAGCAAACGTCCAAGCCTGTGGGTCGAACCGACTACCCCGTGGGGCGAAGGCTCGATCGACTTGCTGGAAATCCCTACCACCGGCGAGACGCTGGACAACATCGTGGCGTTCTGGACGCCGAAAAAACCGGTGGCCGCCGGCGATTCGCTGAATTATGGCTACAAGCTCTACTGGAGCGCCTTGCCGCCCGTGGGCACGCCGTTGGCACGGGTGTACGCGACTCGTTCCGGCATGGGTGGTTTCACAGAGGGCTGGGCACCGGGCGAGCATTACCCGAAGGTGTGGGCGCGACGCTTTGCCGTGGACTTCACCGGCGGCGGTCTCGAGCGCTTGCCGCAGGGCACCGGGATCGAACCGGTGGTGACCTGTTCGAACGGCAAGGTGCAGGACTTCAGCGTGCTGGTGCTGGATGACATCAAGGGTTACCGGATCCTGTTCGACTGGTACCCGACCAGTGACAGCGTCGAGCCGGTGGAACTGCGCCTGTTTATCCGCACCAATGACCGCACGTTGAGCGAGACCTGGTTGTACCAGTACTTCCCGCCGGCGCCGGACAAGCGCAAATATCCTTGAGGATTTGAGGCGCCAGTTCGGGCCTCATCGCGAGCAGGCTCACTCCTACAGGGGATCACATTTCAAACCGTAGGAGTGACCCTGCTCGCGATAGCGCCAGACCAGGCACCGATGATTTTCAGTCACCAAAAAGCCCCGACCCTCACCGGCTCGGGGCTTTTGCTTTTCAGCCTCAATCAATCGCGCAAATCAGACTCATGAATCGGCTGATCCCGATGCGTCGCCCGCTGATACTGCGCCGGCCACACCGCTTTGCGCCCGCCGAGATCATCATCGGCATGCAGCGGCCAGTACGGATCACGCAGCAATTCCCGGGCAAGGAAAATGATATCGGCCTGACAGGTACGCAAAATATGCTCGGCCTGCGCCGGCTCGGTAATCATGCCTACGGTGCCAGTGGCAATGCCTGACTCTTTACGCACCCGCTCGGCAAAACGCGTTTGATAACCCGGCCCGACTGGAATCTCCGCATTAGCCGCCGTACCGCCCGAGGACACATCAATCAGGTCAGCCCCCAGCGTGTGCAGGCGCCGCGCCAGCTCCACGGTTTCATCCGGGTTCCAGCCGTCTTCCACCCAGTCGGTGGCGGACACTCGTACAAACACCGGCAGTTCTTCCGGCCACACCGCCCGCACCGCTTCGGTGACTTGCAACACCAGCCGGATACGATTTTCGAACGACCCGCCGTACTGATCCTGGCGCTGATTACTCAGCGGCGAGAGAAACTGGTGCAGCAGATAACCGTGCGCAGCATGCACCTCGACCACGCTGAAACCCGCCGTCAATGCGCGTTTGGCGGCATCGACGAAGGCTTGAATGACATTGGCGATTTGCCCTTCGTCGAGCTGTTTCGGTTGCGTGTGCTGCGGATCGAAAGCGATCGGCGACGGCCCGACCGGGGTCCAGCCACCCTCTCCGGGCTTGACGCTGCCGTGCTTGCCGATCCACGGCCGATGGGTGCTGGCCTTGCGTCCGGCGTGGGCCAATTGAATGCCGGCGACTGCGCCTTGGGAAGTGATGAAGCGGGTGATGCGTTGCAGGGGTTCGATCTGTTCGTCGCTCCACAGGCCAAGGTCTTCGGCGGTGATCCGCCCGTCGGCCGTAACCGCCGTGGCTTCTGTAAACACCAGACCGGCACCGCCCACCGCGCGACTGCCCAGGTGCACCAGGTGCCAGTCGTTGGCCAGGCCGTCGACGCTTGAGTACTGGCACATCGGCGAGACGGCGATGCGGTTGGGCAGGGTCAGTTGGCGCAGGGTAAAAGGTTCAAGCAGCAGACTCATGGGGCACCTCTCGAATCAGTGGGCAGGCTCCAGGGTTCTGTTTGAAAAGTCGACGAGTGACAGAAAAAAGGTGCAGCACCCGCCCCCGCGGGCAAAAAATCGACAAGACGTCACAAGGCCAATCAAGCAGTGCTTAGAGCCTAGTCGACAACGCGGGAAGAAGCAGGGTTCAGAGTGATTCAGTATGTGAAGGACGCTTTCGCGAGCAGGCACGCTCCGCCAAGGACAACACCGGACCTGCAGGAGTGAGCCTGATCGCGATTGGCTTTAACGCGGTTCGATATGGGCAATCATCAACTGCACAGTCTCATTGCCTCGAAACTCGTTCACATCGAGCTTATAAGCCAGTTCCACCCACTGAATCGTCGGATTCGGCCAGACATCCCGATCAATACCAAACGCAATGCCATCGAGTTTCACCGAGCCACATTCGCTTTTCAGCACCACTTTCAAATGCCGCTCGCCAACCACGCGCTGTTCGACCAACTGGAACACGCCATGAAACACCGGTTCCGGAAAGTGCTGTCCCCACGGCCCCGCATGGCGCAACGCGCGGGCCAGTTCGAGGTGGAATTCCTCGACCGCCAGGGTGCCATCGGTGAGCATGCGCCCGGTCAGGTCGTCTTCACGAAGTTGCCGGCGCACTTCGGCGTCGAAGGCCTCGGCGAACAACGGAAAATTCTCCTGCGCCAAAGTCAGACCGGCAGCCATCGCGTGACCGCCGTATTTGGCGATCAGGTTTGGATGCTGCGCGGCGACCACACTTAGCGCATCGCGAATATGGAAACCCTGCACCGAACGCCCCGAGCCCTTGAGCAGGCCGTCGCCGGCATCGGCAAAAGCGATGGTCGGACGGAAATAACGTTCTTTCATTCGCGAGGCAAGGATGCCGATCACGCCTTGGTGCCACTCCGGATCGAACAGGCACAGACCAAACGGCATCGACTCCACCGGCAGGTCCTTGAGCTGCGCCAGCGCTTCACGCTGCATGCCTTGCTCGATGGATTTACGGTCCTGGTTCATGCCGTCCAGTTGCGCGGCCATTTCCCGGGCCAGATTGGCATCGCTGGTGAGCAGGCATTCGATGCCCAGGCTCATGTCATCCAGACGCCCGGCCGCGTTGAGACGCGGGCCGACAATAAAGCCCAGATCCGTAGAAGTGATACGCGCGGCGTCACGCTTGGCGACTTCCAGAATCGCTTTGATCCCCGGCCGGGCGCGGCCGGCGCGAATTCGCTCGAGTCCCTGATGCACCAGAATGCGGTTGTTGGCGTCCAGCGGCACCACGTCGGCGACGCTGCCCAGCGCCACCAGATCGAGCAATTCGCCGATGTTCGGTTGCGCCTTGCTCTCGTACCAGCCGAGGCTGCGCAGGCGCGCACGCAACGCCATCAGCACGTAAAAGATCACGCCGACACCGGCCAGCGCCTTGCTCGGAAATTCGCAGCCCGGCTGGTTCGGGTTGACCAGCGCATCGGCCTGCGGCAACTCATCGCCGGGCAAGTGATGGTCGGTGATCAGCACTTTCAGGCCGGCGCGTTTCGCTGCGGCGACACCTTCGACACTGGAGATGCCATTGTCGACGGTGATGAGCAATTGGGGCTCGCGGGTCAGCGCGACGTCGACGATTTCCGGGGTCAGGCCGTAGCCATATTCGAAACGGTTCGGCACCAGGTAATCGACATGGGCCGCACCCAGCAGACGCAAACCCAGCACGCCAACGGTGCTGGCCGTCGCGCCGTCCGCATCGAAGTCGCCGACGATGAGGATGCGCTGGCGTTGCTCCAGCGCGGTCACCAGCAGGTCGACTGCGGCATCGATACCCTTGAGTTGCTGGTACGGAATCAACCGCGCCAGGCTCTTGTCCAGCTCGGCCTCGGACTGCACGCCCCGCGCCGCGTACAGGCGGGTCAGCAGCGGTGGCAGATCACCCAGAAAGGGCAGCGTGGCGGGCAGTTGACGAGGTTCGATGCGCATGGGGTGACGGAGACTTCTCTTGGTTACGTGGGATTATTCCGGTGTAGGCGCGGGATCAGCCGCGCTCACCTTGCAGCCATTGCAACTGGACTTCGTGCTGACCACGGTCGTCGGTAACGAAGACCGTGCCTTCGCTGATCATCACGTCCCACTTGATAACGCGGGGCATGTCCTTTGCCAGGGTTTCCAGCACTTCTTGCGGGACGGCGGCGATGTTGACGTTTTTCAGGTTCTTGATCGCCGGGATCACCTTGGTTTCCCAAACACGCAGACTGCCGTAGGCCAGCAGGCTGGTGCGCTCGGTGCGACGCGAGCACCAGGTCAGGCGATCGACGTCCGGCTGACCGACTTCGATCCAGTGCAGAACGCGGTCGTCCAGGCTCTTTTCCCACAAGGCCGGTTCATCCACGTCCGACAAACCACGGCCAAACGACAACTGCTCGTTGTACCAGAGGGCGTAGGCCAGCAGGCGCACGGTCATGCGTTCTTCGGTTTCCGAAGGGTGACGGGCGATGGTCTGCTTGACGCTCTCGTAGACTCCGCGGTCGAGGTCGGTGAGGTTCAGTTCGAATTTATAGGTAGTGGACGGCTGGGCCATGAACGGGCTTCTTGATACGAGGAAAGTCGGCAAGTCTAACCGATGCCGTGGGCAATCATCGAGTTGATGGCGATCAAGCTGCGGCGTCTGACGGCCGGCTATGTTAAAACGCTGTATCCGCTCAGCCTTGTCCTACAGGATTTCGCATGCCGTTCACTAGCAAACCGCTCTCGGGTCTGAAAGTCATTGAATTGGGAACATTGATTGCCGGGCCGTTTGCCTCGCGAATTTGCGGCGAGTTCGGCGCCGAAGTGATCAAGATCGAATCGCCCGACGGTGGCGACCCCCTGCGCAAATGGCGAAAGTTGTATGAAGGCACCTCGCTGTGGTGGTTTGTCCAGGCGCGCAACAAGAAATCGCTGACGCTGAATCTCAAGCATCCTGACGGTTTGGCGATCCTGAAAAAACTCCTCAGTGAAGCGGACATCCTCATCGAGAATTTCCGCCCCGGTGTACTGGAAAAGCTTGGCCTGAGCTGGGAAACCCTGCACGCGCTGAACCCGAAACTGGTGATGGTGCGCCTGTCCGGTTTCGGTCAGACCGGGCCGATGAAAGACCAGCCCGGTTTCGGCGCGGTCGGCGAATCGATGGGCGGTTTGCGTTACATCACCGGTTTCGAAGACCGGCCGCCCGTGCGTACCGGGATTTCCATCGGCGATTCGATTGCTGCGCTGTGGGGCGTGATCGGCGCGCTGATGGCGCTGCGGCACCGCGAAGTCAACGGCGGACTTGGCCAGGTCGTCGATGTCGCACTGTATGAAGCGATTTTCGCGATGATGGAAAGCATGGTGCCGGAGTTCGATGTGTTCGGCTTCATCCGCGAGCGCAGCGGCAATATCATGCCGGGCATCACGCCGTCCTCCATTCACACCAGCGCCGATGGCAAGCATGTGCAGATTGGCGCCAACGGCGATGCGATCTTCAAACGCTTCATGTTGATCATCGGTCGCGAAGACCTGGCTAACGACCCGGCACTGGCCAGCAACGACGGCCGTGACAGCCGCCGCGACGAGCTGTACGGCGTGATCGATCGCTGGGTCAATTCGCTGCCGCTGCAGACCGTTCTCGACCTGCTCAATCAGGCCGAAGTGCCGGCCAGCCGGATCTTCAGCGCCGAGGACATGTTCAGCGATCCGCAGTACCTGGCGCGAGAAATGTTCTTGCATGCGAAACTGCCCGACGGCAAGGATTTCAAGATGCCCGGCATCGTGCCGAAATTGTCAGAGACACCCGGCAGTTCCGAATGGGTCGGACCGCAACTGGGTGAGCACAATGCGCAGGTACTCCACGACCTTGGCTACGACGAAACGCAGATCGCCAGGTTACGCGAAGACGGAGCCATTTAACCTGAAGCGCCCGCTGCCCTCGCCTGCCAGCCGCACGCATTCCGGGTGGACGTGGCGGCTGTTCGGCTTGTTGTGCCTGCTTACTCTGTCAGGCGCAGCGCAGGCAAAACCGACGCTGATCTGGTTGTTGCGCGACCTGCCGCCGATGACCATTTTCGAGGGCCCTAAAAAGGGTCAGGGCGTCATTGATCACTTGCTGCCACAACTGATTGCCGGGATGCCGCAGTACGAACACACAATACTGCGGGTCAATCGCGCCCGCGGTTTGCAAATGCTTCAGGAACACTCGTTTGCCTGCGATCCGGCGCTGCTGTGGAGCAAGGAGCGTGCGCAGTGGATTGTCTATTCGATACCGGCGATCCGCGCCGTGAGCAACGGTCTGGTGGTGCGCAAAAAGGATCGCGGCGTCCTCGCGCCGTACCTGGTGGAAGGTGAAGTTGATCTGGCGGCTTTGCTTGCGGCGCCTGAGCGCAAGGTCGGCATCGTCGCCGAACGCAGCTATGGCGAGTTCATCGACAACCTTTTGCAGCAGGCGCCGCGCGGCGCCTTGACGCCACACTACGGCAACGACGCGCTGAGCAACCTGCTATCGATGCAGCGTCTGGGTCGTTTGCAGGTGGTGCTCGGTTATTGGCCGGAGATTCGCTATCAGGCCACGCACGCGCAGATTGCCGAGGATGAACTGGCGTTCTACCCGATTCGCGGTACGCAGAAATATCTCTCGGGGCATGTGGCTTGCTCCAACTCCGCCGAGGGACGTCAGGCCATCGCCGAGATCGACGGTCTGCTGCGCACCCTGCCCCACGAACCGCTCAATCAACTGTACGCCGATTGGCTCGACCCGGAGCGGCGGGCGGACTATCTGCAACAGGCCCGCGTATTTTTCGACCACCAGGCCGCGCAATGAAAAATCGCGGGCAAAAAGAAACCCCGAGAAGTGGGGAGACAACTCGGGGTTAAACGTGGCCTACATAAAGACCCGTAGCAGCAAGCGACAAGCACCGGAGCACAATGCTTGATCCTGCTGTTATGGGGTCTGACTGACAGGGATGCAGGAAGGTTCCCACAAAAAATATTTCATCTTTACAGCGCTGCCCGCTTGTCCAGCGCTGCGTTGCGCAAGGCCGCGATCACGCAGGGTTCAAGCCGGCCTTCAGCGATCAGCACGTCGCGGTGCAGACCATCGACGACATCGGTCAGCAGACGCTTGTCGGTCAATTGCGCCTGATTGAATTCGCGCTCCACCACGATGGCGCCGTGACTGTTCTTCAGCGTCACCAGGCATTGGCCATCACGGCCGCTGGGGGTCAACGAAACCTGATACGGGCTCAGAGCCTCACCGAGCAATAGACTGATACTTTCCATCTCGATCTCCACTCAATAGTCCGAAAACTGTGCGCCTGGGGCGTGTACACCATAAATGACCACCGGCCCGAGAAGAAAGTTCTGCGTTTCGATTGCCTCCAGATCGCAGGGTCACCGGTCTGACAGAGCATGCACGGCGAAGATGACAGAAAAACTGCCGTACGCCTTACACGCCGAGTGGCGCCGCAGCGGCGCTCAGATAACTGTCGAGCAAACCTCGCATCAGCACCGCCGATACCGGCGTATGCAGGCGTCCCAACAAACGCACGCCGTGCTCGTCCAGCAGCGGCTCGAGATCGTTGAGCAGACTCGCTGCAACCGTCCCCAGCAGAATCACCGCACGCGCTTGCTGGCGAGCCGCCAGGTGCTGCATCAGCGCCAGACCATCGCCGCCCTTGAGTTGCGGATCGCAGATGGCGATGTCGACTGCACCGCGGTACTCCAGCGACGACAAGGCCGCTGCCAGCGACGGTGCCGTGAGGACGTCATAGATGCCGACGGCATTGAGCATCTGGTGCAACGCCATCAGCTGGAACGGATTGGGTTCAAGTATCAGGACTTTAAGCGAGCGCATAGGCGACCTCTGGAGCGACAATCGCGGACTCTCACCGCAGTGGTTCTCACTCTAGGCCAGCCGTCCTAAGCCTCCCATCGGAAAAGTAGCCGCGTCTTATAGGACATTTCCCATCTTCATTGCGGACACTGACACCCGCTCTCCGCCCGGCGCTGAGAGATGTCCGTCCAGCCGCCCAACAACCCGCGCAATTTACCGTCGGCGCTGTAGAACGGCACGGTCCATTGATAGACCTCGCGCGGGCCGTTATTGAACTGCAAGCGGCGTTTGCTGAAGCGCGACTTGCGCGTGCGCAACTGCAGCATGAACTCCTCATGGAGCATCAACGCCGTGGCTTCGGGCAGCGTGTCGAGTTCGATCAGCAAGCGCCCGATGACCTGATCCAGACGCACCGATAACGCCTCTTCATAGCTGCGGTTACAGGTGATCAGTCGCCCGTGCAGATCGCGGACGAACACCGGGTCAGGCAAGGCGTCGATCAATGCATGCTGAAACGCCAGTTGATCGCCCAGATCCTTTTCTGCCGCCAGGCGCAGCTTGATCACCGCCCTCAGCCGCCGATTCCATACCAATGACAGCAAGCCGAACACGCCGAGCCCGCCCATGACCCAGCAAGCCCATTCAAGCAGTTGCCGGCCGATAGTCGGCGCCGGTGCCGGCGCTACTCCCTCCAGCCATTTCAGGCGGATCGCGCGCAGCTCGGCAGGCGGAAAGGCTTCCAGTGCCTTGTTGAGAATCCCCAGTAGTACGGGCATGCCCTTGCGCACCGCGAGGTTGTCCGCCTCCCACTTGCCCTCGACCAGCCCGCCGACCTTAAGCGGACCCAACGGATAAAGCTGCGCGCCGATTTCATTTTCGATGGTGGCATAGGCTTCGCCGCTTTCGACCAGCGCGCGTGCCTCGGCGTAGGTCTTGACCGAATGAATCACGATGGACGGGAAGTCGCGTCTTATCGTGTCCTCCAGGGCATGCCGGGCCGGCAGCACCAGCCTGCGTCCGGCCAGTTGCTCGAAAGATTCCAGCCGCGGCGCGTCGGCACGCCCGACAAACACCCACCCCGCCCCACCAAAGGCGTGGCTGTAATCGAGAAACGCCTTGCGCTCCTCGCTGATGGCCAACGTCGTACTGATGTCCGCCGCACCGCTCTTCAGGCGCTCGAGCATGTGATCGGTGGAGAACGATTCCTGGTGCACGAACTGCAACCCGGTCATCGCCGTCACCCGCTTGAGCACATCATTGTTCAAACCGCTCCACTGCCCGTGCTCGTCCTGGAACAGGTACAGCGGGTATTGCAATGACGCCACGGTCACCGTGGGATTGTCGCGAATCCACTCGCGCTCGTGTGCAGCCAGTTCGACGGGCTGTACGTTGTGCGTCGCGGCATCGCCGTGCAGCGCCAGTTGCGCCGCCACGCTGCAACGCATCAACCCCAGCAATCCGCACAACAACACCCCAACCAGTGCCGGTTTCAAACCTCTATCAAACAGCATTGCCACTTCCTTCGTGATCGACTCACCCGTCCTGCGTGGGTGAAAACCCGGGCAGTGTGGCAGCGAAAACAAAAAAGCCCGTCAGGAGACGGGCTTCAAAATGTGACAGCTTTTATGGGCTTACAGTGGCTTGCCGCGGTTGCCATGCTGGCTGACAAAGGCCTGTACGGCTTTCAGCTCGTTCGGCAAAACGGTGCAGCGCTCGTTTCGCTCAAACAAATCAGAAAGATGTGCAGGCAGTTCGAGCGCTTTTCCTACACCGGCTTTCTCTACTGCATCCGGGAATTTCACCGGGTGCGCAGTGCCGAGAATCACCATCGGGATGTCCAGGCTGCGACGGCATTCGCGCGCGGCCTTGACGCCGATCGCGGTGTGCGGATCCAGCACCTCACCAGTCTGCGCATAGACTTCGGCGATGGTCTCGCAGGTTTGCGCATCGTCCACCGCCAGCGAATCGAACAGTTTGCGCGCTTCGGTCCACCGCTCCTGTTCAACGCTGAAACCGCCGCCCTGCTTGAACGAGTCCATCAACCCGGCAATCGCTGCACCGTTGCGACCGTGCAGATCGAACAGCAAGCGTTCGAAGTTCGACGAGACCATGATGTCCATCGACGGCG